>OLOV01001383.1_pt1 | contig 19033 bp, 10 predicted proteins | sample 1672931 | NCBI WGS metagenome assembly OLOV01 (sample SAMEA3136738, study PRJEB25190) | human gut metagenome | biome: human gut; feature: human-associated habitat; material: faeces | place: Austria | collected 2013
GTGGATGCTGAAGATCACCGCCTACGCCGACCGCCTGATCGACGATCTGGACGGGGTGGACTACATCGACCGCGTCAAGACCCAGCAGCGCAACTGGATCGGCCGCAGCCACGGTGCCGAGATTAACTTTGCCACCACCGCCGGTGATACCCTGACCGTCTACACCACCCGCGCGGATACGCTGTTCGGCGCGACCTACATGGTCATCAGCCCTGAGCATGCTTTCATCAAGAAGTGGGTCGATGCGGGCCTGATCAAGAACGCCGACGCCGTTGCCGCCTATCAGGAGGAGGCCGCCCGCAAGTCCGACTTCGAGCGCACCGAGCTGAATAAGGACAAGACCGGCGTCGTCATCGAGGGCGTCAAGGGCATCAACCCCGTCAACGGCAAGGAGATCCCCATCTTTATCTCCGACTATGTTCTGGCAACCTACGGCACCGGCGCCATCATGGCCGTGCCTGCCCACGACACCCGCGACTGGGAGTTTGCCAAGAAGTTCGGCCTGCCCATCATCGAGGTCGTCAAGGGCAATACCCCCAGCGACCTTGACAAGGAGGCGTTCACCGATGTGGCCACCGGCACGCTGGTCAATTCTGATTTCCTGAACGGCCTGTCTGTCGAGGACGCCAAGAATAAGATGTACGCATGGCTGGAGGAGAACGGCAAGGGCCACAAGCAGGTCAACTTCAAGCTGCGCGACTGGGTGTTCAGCCGTCAGCGCTACTGGGGTGAGCCTATCCCCATGGTCTACTGCGAGAAGTGCGGCTGGGTGCCCCTGCCCGAGAGCGAGCTGCCCCTGCGCCTGCCCGAGATCAAGGACTTTGAGCCGGGCGAGAACGGCGAAAGCCCGCTGGCCCGCCATACCGAGTGGGTCAGCACGACCTGCCCCTGCTGCGGTGCCCCCGCCAAGCGCGAGACTGACACGATGCCCCAGTGGGCCGGTTCGAGCTGGTACTTCCTGCGCTACTGCGACCCCCACAACAAGGAGGCGCTGGCCAGCAAGGAGGCGCTCGAGTATTGGAGCCCTGTGGACTGGTACAACGGCGGCATGGAGCATACCACCCTGCACCTGCTGTACAGCCGTTTCTGGCATAAATTCCTGTATGACCTCGGCGTAGTGCCCACCAAGGAGCCGTACCAGAAGCGTACCTCCCACGGCATGATCCTGGGCCTGAACCCCCATGCCTTTGAGAACCAGCCCGATGCTGAGCGCAAGCGCCTGCTGGCCGAGTACGGCGACGAGAAGGGCGCCCGCAAGGCCCTTGTTGAGAAGTACGGCGAGATGGCCGAGCATCCCATCGTCAAGATGTCGAAGTCTTTGGGCAATGTCGTCAACCCGGACGATGTCGTGGCCGAGTACGGTGCCGACACCCTGCGCCTGTATGAGATGTTCATCGGCGACTTTGAGAAGGCCGCCCCGTGGAACACCTCCTCCATCAAGGGCTGCAAGCGCTTCCTCGATAAGATCTGGTCGATGAGCGAGAAGCTCGTCCCCGGTGAGGGCGTGCGCCCTGAATTGGAGGCCGTTGCCAACCGCACCATCAAGAAGGTCGGCGAGGACATTGACGCGCTGAAGGCCAACACCGCCATTGCCCAGCTGATGATCTATGTCAACGCGCTGAGCGATCAGGGGGGTGCGACCAAGGCCGAGTACGAGCTGCTGCTGCAGCTGCTGAACCCGTTTGCCCCCCACATGACCGAGGAACTGTGGCAGCAGCTGGGCCACACCGAGCAGCTGGCCTACTACCCGTGGCCTGTCTACGATGAGGCCAAGTGTGTTGAGCAGACCATCGAGATCGCCGTGCAGGTCAACGGCAAGGTCAAGGCCCGCATCAAGGTGCCCGCCGCCATCGAGAGCGCGGACGCCATCGCCGCCGCCAAGGCCGAGTCCGCCGTAGCCGAAGCCATCGCCGGCAAGACCATTGCCAAGGAGATCTACGTCAAGGGCAAGCTGGTCAATATTGCAGTCAAAGGCTGATTTTTAGCATGAACCCAAGGCAGAGCGAAAGCTCTGCCTTTTTTGTTTGCAAAATAAAAACAGTGCTGTCCCACAATTTTTCAACTCAAAAAATGTGCAACTTGCCAAAAAACACAGAAAAATCGTCAGATTTCCATAAACCACTTGCTAAAATCAACGGGGGGGTATACTTATATAGTATAAAAATATCCTGGACGCTTCTGCCTGGGGAAAAGAGAGGATACCGGATGAAGAGAAAAACAAAGCGTTTCCCGGCACTTTTGCTGGCGGCAGTCATGGCTTTTGGCCTGTGTACATCTGCCTTTGCGGAAACTGCCACGCCGGAGACGGCGGCTGTCTCGAACACGCAGTCTGAACCGGCAGTGGTTGAGCAGACGGCGGAGGAAGAGTGCGCCCCCGCCGTGCTGAACGAAGTCGAAAACCCGGCGGCTGACTTTATGATTACAAGCTGGGACGACCAGGGTAACACCACGATGGGAGAGCGCATCCACTGCGCCACCGTGCAGGAAGCCATCAATCTGGCGGTTGAGGCTGGTAAGACTGCCGACCCTATGCACAGCATGCCGAACGTCTACTTAATGCGTGATGTGACCGAAAGTATCACGGTGCCCCAGAGTGAATGGCAGCTGTGGCTGGACCTCAACACCCACAATCTGACAGCGGCCAACGGCCCGGCCATCACCCTGGAAAAGAACGCACAGCTGGGCATCCGCAGCTGGCAGGGCCAGACGGTAGTAGCAGGCGGCAGCAATAGCGCAATTGTCTGCGGTGATAACAGCACCCTTATGATTAGAGGAGGCATCTTTACCTCGGATACTGACATCATCCAGGAAGGAAACATCTGCAATATCTTGCTCTACGGTGGTAATTTCAACAAAAAGCTGCCCGATTCTATGATTCCCCAGGGCTATGAGCAGGTCGAACGCGGCGGTATGTACACGGTGCGTCAGGCTACGTCGGCAATCGCTCGCGTTGAAGGTAAGCCGCAATGGACGGAGTACACCAGTGTGCAGGAAGCCATCAACGCCGCCATCGCGGAGGCTAACACCGATGGCTACCGCAGCGTGCGCCTGATGACTAATGTGACCGAGAGTATTACGATAGAGGGATTGACAGCGAACTTGTCCATTGATCTGGACGGTTGGACGCTGACCGCTAAGGACGGAAAGCCCGCCATCACGGCCGGTGCAATTTCCGGTGAGGGACGAGTTTTTATTGAAGATAGCTCCGGTACAGGCACGGTCAACGGTGGAGGTTCCAGTGCCATCATCGTCAAGGAAACGAATGATGACAACAGTGCAAACCTCAATATCAACGGAGGAAAATTTGTTTCCGACGCTGCTCCGGTTTTGGTCGTCAATGGCAAGGCTTACATCACCGGCGGCAATTTTGTGGGTGCTGCAGGCCAGCCGATAGTTCAGTACGGTACGACCCAGGCATGTTCAGAAAATAACACCCCCAACGGTTGTGTCAAGATTGGCGGCGGTACATGGCTTGCGGCAACAGATGGCAGTCTGCTGGCTGTCCAGCCCGGCATCGGCAACACCGGCTACGCTTGGTGTGATGTGATCGAAGGACAGTCCCAGTATGGCAAAACCCTGCCTACTTGCTATGGTAAACTTGGCGATGCCGAAACTGTGAACAATGGCGTGGGCATTATGGCTGGAAGCTTTGACTGTAAAGTACCAGCAAGATGCCTGGCAAGAGGTTACGTGCAGACCCAGGAAGACGGCATGTACGTCGTGCGCTATGCCGGACCGGTTGCTGCGGCAGGCGGTACGTCTTACGATAGCGTGCAGGACGCTGTGTACATGAAGGGCCAGAATGGCGAAACCGTCAAGCTGCTGCGTGATACGTCTGAAAATGTGTTCATCAACATGGATACGAACGTTACGATTGATCTGGATGGTCATACCATCACCCAGATGTCGGACGGCCAACTGGGTGCTGTTATCAACAACAATGGTACGTTGACCATCCGTGGTGGCGGTACCCTGGTCGGCACGCTGGCAATGTACCATGACAATGCCGTGACATACCTGGAAAGCCGTGACCAGCTGCAAGGCGGCCTCGCAGATGGTGTTGCCTTTATGAAGGACAAAGTCAACGGTATGTATGCGGTCATGACGTACTCTGTCGAGACGGCGACCCAGCTGACCAATGCAATTGACACGGCAGATACGGCAGTGAAGAGCTTCTACGGCAGCACGCAGCAGCTCTCTGCACTGACGGCGGCCCAGGTGAAGAACGCCAACAAGATGACGGCGAAAGAAAAGCAACTGGTTGAAGATGCTTACACTGCCCTGATGAATCTGGATCAGACCGCTGTACAGCGTGTACTGGCAACCGAAAACTACGCGGCGCTGGAAGCCAGCCGTCAGATCGTGCTGGATTTGTATACCGCCTGCAGCAATACTGAGATTGACACTGAAAAGAAGGATGTTTTCTCTGAAGTGGATGCATCCAAGGCAGAGAAACCTGAGACGGATGCAACAGTCCCCGCTGATAAGCAGCCTACCGCTGAAGATGCGAAGAAAGCTGTGGAGAAGATTATCGCAGAAGTTACGGCCAATGAGACGGTCAATGACTTCAAGGGCAACGGCCTGACGCAGATTGCGGATTTGACCAAGATTCCGGAGGCGGCTTCTGCCGGCAGACTGACTTTCTCGGTTCAGGTTTCCCTGCAGAAAGTTGAATTGGATGCTCAGGTTATTAAAGATTCTAATGGCATTGTGACGGAGGTCAAGCTGCCCGGTAAGACGCTGGTCTTCAATGTGGAGCCGATGGTCTCTGTGGATGGTGCTGCAGCGGTCAAGCTGGAAAACAACCAGCTGAATGGCGGGGCTGTCAAGGTTCGTCTGCCGATTCCCAAGGATGTTGCAGACAAGTATGCCAAGGTCGTTCATGAGGGCGACACAGACCGCTATGTGACCATCTGCACGGCAGAGAACGGTGATAAGTACATCGAGTTTACGACGACACATTTCAGTGCATTTACTGTGAGCTTTACCAACGAACTGCCCGTGGTTGAGCCGGAACAGCCCGCACAGCCCAGTCAGCCTGCGGCCTCGATCGAGAGCAGCACGAGCAATGCCGCACAGAGCACACCTGCTCCGGCACTTAAGCAGGACGACTCCGCCTATTACACCTGCAAGGCTTGCGGTTACCACGATTGGACAGCCGTTGACGGTGGTTACAAGTGTGACCACTGCGGTTACATGGAGAGCGTGAAGCAGATTGCAGGTTATCCCAATGTCAAGGGCAAGGCTGAGGTTGGCAAGACCGCCGCGGCCAAGGCACAGGTTGCCGCCAAGACGATGTCCGCCATCCCGCAGACGTCCGATGACATGCCTGTCACCGCGCTGGCCGCTATTGCCCTCGCTGCCCTGTTCGGCTTGGGTGTGACCGTTGTCATGAAGCGCAAGCACGAGTAAAATAACCGATTGATAAATCCCGCCCGGGCCACGGGCGGGATTTTTGTGTGCCGCCCGTTCGTCATATCCATTGTTTACAAAAGTGTAAAACTACGCTATAATAAAACCAACAAATACTTTGACGAAAGCAGGTCACACCATGCTCATCAGTCTGATCGTACCCTGTTACAATGAAGAAGAAGCGATGCCGCTTTTTTATAAAGAAGCCTCCCGCGTGGCGGCGGAGATGAAAACCAGCCACGGCGCGGATTTTGAGTTCATCTTTGTGGATGACGGCTCCCGCGACGGCACGCTGCGTGTCGCGCGTGAGCTGCACGCCCAAGACCCCCGCGTGCGGTATGTCTCGTTCAGCCGCAACTTCGGCAAGGAGGCCGGCATCTACGCGGGTTTACAGGCCGCCAAGGGGGATTACGTCGCCACGATGGACGCCGACCTGCAGGACCCGCCCGCGCTGCTGCCGCAGATGCTGGACACCCTGCTGACCGGCGAGTACGACTGCGCCGCCACCCGCCGCACGACCCGCAAGGGCGAGCCGCCGCTGCGCAGCTGGTTCGCCCGCAAGTTTTACCAGATCATCAACAAGATGTCTGATACGGAGATCGTTGATGGTGCGCGGGATTTCCGCCTGATGAGCCGCAAAATGACCGACGCGGTTTTGAGCATGGCCGAGTATAACCGCTTCAGCAAGGGCATTTTCAGCTGGGTCGGCTTCAAGACCAAATGGTTCGACTACGAGAACATTGAGCGCGTGGCCGGCACGACCAAGTGGAATTTCTGGGGCCTGTTCAAATACTCCATCGAGGGTATTGTCGGCTTTTCAACCACGCCGCTGCTGATGGCGGCGGGCGTGGGCGTTCTGTTCTGCCTGCTGGCGTTCATCGGCATTATTTTTGTCATTGTCCGGGCGCTGATGTTCGGCGACCCGACCTCCGGCTGGCCGAGCCTTGTCTGCATCATTCTGCTGTGCAGCGGCGTCCAGCTGTTCTGCACCGGCATCGTGGGCGAGTACCTGGCCAAAACCTACTTAGAGGTCAAGCACCGCCCCATCTACATTGTGGCCGAGACCGAAGAGGATAAAAAATAAACGATGGACTGGCAGAAAAAAGTAAGCCTGTGGTGGGCCAAAAACTTCCGCCCGCTGGTCGTGGCGCTGCTGGTCGGCTGCGGCGTACATTACACGATCTACGCTAACCAGCTGGGCACGATGGATGCCGTACACATCGGCGCACTGTACATTGCCGACGGCTGGCCCGAGCACCTGTATTGGGAAACCGAGCAGGGCCGTTGGGCGCTGCGCTTGGTGGATATGCTGCGCGGCGGCATCAACCAGCCTGCACTTTCGGCATTGCTGATGCTGTTCCTCTACGCGCTGGCGGGTGTGCTGCTGACGGATTTGTTCGGCGTGCGCAGCCGCACGGCAAAATATCTGATTCCCCTCACGCTGGTCTGTGCGCCCTATGTGGCGGAGATCGAGTTTTTCCACTATTGCAGCGTGTCCTATGCGCTGTCCTTCCTGCTGGCTGTGCTGGCGGTGCAGTCCGCTGTCTGCGGTCTACGCTTTGTCTGGCTGGCGGGCACGGTCTGTATGGCGTTCTCGCTGGGTATGTATCAGGCCAACCTGGGTACGGCGGCAGGATTGTGCGTCATGCTGCTGATTCTGGCGGTTCTGCGCCGCCCCGGCGCGTGGAAAGCCACCGGCCTGACCGCTCTGCACATGGTGCTGATGGGCGGCAGCGGCGCGGTGCTGTATATGCTGATTTTAAAGGTGTTCCTGCGGCTGTACGATGTGGGCCTGTCCGGTGTGAACGGCATCAACGCTGTGGGGCTGGACACGCTGCGCAGTCTGCCGCTGGGCCTGAAAAACGCCTACTTTGATTTTTACGCCTACTTCTTCACCCACGGCATTGCCCAAAACCACTATGGGCAGATCGCAGGCTACCTGCTGCTGTTTGTGCTGGCGGCACTGGCCGGGCTGCGGTGGCTCGTCGTGCTGCACGACCGCAAGGCCGCCGCTGCGGCGGTGGTACTGGTGGCCCTGCTGCCCGCCGCAGCCAATGTGACCGATGTTATCAACACCGGGGCCACTGTGGCGCTGCGGATGGCGGGCTCGCTGGCCATCGTGGTGCCGTTTGCCATCGCCGTGATCGATGCGGCTCCCGCACTGACGGAACGGGCGTTCTCCTTGGGGATGGCGCTCTGCACGGCGTTCTGTGCGGTGCTGCTGCGCGGGTTTGCCGTGCAGGTCAACAATGACGCGGCGGTCATGCTGAAACAAAAGACCACAGTTGTGAACCTCGCCAACCGCCTGTGTACCCGGCTGGAAGAAAACGCCGACTACCAGAACGGCGCCGAGGTCGTGATTCTGGGCGAGCCGAAGCGCGGCGCGTACCCGGAGGAATCCCCGCTCAAGCCTATGGCCGGGGAATTGGCGCAGTTCGGCCCGCTCTCCTACGATCCGACGTTCAATGCCCACGGCTGGTATGTGCTGGTGTGGGACGAGCTGGGCGTCCAGCTCAACGAATGCGCGGACGAGACTGTCCGCGCCATCAGCAATTCCGATGCGTTCAAGGCCATGCCCAACTACCCGGCAGATGGCTGTATCCAGACCATCGACGGCGTTGTCACGCTGAAGGTGGCAGATTTTCCGTTTTGAGAGCTGATAATCATGCGAGATATGACCAAGGGTGCCCCGCTGGGGCACCTCTTTCTGTATGCGGTGCCGCTGCTGCTGGGGAATTGGCTGCAGCTGGCGTACAATGCGGTGGATTCCATCATCGCGGGGCGGTTCATCGGGCAGGATGCGCTGGCCGCCGAGGGCGTGGCCGGGCCGGTCATGAACCTTGTGATCCTTGCAATCAGCGGCCTGTGCATCGGCGCGGGCGTGCTGATGAGCGAGGCGTTCGGCGCCAAACGAACCGACCGGTTGAAAGAAACGCTGGCCACAACGCTGCTGTTCGGCGCCCTGCTCTGCTGCGGTGCGGCTGCGGCGGGCTGTCTGCTGACGCCGTGGATACTGCGGGCACTGGCCGTGCCGGATGCGATTTTCGGCATCACAGCCATCTATCTGCGCATCACATTTCTGGGGGCACCGTTCACCTTCTTCTACAACGCGCTCGCGGCGGGGCTGAAAAGTGTGGGTGACAGCAAAACGCCGCTGAAATTCCTTGCGTTCTCGGCAGTGCTGAATGCCGTGCTGGATTTCGTCCTGATCGGTGGGCTGGGCTTCGGCATCGTGTGCAGTGCGGTCACGACCGTGGTGGCCGAGGCTGCCAGCGCCGTGATGGCCGCTGTTTACATGGCCTGCCGCGTGCCGGAGCTTTGCCCCGAGCGCGGCCAGTGGCGCATCCGCCGCGCACTGCTCGGCCCGATCCTGCGCTATGGCTCGGTGACGGCCCTGCAGCAGGCGGTGCAGCCGATCTGCAAGGTGCTGATCCAAGGGCAGGTCAACGCGCTGGGCGTTGGCTCCATTGCGGCATTCAACGCAGTGACGCGGGTGGATGATTTCGCCTTCACGCCGGAGCAGAGCATTGCCACGGCCATCACGACCTACATTGCGCAGAACCGCGGCGCAAGGCAGCCTGAACGCATCCGCCGCGGCTTTGCGGTGGGGCTGCGGCTTGAGCTGGGCTACTGGCTGCTGGTGGGCTGCGTGACACTGACGCTGCGCCGGCCGATCCTCTCGCTGTTTGTGGCGGGGGAGGGCGCGGACGAGGTCATTGCGCTGGGCAGCCGCTACCTTGGGTATATGGCACTGCTCTATGCGCTGCCAGCCCTGACGAACAGCCTGCAGGGCTTTTACCGCGGCATGGGTAAGATGACGACCACCCTGATCGGAACCTGCCTGCAGGCGGGTCTGCGGGCCGCTGCGGCCGCTGTGCTGGCCCCGCGTGTGGGGCTGACGGGCATCGCGTTTGCCTGCGCCTTCGGCTGGTGTGTCATGCTGGCGTTTGAGGTGCCGTATTATTTTTGGACATGCAGGGAGTGGAAATTGTATAAGGCTTCCCCCTCGGGGGAAGCTGGCAGCGGCCCCGTCCGCTGACTGATGAGGGCAGAGTTATTGAGACATCCCGTCAAATGGTCGATTCCGGTAACTTTGCCCTCATCCGACCCTGCGGGGCCACCTTCCCCCGAGGGGGAAGGCAAAGAACGGCGGTCAGGGAACTGGCCACCGCTTTTTTATTCTGTAAAATTTCCCCAATATCTGCTGCGGCTGATTGTAATTTCTTCGACAAAATGCTACACTAATAATAGCTATCCCTGCATAAAATCTACCCGGAGAGAGGTAAACCGCCGTGCCAGAAGAACGCAAAGTCTACCGCAGCCCCGCCCGCGCTGCCACCAAGGCCAGACCGGCCCAAACGGCGGCACCGCGCCCGCCGCAGCCGCCCCAAAAACCAAAGCGCCGCAGTGCAAAACGCCGCCGCAGCCGTATTGTGCTGGGGCTGTGTCTGCTATGCCTGGCGGTCGTGCTGGTGGTGTCCGTTGTGATGGTGCGCTGCACGGCGGAGCCCGGCGGCCCGGCCGAGGCTGACTTCGGCACGCCTGCCGCCGCATGGCAAAAAAACGAGCTGGGCTACTACTTCAACGCCAGCGGCGGGGCGATCCCGGCGGCGGTGCTGAAGGGTATGGATGTCTCCAAATTTCAGGGAGAGGTCAACTGGGAGACCGCCAAGGCGGCCGGTATCGACTTTGCGATCATCCGCTGCGGCTTCGGCGGTGAGTGGGACGGCGCCGAGGAAAACTGGGCGCAGGATGACCCGCAGTGGCGGCGCAATGCCGATGAATGCACCCGGCTGGGCATCCCGTTCGGCACCTATCTCTACTCCTACGCAACGACGGTGGAGGAGGCCCGCAGCGAGGCCGACCATGTGGCGCGGCTGCTGGGCCTGACCGCGCCCCCGCAGGAGGGGCTGGACGACTACACCGCCAGCCCGTACCGGCTGAGCTACCCCGTCTACTATGATCTGGAGGACAAATACATCAGCGGCGTTTTCCCGTCCGAGATGGCCGAGATCACCAAGGCGTTCTTCGACCGCCTGCAGGAGCATGGCTACACCGGCGAGCAGGGCGTCTATGCCTCGCTGAACTGGGTGCGCGCGCGGTTCAGCGACCCCGGGTTTGACCCGTGGCGCGACAACCTCTGGATCGCCCGCTTCTCTGACGAGCTGGGCTACGCCGGCACCTACGACATGTGGCAGTCCACCTACAGCGCCCCCGGCGCGGACTACGGCGTGCAGAGCGAGACGGTGGACCTTGATTTCGTCATGCGGCCGTTTACATTTACAGGCGTGTCGGCCTGCAACGGCAAGACGGCGGCGCCGGTGCTGCTGAACGACACCCGCACCGATGAGCTGCACATGGACGGCAAGGACGCCTACGCCACCCTTGAGACGAACGAACCTGATGAGGAGGCGGGCGGCCGCAGGGTCTACTGGACAACAAGCGATAAGAGCGTTGCCACGGTGGACAAAAACGGCACGGTTCGCGCCCGCACCGACAGCGGCGAGTGTACGATCACGGCCACGCTGGCCGATGGCACCGAGAGCCGCACCTGCCTTGTGCGGGTGGGGGACATCACGGTCCCGATCTTTGCCACGGCGGGGCTGCGGGGGGACCGCACCACGCTGGCGGACGCCGCCGCGCTGAAGGCCTCCACCCCGGATTCGATCCTGCTGGACGCGGGCGATGCCCTGCACGGCACCCAGAGCGCCAGCCTGACCGGCGGCATGGATATGCTGTCGGCCTTCTCGGCGGCCGGGTATGACCTGCAGGCAATGGCGCTGAATGACTTTGCCTACGGCACGACCCGCCTTGTCAGCGATGCCAACATGGGCAGCGGCCCCTCGCTTGCCTCCAACCTGCTGAACAACGAGGCCACCGCCGTATTTTACCGCTCCACCAGCTGGAACCGCAACCGCGTTACGAACGGCATGTATACGATCGTGGAGCGCGCGGGGTACAAGATCGGCTTCTTTGCGCTGAATGACCCGGCGCAGGCCGCCGGGATCTCGGCGGCCAACGGCGAGTTTATCACGGCCCGCGACTGGACCGATACCGCCAACGAGCAGATCGCGGCGCTGCAGAACGCCGGATGTGATGCCATTATTGCGATTGCGGCCACTGCGCCCGGGGGCGACTGGCAGAAGGCGCTGCTGAACAGCGGCGTGACCGCCATCATTGACGGCACCGCCGCCGAAAACGGCACGAATGTGCTGGGGGCGGCGCAGGGGCTTGGCGGCATAGCCCGGCTGGATCTGGTGTTCACGCAAGGCGGCGGCTGCCGCGCCGTGCTGCAGAGCGCAGTGACGGCCGAGGCGATGGAGAGCAGCCGCAGCACCTGGCTTGAGATGGCCGCGGCGCAGGCCCAGACCGAGGCCGCCGCCGATACCGCCGACCCCGGCAAGGATACCGCCGCTGCGGGCGGCAAGGACACCGCTGCCCCCACCGAGACGGCGGACGCAGCCCGGCAGGCCGGTGCAGATGCCTATGTCTACGCGGCGGCCAAGATCGCCGTGCTGGATGCCGATGACCAGAGCATCCTCTACACGCCGCTTTTCACCTACGCGGAAAACCCGGACGCGAGCCGGACAATCAGCTTCGGCAACTATCTGGCGGCGCTCTACGCCGAGGCTGTGGCCAACGATACAGCCAGCGGTCTGCCGGAGGGGGCTGCGGTCGAGGCTCTCGCAGGCGGTGTGACCGAGCCGGAGTACGGCGAGATCACCCGCGGCGATCTGATGGCAGCGCTGCCCGCCACGGCGCGCATCCAGCTTGTCAGCATCCCTGCCGATGCCGCCAAGACACTGGCGGACAGCGGCAGCGTGAGCCGCGTCTACCAGAGCAGCCTGACCGAGTACACGCCGGCAGGGGACACCGCCTACATCGTTACCGACACGGCCACGCTGGCAGCGTTGAACGCGGACTACACCGTCCTGCGGGATTACGGCGATGTATTCTGGGCGGTGCGGATGAACATCAACGATTTGACAGACAATTTTACCGAGAACTTTACCCTGCCCGAGGCCCCGCAGTACGGCGTGGGGCGCAAAAGTTAAATGTAGGGCGGCCTGTCCTCTGGCCGCCGTACCTTGCTTTTGGCACGACTTGGCACTTTAGCTGTAGGGGGCGGCGTCCTCGACGCCCCGCGGTCTTGCCTGCAGGTTCTTGGCTGACACCACCGGCCAAAGCCCCTCCGGCCTTTGCTTCGCTCGGCCACCTCCCCGCTATGCGAGGAGGCTTTCACGCGGGCGAAGCCCGTGTAAAAGGCTCCCCATTCTGGGGAGCTGGCCGAGCTTGCGAGGCCTGAGGGGCTTTGCGCACCGCACGATCACTACCCATTCTCCCTGCAAGCATCTCTCTTCTTTCTACTCTCTTCACTGAAAAGGGGGACCCACATGAAACTCACATTCTTAGGTGCTGACCGTGAGGTCACCGGCAGCTGCACCCAGCTGGAGGCAGCGGGTCACCGCATCCTGATCGACTGCGGCATGGAGCAGGGCCGCGATGTCTACGAAAATGCCGAGCTGCCGTATGCCCCCGGCACCTATGAGGCACTGCTGCTCACCCATGCACACATCGACCACTCGGGCCGAATCCCCTATCTGTACAAAAACGGCTACCGCGGCCCCATCTACACAACCGAGGCCACCCGCGACCTCTGCGGCATCATGCTCGAGGACTCCGCCCACATTCAGGAGCAGGAGGCCGAGTGGAAAAACCGTAAGGCCATGCGCAGCGGCGCGGAAATGATCGAGCCGGACTACACGGTCGAGGATGCCCAAAACGTCATGAAGCAGTTCGTGCCCTGCCCCTATGAGGCGTGGCAGACCCTGTTCGACGGCCCTGCCGGCCGTATGGAGGTGCGCTTTACCGATGTGGGCCACCTGCTGGGCAGCGCGTCGATCTCGCTGCGCATTACAGAGGCGGGCCGCGCGCCGGAGATCATCGTTTTCTCGGGTGATATCGGCAACAGGCATCAGCCGCTCATCCGTGACCCGGCCAACCCCGGCCATGCCGACTATCTCGTCATGGAGTCCACCTACGGCGACCGCAGCCACGGGCCAAAGCCGGACTACCTCGGCGAGCTGAGCGGTATACTGCAGTCCACCTTTGACAAGGGCGGCAATGTGGTCATCCCCAGCTTTGCGGTCGGACGCACGCAGGAGCTGCTCTATTTCATCCGCCAGATCAAGGCCGAGGGCCGCATCAAGGGCCACGGCAATTTCCCGGTTTTTGTGGACAGCCCGCTTGCCAGCAAGTCCACCACGATCTTCCGCGAAAATTTTGCCGAGTGCTATGACGAGGAGGCGCTTGCACTGGTGCAGAGCGGTGAAAACCCGCTGCAGTTCCCCGGCCTGTATATCAGCGAGACGAAGGAGCAGTCGGTGGCCATCAACGGCGATGAAACGCCCAAGGTCATCATCTCGGCGGCCGGCATGTGCGATGCGGGCCGCATCCGCCATCATCTGAAGTACAACCTCTGGCGGCCGGAGTGTACGGTGCTGTTTGTGGGCTACCAAAGCCCGGGCACGCTGGGCAACGCGCTGGTCAACGGTGCGCAGGAGGTAAAGCTTTTCGGCGAGCCGGTGCAGGTACGGGCGCGCATCGCCCAGCTGGGCGGGCTTTCGGGCCATGCGGACAAGGACGGGCTGGAGGAATGGCTCCGCGCCTTTGACGAAAAGCCGAAGTTCGTCTTTGTCAACCACGGCGAGGACGCTGTGGCCGAGCATTGGGCGGACCATCTCAAGAGCGAGGGCTATGAGGCCGAGGCCCCCTACAACGGCTCGATCTGGATCGCGGCCGAGGGGCGGGTCGCCTGCGCCGAGGTAGGCAACACCCGGAAGATCATCAAGACGAAATCCGCCGAGACCGTGCGCACCAGCGCGGCCTACGACCGACTTTACAATATGGGCCAGCGCCTGCTGGAGGTCATCCGCCACAATCAGGGCGGTGCCAACAAGGACCTTGCAAAATTTGCGGGCCAGATCGCGGCGCTGTGCGATAAGTGGGACAGATGATCGCCATGCTGCAGAAAAAATGGAAAAACCTGCCCGCCGCCCTGCGCACGGTGCTCACCCTGCTGGCCGTGCTGGCGCTGGCGGCACTGCTGACGACTGTGCGCCACAATGCAAGCGCCTACCGCACCGGCGTGTGGGACACCGGCTCGCAGACGCTGATCTACGGCCGTATGCACCAGATGGAGCAGGGCCAGCGTGCGCCCGGCGGCTTTCTGGGCGTGTATACCGAGGATTGGAGCGATGACCAGAACCGCAGCTGGTTCCGGGAGGATACCCCCGCCGATGCGGCGCAGTTCCACCCCTACACCCACCAGTCCGGCCTGCAGGGCTGGGCGCTGGGCGGGCTGAACCGGCTGCTGCGCGTATTCCTGCCGGATGGCACCGCCCGGGAGACCGCGCTCTACTGGGTGAACAGCACCCTGTTCTACGCTGTGCAGCTGCTGACGGCACTGGCCGTCTGGCAGGAGCTTGGCGTGCTGCCGGCCGCGTTCTGGATGGCAGCCATACTGCTGGCCCCATGGCTGCAGCGCGGCATGAAGGACCTGTACTGGGTGCCATGGACCTGGCAGCTGCCGCTGCTGGCCGTGCTGCTGCTCTGCCGCTGCACCTGCGCCCGGGGCCGCACCCCGCGCTGGTGCTGGCCGCTGGTCAGCCTTGCCGTGCTGGTGCGCTGCATGTGCGGGTTTGAGTTTATCACGACCTTCCTGATCCTGTGCGAGATACCGCTCTGCTACGCTGCGGCAAAGGCATACTGTGTGGAAAAGGCCCCGCAGCGGGCCTGCCGCTGGCTGGGCCGTGCCGTGGGTGTGGGCGCGGCTGCACTGACCGGCGCGGCCGCGGCGCTGGCGCTCTGGTTCGGGCAGGAGTGCCTCTGCTTCGGCAGCACGGCGGCGGCCTGGCAGAATATGGCCGAAGCAATCACCGACCGCATCAGCCTGACGGACGATGCGGTGCGGGCAGTCACGATCGGGCAGGTGCTGGCGCAGTATTTTGTGCTGGATACCGAGCCGGTGCTTCAGCTGGGGCCGGCTGCCGTCACGGCGGGGCAGCTGCTCCTTTTCGGGCTGGCGGTCGGCGCGGTCAGCGTGGTGATCGCGCTGCGGCGCGGCGTGGCGGCGCAGCTTGTGCCGCTGGGCGTTGTATGGCTGCTCAGCCTTGCGGCCCCGGCCTCGTGGATGGTGCTTTCCAAGGCGCACGCCGCCATACATACCCATCTTGTGCCGATGCTGTGGCACTTTGCCTTTGTGCCGGTCAGCTGTATGCTGCTGCCGGCGCTGGCTGCACTGCTTATCCGGGGGAGGAAAAAAGATCTTGTGGCATCCCATTAAACATTACAGGACCATCCACCACCATAAAATGCTGGTGATGAAGAACTGCTTCCGCTGCGGGCTGTACTGGCAGGGCCTGACCCATGACCTGAGCAAGTACAGCCCCACCGAGTTCTGGCGCAGCGTGAAGTACTATCAGGGCTACCGCAGTCCCAACGACGCCGAGCGCATCGCCAACGGCGTCAGCCTGTCGTGGCTGCACCACAAGGGCCGCAATAAGCACCATCTGGAATATTGGATCGACTACGCCCCAAACGGCGACCATGCCATGGCCGGTATGCATATGCCGGAACGGTATGTGGCCGAGATGGTCTGCGACCGTATCGCCGCCAGCAAAAACTACAAGGGCGCAAGCTATACCGATGCCGCCGCATGGGAGTATTACGACCGCAGCAAGGATCACTATATCCTGCACCCCGAGACCCGCCGCCAGCTGGAGACCTGCCTGCTGATCCTGCGCGATGAGGGCGAGGATGCCTGCTTCCGGTATATCCGCACCGAGCTGCTCGGCAAAAAAGCATAAGAAAAAGACCCCCGCAGCGTCAGGTGCTGCGGGGGTCGGTGTTTTATGTGGATTGAGTTCCGTCATTCCCGGCGGAAACATCTGCATTGGAGGTGCTCTCCGGGGGCGTGGGTGTCGGCTCCGCGGTCGGTTCGGGCGTGGGGGCGGCGGTCGGTTCAGGCGTGGGTGCCGGTGTCGGCTCTGCAGTCGGTTCGGGTGTGGGACTCGGCGTGGCAGTCGGCTCAGGTGTCGCGGTCACCTCAGGCTCCGGGGTGGCGGTGGCCTCGGCCTCGCTGCTGGCCGGTGCCTCGGTCGCCTCGGGCTCGGGGGTGGCGGTTTCGGCCGGTACAACGACCGGCACCGTGTAGACCACAGCGTCCTTATCGCCGGTATGCTTGGGGATGCTGGTCAGCGCGGGACGGTCATCCTCCGTGATATAGCTGTGGGTGCGGATGTAGCTGAACAGCGCGTCCATCGCCGTGCGGGTCAGGTGGATGCCATCGCTCGTCTCCACATAGCCGGCCTTGGCGTAGCCGGTGGTGCTGTCCTTGAGGGCCTCGGCGCTGTTCAGAAACTTCCAGCCCTTTTCCTTGCACATCTCCACGAGAGCCTTGTTGAATTCGTCCACCTGTGTCTGGGTAAGGCTCTGGTTGGAATGCTGCTGGCCGATCGGCGGGATCGCGTTGACGATGATGTCCGCGCTGGGGTAGGCGGTGACGACCGCCTCAATGCCGGTCTGGTAGTTTTTGATGAAATCGGAGGTCTTGTAGCTGGGGTTCAGATCGTTCGTGCCGAAGGTCAGGATGACCCGGCGGGGCTGCAGCTTGGCCACGGCCTGAGGCATCGTCAGGTAGCCGGACCCGGTGCTGAGCTGTACGCAGGCAAAGGTTGCAAGCGATTTGGCGCTCATGCCGACCGAGCCGATGGCATTGTCATAGCTGCAGTAATCGAACATCCGGTACATGCGGGCCGTGTTGCTGTCCCCCAGAAAGAGGGTCTCGTCTATGTAGCTTTCGCCGGCATCGGCGCTCTGCTCCAGAATGGTCGAGGTGTAGGCCTGCGTGTCGATGGTGTTTTCCTCTTTGTTGTAGCCGCTTTCGGTCACCATGGATTCGCTGTCCACGGTCGAAACGCCCTGCGGGGCGGCGCTGCCGAACGGCAGCCAGCCGATGAGCGCCAGCGAAATGCCGATGCAGACCAGCAGCATCACACTGCACAGGGCCAGCACCAGATACATTTTGCTGCGCATATCCAGCGGCTGCTTTTTTTTAGGTTTGGTTTTTCCTGCCATGTGGTGGGTCCTTTCGCGGTGAAGCATAGTGTCTGCTGCAAAACATATAAACCCATTTTACACCATTTCGCCGCCGAGCGCCAGTCTTTTTGCAATTTTTACATAATTTGACGGAAAAAACAAAACCCCCCGCCGGGGCGGGGGCAAACAGAAATGAGGATGGCGTTGTTTATAAAGGCTTCTCCCTGAGGGACTGCGCCCGCAGGCGCGTGTCGGAGCGCAACCGCCGGAGGCGGCTCTTAGCGCGGAGACTGAAGCTGTCCGCAAAGCGGACTGATGAGGGGCAGCCTTGCCGTTATTGTCCGTTACTGGGATGCTGCGGTGAAGCTGCCCCTCATCCGGCCCTGCGGGGCCACCTTCCCCCCAGGGGGAAGGCTTTGGGAGAATCATTCCTTCGGCAGCAGATGTGCCTTTTCCAGCGCGGGGCGCAGTGCCAGATAGAGCAGCACGGCGCAGACGGTGGACAGCAGCGAGTTGACAAGGGTGACGCCGCTGGAGATCTTGGTCACAACGCTGACGAACTCGGCAGGCTGGCCGAAGATATAGCGGTTGCGGAAGTAGCCGATGAAGGGGTCGGTAAAGACATTGACCAGCAGGCCGCTGAACGCAGAGACCGTGACCGCGCCGATGTACTTGAGCTTGCTGCCGGTCGGGAAGCTGCGCAGGTGGATGACCCTGTGCGCCACGCCGCCGCAGACCAGACCGATGATGAATTTCAAGATAAAGGTCGTGACGGCATAGCCCGGGTCACCGGCCATAATGTCGGCCAGCGCCAGACCGATGGCACCGGCCAGACCGCCGGAAACGCCGTCCAGCAGCAGGGCGGTCAGCGCCGTGAAGGTGTTGCCCAGATGAAAGCTGGACCCGGTGCCCAGCACATTCGGGATGCGGAAAAACTCATACGCGACAAAGCTCAGCGCGGCCATGATGCCGATGACGCTGATCTTCTGCACGGTGAATTTGGTTTTTGTCAGCGCTGCGATGAGCAGTGCCAAAGCCACTACGATAAACAGCAGCAGCCAGATCATTGCGGTAGACATGATTCCTTACTCCTCTATTCTATGTTTTACTATTGACATTTTCCTTCCGGGAAGGTATGTTTTTATTATACTGATTTCTGGCTCTGGATAAATGCCCAGTTTTAAACTTTTTTATGGGGCCAGAAGAAAGGGCTTGCCATGATAGAACTGGACCCGGGCACAAAGACCCCCCTGTATGAGCAGCTGTATGCCGCCCTGGCCGATGAGATCCGCACCGGGCAGCGTGCGCCCGGCACCCCGCTGCCGGGCCGCCGCACGATGGCTGCCCAGCAGGGGGTCAGCGTCAACACGGTGGATGCCGCTTACCAGATGCTGGCCGCCGAGGGGCTGGCCGAGCCGCGCCCGCGCAGCGGCTTTTATGTGCAAAAGACCTACGGCATGCTGCACAGCCGCGCCCGCCGCACCCCCGCCGCCCCGGTGCCGCCGCCCGCTGCACCGGCGGG
>OLOV01001387.1_pt1 | contig 19007 bp, 19 predicted proteins | sample 1672931 | NCBI WGS metagenome assembly OLOV01 (sample SAMEA3136738, study PRJEB25190) | human gut metagenome | biome: human gut; feature: human-associated habitat; material: faeces | place: Austria | collected 2013
TATGGAGCATATGGAAGATTAATTAATAAGAAAGAACCACAATTAACTTGTCCAACAGCAAGTGATAAATTTACAGTAAATACAAGTAATGGAAATGGAGCATTAACCTATCCAGTGGGACTTATAACAGCGGATGAAGTAGCAATGGCAGGTGGAGTATGGAGTACTAGCAACAGTTCATATTATTTGTATACAAACCGATCTTATTTGTTGGGGTCGCCTTTTAGTTTCCGTAGTAATTATACTATTGCTTATAAGTCTGATGTGGCTTCTTCAGGTTCTTTGGACAGCAATTATGTGTATGCTACTACTGGCGCTCGCCCTGTCGTTTCTCTATCCTCTAAAGCCAAGTTATCGGGCAATGGAACATATTCAAAGCCATACACAGTAAGTTAGCTAGAAAGATAACATTTAAAACTCATTTAAAAATAATGAGTTTTTTTGTGAATTATGATATCATATATATACGAGGTAATATATGAGAAAATTAATTAAATTAGATAATATATATGATATAAAATTTGCAAGTAAAATTTATTCTTTTTTTTCACCAGAGCATATTTATATTCCTATAGAAAAAGAATATGAACTATTAAAAAAACAAAATGATAAAGTTTTAAAAGGAGATCCTGTTTTAGAAAATAAATTAAAAAAAATAAGGAGTTCAATATCAGGTACGGTTGTGGGAACAAGTAAACTTATATGTGATGGAGTAGAAAAAGAATGTATAGTAATTGAAAATAATTATGAAGAAAATGTTAAGGAAACTAAGAATAAGATAAAAAATATTACTACGGATGACATTATAAACCGCCCCCGCCCCGGCAGCCGACGGCTGGAAATGCTCATGCGGAGCGACCGTGAGCGGCAAATTCTGCCCGAACTGCGGCACAAAGAAGCCGGAGCCCGTTCAGGCGGGCGCATGGAAATGCAAATGCGGCGCAACTGCCACGGGCAAATTCTGCCCCGAGTGCGGCTCGCCGAGGCCTGCCGACACCGACGGCTGGCAGTGCTCCTGCGGCACGGTCAACAAGGGCAAATTCTGCTCTAACTGCGGCACCAAGAAGCCCGCGGGCGTTCCGCAGTATCGCTGCGATAAATGCGGCTGGGAGCCTGAGGATCCCAAGAATCCTCCCAAATTCTGCCCCGAATGCGGCGACCCGTTTGACAACGGCGATATAACCAACTGACGAATTACTTTTGCACGACGGGCGGCGATCCCGCCCTTCGTATATATGACCGAGAGGTGAATTATTTGGCTGTTTTGAATGAATATAAATGCCCTAATTGCGGTGGTGCGGTCGAATTTGACAGCGGCAGTCAGAGGATAAAGTGCCCCTACTGCGATTCCGAATTCGACGTTGCTGCCATCGAGGCTGCCAATGAGGCTCAGAATAAAGCTGCCGACGATATGAATTGGGGCGCCGTAGGGGAGAAGTGGAGCGAGGACGAAGCCGCAGGCATGAGGGTGTATGTTTGCAACTCCTGCGGCGGCGAGATAGTCGCCGATGAGACCACGAGCGCCACTCAATGTCCTTACTGCGGCAATCAGGTGACGATGAAGGGTCAGCTCTCGGGCGACCTGCGCCCCGATCTGATAATCCCGTTCAAGCTCGATAAGAACGCCGCAAAGGAGGCGTACAAGAAGCATATCGGCAATAAAAAGCTGCTGCCGAAGCTCTTCAAGGAAGAGAATCATATCGACGAGATAAAGGGCGTATATGTGCCCTACTGGCTCTTTGACTGCGACGCCTCGGGCTCCGTAACCTTCAGCGGAACTCAGGTCCAGCACTGGAGCGACGACGACTATGATTACACGAGAACCTCTTATTATGACCTTCACAGGAACGGTCAGGCAGCCTTCAGAGCGGTCCCCGTCGACGGCTCGTCCAAGATGGCGGACGATCTGATGGAATCCATCGAGCCGTATGATTTCGTCGACGCCGTGGAATTCCAAACGGCTTATCTGGCGGGCTATCTTGCGGATAAATACGATGTGGACGCCGAGCAGAGCGTTGAAAGAGCCAACGAGCGTGTGAAAAAATCGACCGAGGCGGCGTTCGCCTCGACCGTGCAGGGCTACGACACCGTCACCGCCGAGAGCAGCAGCATTCAACTGCGCGGCGGCAAGGCGAAATACGCCCTCTACCCCGTATGGCTGCTCAATACCACCTGGAACGGCGGCAAATACACATTCGCTATGAACGGTCAAACCGGCAAATTCGTCGGTGACCTGCCCGTAGACAAATCGGCGGCTACCAAGCTGACGATCGGCCTTGCGGCGGCACTGAGCGCCGCTTCATACGCCGTTGTTTGGCTGCTGCACATCATCGGATTGCTGTAAGGGAGGGCTGAAAATGAAAAAGAAAATCACCGCAATGATATTTGCACTCATTCTCTGCCTTTGCGCCGTCACTCCCGCCTTTGCGGCGAATTCCGACGGCTTTGTCGGCGAATGCAACCGCTTAAATGACGCCGCAAACCTGCTCACCGACAGCGAGGAAGCCGAGCTGCTCGCAAAGCTCGACGAGATCAGCCTGCGGCAGCAGATGGATGTGACCGTCGCCACCGTAACCAATTTGGGCAACTGCGACACCGCCGCCGAATGCGCCGATGAGGTCTATGAATTCAGCAGCTTCGGCTACGGTCAGAGCAAGGACGGTCTGATGCTCCTCATCTCGGCAGAGGAGCGCGATTGGGCGATATCCACCTGCGGCTACGGCATCACGGCGTTCACCGACGCAGGTATTGAATATATCGGCAGGCAGATGAATTCCGACCTGTCCGACGGCAACTATGCCTCTGCTTTCAACACCTACGCCGACCTTTGCGACGAATTCATCACTCAGGCAAGGAGCGGCTCGCCCTACGACAAGGGCAGCCTCCCGCGCGAAAGCCTGTCGATAATCTGGCTGCCGATCTCGGTAGTTATCGGCGTCGTGCTGGCGCTTATCATCGTCGGCTCAATGAAGGGCAAGCTGAAGAGCGTGCATTCACAGGCGGCGGCAAACAGCTACATGAAAAAAGACAGCCTCAACGTCACCGAGAGCACCGACCTTTTCCTCTATCACAACATGACCCGCACGGAGAAGAAAAAGGAGAGCAGCTCCGAGGGCAGCAGCACCCACACCTCGTCCTCGGGCACGACTCACGGCGGCGGCAGCGGCAAATTCTGATGTCAACAAATCAATCAGGGAGAAAAGAGACATGAGCATCTTTGACAAACTGAAAAATACGGCGCTACCCGACAGTTTAATTGAAAGTTTGTTTTAATAGAAGAAGCGATTGCAGCCTTGAGCCGCAATCGCTTCTTTTGACTATTTAATTCATTTAACGAGCTTCTTCAGCGCATAGGTATGACCATATTTGAGCCGAAGAGTTTTTTGCTGTTTGTCATGCATTTGTATTAATTTCAAAGAGTTAAATCCCCATTGCGACGGTTCCGTCGTCGATTTCGTGATCCACCAATATCTCGTCCTGAGTCAGCATAAAACAGCTCTGCCAGCCTGCGTCCAGCAGCTTATTGTCATCGGCATCCGCCCATGTCACGTCAACATGGTAAGTGCCGCTCTCGAGCTTGACCAAATTCCACGCATGAGACACGCCCTGCGAAACGCCGCTGACTTGAGCGCACCACAAATCGGCCTTGCGGCAAAGATATTCAAAACCTGTTGAATATCCCTGGCAAATGCACATACCCAGCTCAATCGCCCCGTAGGCGGTCGCCGCCGATTTGCCGCCGACAAGCGTATAATCGTAATTCGTTATAAGCGAGATCACCGCCGCCAGATAGCGATATTTATCATAGGTGCTGAAATCCCTCGGCATGGCCGCGACGATCAGATCGCTGTCATTCTCAAAGGTCTGCACCTCTTTTTTGACCTTCTCCCTGTCGGCGGAGCCTGCATTGGGGTCGCTCGGAAGGAAATACAGCGCGCGCAGCGCCGTCGTCATATCCCCGTCAACGACCTCTTCAATGTCGAAGTAAATCTCAAACTCAGGGTAATCTTTGCATAATGCCGACGCGGCGATGAGGACGTTATCCAAGACATCGTAGCCGTATTTTTCGGCGGAGTATTCAAACGGCTCCATATCCCTCACTTTGGGCAGCATTTCGTCATACAGAGCCTTTTGCTCGTCGCTCAGCTCGGAATAGACCGCATTGCTTTTATCATACGGATAGCTGACCTCGGAGGACCACCCGTCGACCGGGTTCTCGCGCACACATTTGATAGCGGTTTCAATGTATTCCTCAAGCTGCAACTGAGCGGCCGACTTTGTTTGAGGCTCAGTCTGAGACTCGGTGGGCGTGGGCGTTGGCGTCGGCTGTTGCTTTACGCAGCCGGACAGCAGCACGGCAGTCAAAATCACGACCGTTACGGTCAAGGCGACCGCGCGTTTCCCCGCAGAAAGCAGTTTTGTTTTCTTCAGAAGCATTGTTTTCCCTCCTTCGGCAGATCCGCCGCCTTTATTATATCATTCTCTCCGTCGCCGAGCAAGAAATAATGCAAAAATCCGCCGCAATTCTATAAAATCACGGCGGATATAATATGAATATCGAAATTCAGTTTTGTATGGGATTAATTGAAATTATGCATATGCGGATAGTGAAATAAAATCCACCCGCCGCCGCAGCGATTTCACGCGCAACAGCAGTATATAATTGCAAAACCAGCAATGAAGCGTTTGCCGTCGGCAAACGTGAAGCGGAAACCTGAGGTTTCCGTGAAGCACTCGCTGCGCTCGCATGAAGCGAAGCGCCCGTACCTTTCCGTGCGACGAAGCCGCGCTTCATAGGGCGAAGCCCTGCTTCACTTTTCATGCACCGTAAGGTGCGCTTCATTGAAAAAAGCACTTCCGAAGAAGTGCTTTTTCATGGTGGAGACAGTGCGTTGATATCCGAACCAAGGGCTGATTTCTCAAGCTCTGCGAGGGTTATTGTTTTTGAGCCGTCTTTGTAATTAAATGTGATTATCATGTGGTCGTCATAGAGATAAACCGCATTGACAAAGCTATCTATGAGTCTGCGGCGGTGCTCGCGCTTCTTTGTGTCGAGCTTTCTGAACCTGTGGAGCCAAAAGACGATTTGATCTTTTGTTATCGTCGGCCTTGCCATTTCTTCTTTAACAATTTCAACACCCAGCTCGTTTTTCTTCTTCTCAAGACTTTCGAGCCGCTCTTTTGTTGACGGCGTTAGGATCCCCTGCTGAATCGCATTCAGCATATTATCTATGGCCTTCTGCGTGTCAGCATATTGCTTTCTCAGCAGCGGCAGCGTTGTGCTCTCCTGCCCTTGAAGCTCCATTATCGCATCGGCTATACTCTCGATCAGCTCATCATTAAAAACGATGGATTTGATTTGCTCGATCACAAGATTTTCGATCCAATCCTTTTTGACCGTTTTCTTGTCGCAGCCTCTGTGCTTTTTCACGCTGACACATTTGTAGTACCTGTGCACCTGTGACGAGTGACTCGTGCCGCTTTCGCCCACCATATAGCAGCGGCATTTGCCGCAAAACAGCTTGGTGGTCAGCAAATATTCATCTTCTGCCTTGTGTTTTGCCGGAGCCTTTTTATTCGCCGCCATACGCTTTTGCACACGGTCAAATAATTCTTCTGTCACAATTTCCGGAATGCCGCCGGGCTTCACAATATCCTTTTGCTTGAATTCACCGATGTATTTACGGTTGTGCAGCATTCGGGCAATGACGTTTATGGTGATTTTATTGCCTCGATTGGTGCGAACGCCTTTCAAATTCAGTTCGTCGGCGATTTCCTGCATGGAAGAGCCGTCCGCATAACGTGTGAATGCGTCAAGCACGGCAGGGGCGGTCAACGGGTCGAGCTGATAATACTGCTCGCTGTCGATGACATATCCAAGAGGCAAAGTGCCGCCGTTGTATTTGCACTTCAGAGCATTTTCGGTGAGACCGCGAATGATTTTCTCCGAAAGCTCGGCGGAATAATACTCCGCCATGCCCTCAAGGATCGATTCGAGCAGGATGCCTTCTGCGCCGTCTGAAATGGCTTCGGTAGCGGATATAACCTTTGCGCCGTTTTTTTTGAGGATCCGTTTGTAGTATGCGGAGTCGAATTTGTCACGGGCAAAACGGTCGAGCTTCCAAACGATCACGGTATCAAAATTCTTAGCGGCGCTGTCGCCTATCATCCTTTGGAAGTCGGGGCGGCGGTCGGTTCTTGCGGACAGAGCGCGGTCAATGTATGTTTCGACGATTTGAATGTCATTTTTCTCTGCAAACGCCTTGCACTCGCGCAGTTGACCTTCGATCGACTCCTCGCGCTGACTGTCAGAGGAATACCTCGCATAGATCACGCCCTTCATCTTTTCACCTTCTTTCGTATTTGGTTGCAAATATATTATATCAGATCTGTTGCTTTAACTCAAGCGATTATTTGACGCAAGAAGCGATTGCGGCTCAATGCTGCAATCGCTTCTTTGGGTTATTCAGTTCATTTAACGAGCTTGTTCAGCGAGGACGGAATTACCATATTCGAGCCGAAGAGCTTTTTGAAGAACGCTGCAAGCTTTACCAACATCGAACTCGTGTCCGTGCACATTACAGCTCAAACAGCTTACGCATTTCTGCATCCATCGTTCCGTTCTTTGCGTATTCCAGAGTGTCACAGAGGCGGATATTGTTTTTTTCAATGCGTATCTCATCGCCGAATCCGAGGATGTAGCGCAGACAGATTCGATATATGATCTCTGTCGGAGCGCAACCGTGTACCTGCTTGGCAAAGATGTGATTCAGCCTTTCGGCATCATCTGGGTACAACGCTTTCATGCGCTTGCTCTGATAGAGCCGTGTCACGATCTCCGTCACATACATCCCCGACTTCATATAGAGGTCGGCAAATGTTGCATCAGGATCGTCAAAGCAGCCGGGATTTTCCTGCTCCAGTCTGTCCACCATGTCCTTCACGACTTTTTTCGGCGTGAATATCTGGTTCGTGCGCTGGGGTGGAATAAAATCAAAGATATCTCCCTTATGGTCAGGCTCAAAATAGTTCGCAAGCTCGGCAGCGTCCGTCCCCTTGCGAGGGTCTGCATACATTGAAATACCGTTTTCAGTCTTTACTATTGTATCCATAACGCTTTTAACGATAAATCCGGGCAAAAGAAATATACACGTGTAGAATACTACTTCGAGCGAATCAATAGTCATAGTTCAGTACCTTCATTAAGGCAATACACTTTCAAGCACTTGCCAATCGTCACTACCGATGTCATCAGAATAGTGTTCCATACAGATACACAGTTCGTCGGTGGTCGCATCATTTCGGACGATACCACCCTTTAAACCGTGCTCGTCAAGATATGCTTTCAAAACCCCGAATTTCTTCGGTGTATAAAGGTCTATATCTTGACTATTGCCGCTACGGTCAAAGCCGCCCTTTGTTTCGACAATCCATATCTGACCGCCTACGGAAATAATGTAGTCAGGATAGAACAGTTTTTGTCTGTTGGAGTTATCCACATAGACGATAGAGAAATACTCGTTGCCTTTATCCCCATTCTTATACCACCATTCCACGCTATCGGAATGCTCACAGAATTTCTCGAATTTAACTTCCGGCGTTGAGCGTGGTGCGGCAGAAGAAAGGTAGTTTTGATAAACATTCTTTTTCATAATAAGTTGCGTTTTCGCTTCGCCGTTGTAGGTAAACATACAAGACTGCGGAATACGGAAATCGTAATACAATTTAGCCGGTACTTCAAGTGATAACTGTGCCAATTCGTAAGCCATAGCCTCACGAACTAAATGTCGAAGGCGGTCAGCATTGTTTATTACGAAAGCGTAAACCTCTCTCGGCTCTAATGCAAGAATTTTACGGCTATACTTGAAGTTTTTATCAAACAGTTTACGGATAATGGTATTCATATAGGAATACTCCATACCTATCTCCATACCGATTTTACCGATTTTGTGGTGGTAATCTCGTCCGTGTGTATGAGTGTTCAGTTTTTCTGTAACTGCAATCGTATTCATGTCCTCCGTTGAAAAATCAAGAGTAGCAGTTTCGCCCGAAATGGTATGCTTTACGATATTTTCGCTCATTTCGTATTCTGCGGCTTGTAAGCGGGTGCGGTTTTCCGCCTTATTCGTACCAATTCCGAGTTCTTTTTGAGCATAAGAAACAATGACTTGCAATGCCTTTTGAGGATTGCGTGTGCTTGTTACCGTCGTTCTCTGTTCGCCCGTCAGCGTAATATCCTTGTATTCATTTTTAAGGAAAAGGGTGCAGGCGTTCAATGCACCTTTATCAAGTGTCATTTTGACACCTGCCGTAAACTTTTCATCAAAGGTATAGAGATAGCAACTGTCAAGCAAATCGTTATCATAGTGCTTTGCCTCAGGCATACGGCGAATACGACCTATGGTTTGTACCTCAAAAGTTTCATCCATGTTATCACGGAGTTTAACAAGGATATGCGCTCTCGGACAATCCCAACCCGTAGCAACCGCTTGTTTTATGATAACAGCGGAAGATATGGCGTTCGGTTTGTCTATCCCCTCCAAATTTTCGTGCCTATCGGAGAGCCATACTGCAAGCTGACCGTTCTCGTAGGTCAACCCTTGTGTTTCAAGATAGCGTTCCACCCCGTCCTGCAAGGTTTCCGATTTGTTCGGAATCTGAATAACGATTAACGGGTTTATATCATTGCCGCCTTTTAAAAATGCAGCACGGAGTTCCCGTTGCTTTTGGAGTGCCTTTTCAAGCAGAAACGCCGTTTGATCTTCCGTTTCAATACTCTGCGGAAAATCCAGATTGATAACAAGCATTTTCTTGATAAGTCCCGCCGCAATTACTTCTTCTTCAGGAATTTCGATAATTTCCGCCTTTGCTATGCCTTTCGGAGTAGCAGAGCAACGGATAATCTTGTCCGTGTGAAAATACTGTATGATTTCATCGGCTTTTATGGTGTTATTTTGATGGCTCTCGTCCACGATAATCACAAAGCGGATACCGTCATTGAGAGCGTGCTGAATATGCTCCAAAAAGTTGGTGCGTTCACCGTCTTTAAGGGCGTTGTTGCCTTTCTTAGTCAGTTTTTCCCAATTTATAAAACAACTGTCGTTTTCCTCAAACCCTGCCGTCATCACATCGGATAAGAGTTTAGTCTGCGAAGCGTGGATATACTTATCCATTTTCGCCTTGCTCTGTTCTTCAAGGTTGCCTTTACCGGGCGTAAGCCATACAAAGACGGTTTTTGGAAAAGACTGTATGTATTGGTGCATAAAGTAGGTCAGAATAATGGTCTTTCCGCTGCCTGTAGGACTCTTGAGAATAATATCACGGGCAGGAGTTTCCATTGCTTCAAACAGCGATTTTACCGCATTTAACTGAAATTCTTTTAATTCCATTATCGTTTGCCTCCTTTTTTGTTGGAGGATTGCCTAATGCCCTTTGCTATTTCAGCTTTTGCTTCAGGCATTTTCATTATTTCACCCACCAAGCCTGTCATTAAATTTTGACTAAGGTTATTTTCGTTTTCTTTGGCAATTAATTCTAATTTATGTTTATGTTCAACTTCCATTTTTTCAAGTTCTTGCTGATGTTTCTTGTTTAATGAATCAATATCCACCTTATGTTGCTCCATTAGTTTGTCTAAATCGTGTTTATTTTGCTCCTCAACAACCTTAATTTGAGCAGTTGCGTTTTTATGGGCTATTAAATATGTAACTGCTCCGGTAATAATTGCCGGAATACACGAAATTAACAAAGTTTTTATAAAATCCATATTTAATCCTCCTGTAAGTCACGATAATAATAATCGGGGATAATGCTGATTTCAATATCGTGTGCTTGCAACTTTTTCTCTTGCTCGTCTGTTGGTAAAACGTCGTGCCCCATATACAGCTTGCGACATTTTACAAAAGAGTCGGTATTTGCAATAAATTCGTCAAGTTCTTCTTCCGTCAGAACAATGCCGATTTCAGCGTTACCCGTAAAGTTTACACCGTTTTCAAGTTCAACAAGTTCACGGATATGCTTTAACAGCTCGTCCGCATATTCGTAATACATACAGTCAGAGATGGGAACATAGTCAATCTTATAATATTTAAGACTTGCGGTGTACCCCTCTTTGTCAATCACACGCTTGATGCGCTCGTATGTAACATCACGACAAATATTATTTTCGTTGTTGGTGCAGAGAATAAAGTGGCGATTTCCATTGTCTTCTTCGTTTAATTTCATTACCGCATGTCCCGTTGTGCCAGATCCAGCAAAGAAATCAAGGATGCAAGCGTTTATATTCTGTGCAACGACAGAATATAAACAATCATAAACATTCCAAAGTGATTTTGGGAAGTCGAATTCGCAATTAGGCAACAAAGAGTTTAATAATTGTTTTCCATAGCCGTTTGCATCATACTTTGGGTCTGACCACACCGTTTTATAAGTGCCAAATGTTTTGCCAATTTCAATATCATATATTTCACGAGTCTTTTTTACAGCGAGATATTGATTTATACTTTCAACGGTTTGACGGGCATAACGCCATTTTCTTTCTACACCTTTAGAATCAATAGGGTATATTGCTATCTTTCCATCTTCAAGGACAACATTCTTTTTCGGATGGTAATTTTCGGGTGATACATCTCCAAAACCGACAATTTTTTCGCCATCAACGATAATTGGATAAAAACAGTTTCGAGCATCGGATCTCAACGATTCGCTACCCCAGTTTCGTAATGGTGACCAATACACCTCATCTCTCGATAGTTTTCGTTCGCAAATAATTTTGTCTCCTTTTGGAATTACAAAATAAGCAAATTCATTTGTATATGAGAAGTTTTTCCCTTGTATTCCTCTTGGATTATGAATAATTGTTATACAGTCGTATTCGTAGTCAGTACCGAAGATGTTATCCAATAAAAGTCTCAAAGTTGCACTTTCGTTTTCATCAATAGCGCAAATCAATACTCCTTTTGGTGTAAGTAATCTTTTAGCAATTTCTAATCTTGATTGCATCATACTAAGCCACTTACTATGCTTAAACAAATCGTTACCATCCACATAATCGTTATCGTATATCCAATTTGCCGCACCCGTATTATACGGCGGATCTATGTAGATGAGGTCAATTTTACCCTTATGTGTCTTTTCAAGCAATTTAAGAGAAGCAAGGTTGTCCCCCTCAATAAGGAAGTTCATTTGACCGCCATTATCAATTAACAGGTCTTTCTCTTCGGTCAGTACTGGCGTATGGGTATCAAGCACCTCGTCAATTTCCTCACGGTGTTCCTCAAAAACAAGTCCGTATTTTTTACCGTTGACATCTTTTTCAAGGTCGGAAAGATAGGAAAGCAGATTGCCCGTGTTCTCATCCTGCGGTGCGGCAGAAATAAAAGTGCGGATTTCTTTTATTTTGGCAAGTAAATCTTCTCGCCTATATTTTGACACATTGCCCGTTTTAGTTTTGTCAACGGTTTTCTTGGCTTCCATCTCGGATACGGCACTATCTTCATTTTCTCCAAAGATAGAATCTATTAAGTCGTACACACCGGAATCCTCCCAATACTCGTTAATACCCAACTCGTCAATGGCCTTATCAGTAATATATTCAGTAACGGGTTTGCAGACAAATGTAACCAAAATTATCAAGATTTTAATAGCAAGAAACCACTTGCTTTTTTTGAGCTTATCCCATTCTGCTTTTGGCGAAAACTGCTTTTTGCTTACGATCTCCGAAATTTCTTCATTGATATCGTCTTGAGTAATTTTGCCGTTTTCATACAATTCTTCGACATCAGCAATAGTAAAATTGTCTGAAACTATATCCGACAGAAAATTGTACTTTGGTAAAGCGTCAACGATACTCGCTATTTTTGAAAGATTCAACCCGAAAATAGCACTCATAGCGGATGCACTTGTCTGTAATCCCGATATAATGCCTTTGATATTCAAGGCGTCAAAGGCTTTTGTCTGCTCAAAAATCGGAGCATAAGCAGTATTAATTTCCTTAACAGATTCCAAAATAGGTGCAACAACCTTTCGGTATTCTTCAAGAGTTGCTGTATCACCATCCATAGATGATTTTACGGCATTTAGCGTACTTTGTAGTTCTCTTATTTCAGCAAACTCACCTGTTGTTTCCATTTTAAGTGCAGCAGTCAAGGCACCGGTTTCCTGCAATTTTCGCATAGCGTCAAGTGCAGGAGTATTCAAAAAATCATATGGATTATTGTTTATACTCATAACTTCCTCCTGTTACATCCACTCACTATTCCGAGCAGTCCAATTTTCTGTGAATTCATTGCCTTCTATCGCCGCCATAAACGGCTCTATCAAAAATGCTTTGATAGTTTTCAGCACTGTGTTAAAATCATCGGTTCTTCCACTTGCCTGCGCCTCTAAAGACTTCTGTATGCGGGGGCGGATGAGATCGGTTCGGCGCAGGATGGCGTTTGCGTCCAGCTGCACCTTGTCTGTGAATTCTTCGCCAAACTCCGCATAAGTGTCGGTCGCCCATATGATGTTCTTTTTTGTCGTTTTATCTTGAAGCAGCACATCCAGCACTTGCGCAACCGGGTAGCTGCTGATATCGATTAGTTTTTCCACAGGAGAACCCCCCTCCTTTCACATGCTACTGAAATATATTCCTGCGCTTCTTTCAGCGCTGACCAATTTTCTTGTTTTCTTATTTCCTTAGTCAAGTCATCCTTTAGTGTTTTGGTTGTATTGTTTAAGAGTTCCATTCCACGCACCCACCGTAATTATATCAATTCATCTGTCCGATAAAACGGACAGTAACTCAATTTGACCATTTTTCTATTTGACCAACAATTTCGAACCCAGCCATCACTTTATACTAATTCAACGATCGTCGACGTTTCTCTCATAAAACGTCGAATTTTTATATATAACAATTCATTTTAAGTGTAATACAATTTCTCGCAATTGTCAATGATTTTCGCCCGATTCTGCTCTTTTTTCACGAAACAGCGAATTTTGATTTTTATCGACCCGGTTGAAATGACATACTTGTATATAGAAGTACGGCAACAGGAGTGAAAACCGTGGCTGAGGTCACGGTTCGGACAGAATGACGCTTGCCATCCGCCGGGCGGCTTTGTGGGAGAGACCCGCCGAGCCGCTGCCTACGGACTGCGGAATCACAGAGACGGCATGGTCGGAGGGCAACGCATCATTCGGCACGGCAGCTCTTTGAAAAAAGAGAGCCGGCTCACAAACGGTTATTTTGCCGAATTCTCATATTCGGCGGGAAATAACCAGTTTGTAGGGCAAATGGACGGTTTCATATATGAGAGATCGTTCCGGCGTTATGGTTTGCATCGGCCTTAACGGTTGACTTCGCTGAAAGTCATCGCTTCATAAGAAGCCCTTGATCGGTTTAACTCGCTTCGGCGTGGACGGTCGGAAGTCCGTTGCAGTGCAGAAACTTCCGAAAATTCTACAGAAAGGAGAAATGCCATGAGCAAAAAGAAAAGGCCGTTCAGGCCAAGTTATACTCGCAAATTGCGTGACAGATCAGCCGCATTCTTTGCCAAATACGACAACAATGTGACCCGAAAAGCGTTTGCGAGCAACTATGAAAAATTCATTGCCTATTGCCGCAGCAATTTTGATTGCAAAACCAAAGATGAATGTCGAAAGCATATCGATGATTATGTTGACTGCCTAAAGCAAAAAGGTCTGTCGGCAAACACGATTCACTCTTATCTTGCGCCGGTCGTGCTCTACCACGGAATGACGCTAAACGACGTTGACATCCCGCAAAGAAACGCCGCAGCCAACACCCGATCAAGAAAAGAACGGGCGTCATATCGGCCGAATGCCGATTCGGGCAACAAAAAATATGCCCGCTCCGTTGAGGTTCAGAAGCGGGTCGGAATCCGAAGAGCCGAGCTATGCAGGCTGCGCGGGAATGATTTCATCGTGGACGAGTCGGGATATCCGTGCGTGAGGGTAAAGCGGGGAAAAGGCGGCAAGCTGCAATTGCATCGGATTTTGCCTGATGATGTTGAATTCGTAAGAGGATATTTTGACGGCACGGGAGAAAGAATTTTTACTCCCGAAGAAACGAAAAACAAGATAGACTATCATCACATGAGAGCCGAGCAGGCGGTCAGGGCGTATGAGTATTACAGCTCAAGAATAGAAAGCGAACCCGGATACGAAAGAAAACTTGCGAGCGAGATAATCAGACGATGGAACGCCTACAATCTCGGCGAAAACGGCAAGCCAAAGCACTTTGACCGCAGGGATATTTCAGGCATATACAGAGTCAGAGGCGAAAACAAAAAACTTGCAATACGGAAAGGCTTGCTGACCGAATACAACCGCCTTGCCGTGATGGCGGTTTCGGTTTTCCATCTGTCGCATTGGCGGCTCGATGTCACGGTATCTAATTACCTGCTTGCAGTTTGACTGCAAAAACGAGGATACGGGCAGATTTGATTTCACCCGTTCTTGATGAAGAAAGGCACCTTTCGCAGTATGAAAACGAACACAACTCGCTACGAGTTCGGATAAAATCCTCAAAGAATACTTTTATGAGGACAAAAATGAGCGAAAAGAACATATCCGGCGGATCGCCTGCCGTGGGAGAAGCTCAAAGCACAGAATTCAAATATGCGGCGAGCAACATTCCAAAAAGTGCATACGAGGAATTGGCAAGATGTTTTTTGCCTGAGATAACAGCTTATTTTGAAAGCGAAGAAGGAAAACGAGAATATGGGATTTACTTGAGCAAACGTAATCTTCACTAAAAAACGCCGCCTGCCTTTAACGGCAAGCGGCGCTGCTTTGTCAAAACTTTGCGTTGAAATTCGGATATTCAAAGAAAACAACAAATCCGAACCCCTCGCCAACCGGCATTAGGTTCGGATTTGTACTGTTTGGTGGACGTTACAGGACTCGAACCTGTGACCACTCGCACGTCAAGCGAGTGCTCTACCAGCTGAGCTAAACGTCCATAGCCGCGTTTCTCAACGCAGGCATTATTATATATTAATACCCCGGCTTTGTCAAGGGGTATCGGTAAAATATTTTATTTTTTCTTTCGCCGTATCGGCGGTTGTTTGAAATTTCGCCGACGGCGCATAAGCCTGACGAGGGAGCTGCCGTAGGCTGAGGAAGAAACGGTCAAGATGTCAGCAGATATTTATTGATTTTCTTTATATAATAATGTCTATTTTAAAAGGCGTTAAAACAGATTTATCACTTTTTATAATACTTTCTTTTGTAAGCTTTTTTATGATAGATATAATCTTAATTATAATTTATAAAAAGAAAAGAAATACTATTGAATCAGGTCTTTTACAAGCAATTGTAATAATGAATAGTGCCTTTAAAAGTGGAAAGAATATTTGGCAAGCAATTAATATTGTTAAAACCTCTACAGAAAGTCCTATAAAAGAGGAATTTGAAATTATTTCTAAAGATATTGATTATGGACTTGATCTTCTTACAGTATTTGAAAGATTTTATAACCGAGTTAAAGTCGAGGAAGTTAAATATATTACATCATCATTATCACTTTTAAATAAAACTGGTGGTAATATAGTTTCAGTATTTAATATGATAGAAAAACACTTTTATGATAAATTAAAAATAAAAAATGAACTTAATTCTTTAACAAGTTCAAGTAAAATGCTTTATCGTATTTTGGTCGTTATACCATTTGTATTTATAATTGTTATTACAATGCTTAATAAAGATTATTTTAAAGTATTAATAACTACAAAAATAGGTATTATAATTGATTTCTTTATTTTACTTATATATGTAATTTATATTATAACAATTAAGAAAATAACGAAGGTGGAGAAAGTATGAAAGTAAATGATTTTTATAAAAATATATATTCAACATCTTCGATTAAAGCTTTAGAAAGTAAATTTAATTATTTATCCTCTGATAAGAAAATTAATATAAATGAATTTCTAACAGTTAGAATTATCTTATCTTTACTTATATTTATAGTTTCAATATACTATTTTAATTCAGGATATTTTATTGCTCCAATTCTAACATTTTTATTCTATATATTTTTTGAGTATATTTGTATTGATGTCAAAATTAAAAAAAGAGCAAAAAAACTAGAAAGTGATGCAATATTCTTTTTTGAGGTATTAAATTTAACTATTCAAAGTGAAAGAAATTTAAAATTATGTATAAGTATTACTGCAAAAAGTATTGATAGTGATTTAAGTACAGAGTTTAAAAGAATGCTTGATGAAGTAGGTTATGGAAAATCTTTAACCGAGGGCTTAAGAGATTTAATGAAAAGAATACCTTCGAAAAGTGTTTGCAATGTAATACTAAATATTATCGAAGCAAATGAATTTGGTAATAGTATCGAAGGGGCTTTAACTAATCAAATAAACTACTTAACTGATAAGAGAATTTTAGATATTAAAGAAAGTATTAATATGATGCCTATGAAAATATCTATAGTATCAGTACTTTTATTTCTACCACTTATGATGCTTTTGATATTAGGCCCAATATTTATAAATTATATTTTAAAATAACTAGAAAAAAATCTAGTTATTTTTTAATGTTTAAATGTAAATCACTTTACATAAAAATATATGTAAAGTACATGTCTGACAATTTATTGAAAAATGTCAAAAAAATGTAAAATTTTAGTTTTTTTTAAGAAATTTAACAAAAAAAGGAGGAAATCAAAAATTTTCCGGTAATAAGTATAGTGAAAGGAGAAATTTAAGATGACATAGTAAAATTTTAAAAATGTAAAATAAGTGTAAAGTAAAAAGAAAGGAGAAATATTATGACATAAAATTAATTTTAAGTGCTAGATTAATTTATTTCAAAAAAAGTAAAAAAAATATGCAAAATAATTTATACAATATAAGAAATGAAAATATGAAATATTATTTTAAATCTAAATTAAGACGTCTTTCAAAAAGTTCTAATATTTATAAAGATGTTACACAAAATTTTCTATTATTTACAGTTCCCAATAATCATAATATATCATTTGCTAAAGAAATTATTGTTAATGGAAAAACTTATAAACATAATAATCAAAATAAGTTTAATTTTAGAAATAATGAAATAAATGTAGCATTTTGGTTAATTAACACTATTGGAGGTAAAGTTGAGTTAAGATTTGAAATTGGAGAAGAGCGAAATATAATTAGTGCAGATTATAATTTCTTATCTGAACCTTTAGATTTAAAAGAAATAAAAAGTGGAGCTAGTAAATATTCATTTGGTCACAATGTTACTAAACAAGCAAAATCATTTATAATGGATGTTACAAATAATAGTAATATGACTGATGAGTTAATTAATGCTAATTTAGAAAATGCTTTTAACTATAAACAAGATTTAAATTATATAATTGTCAAAAGAGATAATAATTTACTAGGTATCTATAAAAGAAAATAGTGCATTAAGACCTAAAAAAGAAGCGATACCCTCTGCATACAGCAGTGGGATCGCTTCCATAAACTTATTCTATCATATGTGTTTACTGTCTGTCAAATAAAAAAGAAGCGACACCCTCTGCATACAGCAGTGGGATCGCTTCCATAAACTTATTCTATCATATGCGTTTACTGACTGTCAAATAAAAAAAGAAGCGACACCCTCTGCACAAGCAGTGGGATCGCTTCCATAAGATCATTTTATCATATACGTTTACCAACTGTCAAACTAAAAATGTAAAAAAGAAAGGAGGGATTAGAAATGTTTGAAATTAATTTAAATATATCAGGTACACTTGCGGATTTTGAATATGCATCAAAAGTATACTGTGTTACATCAAAAGACGAAGAATATGTTTTAACACTTGCATGCAGCGTTTTAAATAGAGATGAAAAATATAAAAAATACTCTGTAATAAAGGATGAAAATGAAAAACCACTTTATGTTTTAAATAATGAAACTGGTAAAAAAATATATTTTAAAGATATTAAAATGAACTTAAATTTTACTCGTATAGATTTGTAAATTGATTTATGTCATATTATGTAGTATAATTAAATTGCATTTGAGGTGAGAAATGAAAAAATTATGGAAGAATAATAGGGTGGTTTTTGTTCTTGTAATAATACTAATTATTTGTTTTATTGCAATATGCAGTGTTGCTCTAACTTTCTTTTATTCAAAAGATACAAATGAGTATGGTAATAGGCTTGATGGTATTGAGAAACATCAAATATCTAGTGAATTTAAGTCTAGTTACAAAGAAAAATTTTTAGAAAGTGAAAATGTTAAAAGTGTAGATTTTAATATTAAAGGTAGAATTATTTATGTTGAAATAAAGTTTGATGAAAATATAACTTTAGATAATGCTAAAAAGTTAGTGGAAAACTCTATGAGTCTTTTCGATGAGGATACACTTTCATATTATGATGTTCAATTTATAATTCAAAGTGATAATTTTACAATAATGGCATCAAAAAATAGTGCCGCTGAAAATATTTCATGGAATAATAATACTCCAATAGAAGAGGATACAGATGAAGAAAAATAAAAAAATAGTGCTTATATGCACTTTTATTTGTCTAATAGTAATAGGTACTGTAGTAGGAATTATTATGTACCTAAGGGCAAATACTCTTACAGTAAATGAAAAAAAATGGATTGATGAAAATAGTCAAAAACAAACACTTCTTAGTATAAATGTTTTAAATAATTCATCAGTATTTGGTAGTGATGGTACTGGAGTATTTTATGATTTTCTTGATTCTTTTGCTGAAAAATATAATTTGAATATTAATAAAGTTACATTTAATTATGGTTCTGTAAATGGTGCAGTTTCTTTGAATTTAAAACAATCTTTAACTGATAATGATGAAGTTTTTTATGAGGATCATTATGTATTAATAGGAAATAATAGTGAAATAATTACAAATCTATCTGATATATCAAATAGTAATATTGCTATTTTAAATAATGATTTATCTAATGTATCAAAATACTTAACAAGCTATAGTTTAAATTATAAAACCTATGAAGATATTGATAGTTTATTTACT
>OLOV01001388.1_pt1 | contig 18995 bp, 13 predicted proteins | sample 1672931 | NCBI WGS metagenome assembly OLOV01 (sample SAMEA3136738, study PRJEB25190) | human gut metagenome | biome: human gut; feature: human-associated habitat; material: faeces | place: Austria | collected 2013
TGTAGCCTCGCTTCATTCGTTGCGGCCGTCTCCGGTGATACTAAGCATATAGACCCGGCCGCAGGTTGCGACTGCCGATGACAATACACAACGTGTTTCTGCGGTCATGGAAGCATATAGTGTGCGGCCCGGCCCTTTTGGCCGCTATCCTTGAGCATGTGTTTTGATATTAGGTCATAAATGTCTCGTAAGGCCGTATCTTGCGAGCAGTGGCATATCTTGGCCCATTTTGAAGTGGTAAGTTTGCCTTCGAAACCATCCCATAGTCTATTGATGACTATGCGCTGCCGTTCGTTGACTTCAATATCTCGGTATCGTTCCCAGTATCGAGCTTTTTCCATAGTTCGAGCGGTGACACTGAGAGTATGGCTTATTGCTCTTTCCAGGCATGAGAAGAACCACAGGAGCCACTGTGTCACATCGAGGGTGCCTTTTTGAGTTTCTTCCAACGCCGAATAGTATTTGCTCTTTTCGCAATTGATTTGCGCTGACATGCTGTAATATCTGCCACTTCCGTCTAACCGCGACAGAAACATATCGGCGATGGTTCGGCTGATACGGCCATTGCCGTCATCGAATGGATGTATGGATACAAACCACAGGTGAGCGATTGCCGCCTTGATAAATAAAGGACAGTCAGTGTCGTTGCACCACGTAATGAAGCGGCTCATTTCTGTCGGCACAGAATCGGAAGGCGGAGCAATATAATGAACACGTTCATGTCCTAATGCCCCGGAGACAACTTGCATCGCTTCCTCGCCTTTACGCCAGTTGGCTACAGTGATGCTGATACCGCCGCTTCTTCCGTAGGGGAATAGGGCGGAGTGCCATCCGAAAAGCCGTTCTTTTGATAGTGGTGCTTCGGCGTTTTTCACTGCGTCCATCATTACATTCACGAGTCCTTCGACATAATGATCTTCGTGCAGCAGCCCATCGTCTTCGAGGCCTAAGTGTCGTGCTATGGAACTGCGTACGGACTCGGCGTTGAGCATTACGCCCTCTATTGCCGATGAGTTGAGCAAGTCTTCGGCAAGGGCGGTGAGTTGTGTTTCGCTTTTGCGGTCAAATTCGAGCAGTGACATTTGCCCGGTCAATTCGCCATGCAGGAGGCTTAGACGGCTCAGTGGCTCTATCAGTAGGTCAGAATTCCATCTGAAATTTGGCCAATCGTCTAATTGCCAAATATATCTTGTCGGTGTTCGGTCGTTTTTCATACTGCAAATTTACCCCTTTGCGGCGAAAAAAACAAATTTGCACCGCAAGTTTGCGGAGATTTGTGTCTATTGATGATGTTTAAATGGTTAGCTGTATGTTAAAATAATGTTAAAACGTAGATTTACTACGTAAAATATGGTGCGTGTTTTGCGCTAATAGAGAAATTACTCGTAACTTTGTGCAAAAAGCGAAGATATAATAAACGACACTCCTTATGATAAGAGAATTTTGGGTTAAGAATTTCCTCTCAATCCGCGATAAACAGGAATTAAACTTTGTAGCTAAGGAACCGGATTCCGAACTTGTAGTAGAAGTCGTTGAAGGCGTTTTCTTATACAAATTAGGGGTCTTGTACGGCTCTAATGCGTCCGGGAAGTCTAATATGTTGATAGCTTTAAACGAGGTCTTTCGGCTGTTGATAACACCAAAATTGGATGCAGCCGAGGAAATTAAGGGCCGTGTTCCGTTTATTCTCACAAAGGATAAGCCAACACAAATGTATGTCTCTTTTTATGCGGATGACATTAGGTATGACTATGACGTGGAGTTTGATAATACTCACATTCTGAGTGAGAGCCTGTATTACTATCCGAATAAATCGAAGGCGTTGCTTTATGACCGTAAGTTTGTCGGCGAAAATTTGCAGGCGGATATCAAGTTTGGGGCAAGCCTCAAATTGTATGTTAAGACGCAGAACAGCATCCGCGAGAATACTTTGAACAATCATAGTGTCCTTTCTGTTTGCCGTAAAGCTGCTTTGAAAGAGGATATTGCTCCGTTTAATAGGCTTCATGCTTGGGTTATGGATAATTACCATGATGTAGATGGTGATGAGAACGCTGCTCCGGTAGAGATACTTAAAGAGGTCTATGCTGACACAAGAAAACGAAAGTTTTACGAAAAGATGTTACGGAAAGCCGATTTAAACATTCTCGGTTATAAGCATATTGTAGAGGATCGTCAACTTTCGAATGATTTTCGAGAGTTGGTTAATAATGCAAGTATTCCGGATCAGGTCAAGGATGTATTGCTTAAGCCAACAGCTGATTCTATTGCATTTATAAACCATTCAGATATTGGCGACTTTGATATTCCAATCAAATGGCAATCCAAGGGTACAATAAAGTATATACGTATTTTGGGTGCGTTGTACGATATGATTACAGGTCCGCATGTGTACTACCTCGATGAGTTAGGAGAGGACTTGCATTATGACTTGCTGTACTACTATCTCAATGTCTTCATCTTCAATTCAGAAAAGTCCCAATTGATTATTACCAGCCAGGAAACGACACTTCTTTCGCAGGATTTAATCAATGAGAATCGGGGTGCAGTGTGGTTTGTTGATAAAAATAGAGAGACAGCTTCATCTGAGTATTCTCGAGGCGACTCTTTCGGATTGCACAAAAATTTATCTTTGTACAATTCGTATCGTATCGGTAGGTTGGGGGCAAAACCCGAATTAGGAAGTTTTTTTATCGATTTGGAAGACTAAATATGGGAACATTAAAAGACAAAGCACTTATCCTTGGTGAGGGAGAAACCGAGTTTTACTATTTAAACTCTTTGCGTGATATGTTTAAAAGTGTGGATATAAAACCGGATCGACCGAAACACACAAATCTTATGGAATTGGAAAAGCGAATCGAAGAAAGCATACAGGATTATGATTACATCTTTTGTGTTATAGATATGGATACAAAAGATGATAAGGCTGAACGTGTTAAATATGGAGAGTTGAAGAAGAAGTATGCTAACCCAATTGTTAGACCTGAGAAGTGTTGTAGAGTTGAATTTTTTGAAACGCATCGCTGCTCTGAGTTGTTCTTTTTGTATTATTTCGACTATACGTCTCGTATGTATAATGACCAGAACGCCCTAATCAAAGACTTGAACAAAAGGGTGAAGTATGAAAAAAAACAATCTTTCTTTAAGAAGACAAAGGGGCTGCATAGTTATTTTGAACGAAAAGGAGGAAGCCTTGAAAATGCTGTAAAAAACTCGAATTGTTCTATACGAGAAAAACATGAAACGGAAAGAGATTATACTTATTCTGAACTTGGTCAATTGATAATGAAGTTGAAGAAATTAAACTCTTAAATCAAGATACAGGACGAAATTTCTAATAATCCATGCTGTTATAGGGTAATGGTACTTCGATTCCAAAACGTTGAATAGAGATTACATATATTCGTTATCTTAAGAGTAGACAAATTGTGTTTTGCTGTATTGCGGTAGTGAAATAAGACGACTTATACGCTATAATAGAGACAAATAGATGTGTTTGTAAAACTTTAATATGACACACTGGCTGCGTTGTCTTTATTGTGTATTATATGAATAGTTTTACATTGGCTTGATCATTGACTCGATGAAGGCGATTTCGTCATCGGTAAGGTTGTATTTGCGGTAAAGTTGTCGGTCGATATCGGCTACCGACTGCGACCAGTCAATGTCCGATTTGTCCGTGAAGTCCTGAAGGGGAACAAATACGAAGCATTCTTTAGTGACGTTCACGGATGTCACAGATTGTCTTAGGAGATATCGAGAGAACTTGCAATGCAAGTATTTGCAATAATTTTCAGCCTCAATTTGTGAATGAAATACAGCCGTATCAATATAAGTCTCAGTGTTTATCTCCATAGGCTTAAGCACCTTTGGCTCGGTAAGAACTCTATAACCGTCACCTGGTTTCACGCTCATTTCGCCATTAGATGGAACAAATCGGCCAATTATAACCTTATATTGATCTATAAGTTCTTTCCCTTTGGGTATTTCGTCACGCTCAACATAAGCCCATCCCTTACTTGTGAGAATCTTGACTGTTCCTTGTTCTTTGCCTCGAAAATAAGTCCTAAATCCAAATGGGTTTATCGGTAAAACACATTCATTTAAGAATTTTGCAGACTCGTGAATTACTTTGTCAAGTATTGGTATTGCAGCATTTGACCGTATTATTGTTGAGAACTGATTTAGCCTTCGTGTTGCGATTTGTGCTTTGATAGCTGAATTATTTACGATACGACATCCTCCAGAATGATTTAAATCCCAAAGAAAATAGCATAGTCCTCCTGCAATATCTACTGTGGGAAATAAGTCCTTGCTTAATTCGTAATCATATAAGACACTTAACGAAGCATCATTCATCATCTGTTCTCTGAACTCATCTAACCCCCTCCCTCCTGCATACCATCGAGCAGGCATAATCAGTGAAATATATTGGGGCTTTACTTGTTTGGATATAGACACAAAATGGTGGTATATTGGAATTGCGCCTCTATCTGTCCCGCCGTCCATTATTTGATACGGGGGATTTCCGACTATTGCGTTGATTTTCACGTTTTGTCCTACTAAGTCATGGACCTTTTTGATGAAGAGGTCCGGTTGGTTTTTTATTTTGTTGATAAGGTCATCCGGCGTGTATGTATTGACGCGGATAGGGTGGAAGCCGACGAGGGTACGTCGTGTGATGCTGCGTGCCATCTTGGTTTTGCAGACGATGAAGACATTTTCGCTGACTGCTTTGGCCCAGACGCCCCATTCGTCCTCGACCGATTCGGGCGAAGTGAGCAGCTCGCGCAGGCGTGCGCGGTATACCGAGTAGGCCACGTATAGCGGATATAGACCCGTCTTCGAATTGATTTCCAGGATATGAGTCTGTGGGTTGAAGACCTCCGCCGTCACCTTGCCCCGGTCCACGAAGCGCGGCTCCGGCAGCGGTGTCTTGAATTCCTCGTCATAAAAGGCATAGCCGCCCAAGGTGTCCGACATGTGCATATTGACTACGCGCCACGGCGTCAGCACCGTCTCCTTGTCCGGGTTGCGGAACGTGGCAAATATCTGCGTGATACGCTCGATACGCTGCTCTATGGACAGTCGGTCGGCGTTGCGAGCCATCTCGCGTATGCGCTTGGCTGCGGCGGCAAAGATGTCCGGGTCATAGTACTTGCGGAAGGCGTTGAATTTCTGCTTGGATACGCCGCGCGGCATAAACTCCTCCCACGACTGCGGGTCAATCTTCGAGGCGAAATTGTCGATAGTGATTTCCTCATCGTCCTCGATGTCCGCGCCGTATATCATCAGCGGCATACGTATCGAGATGCCGCGCAGAATTGATATGGCGTTTTCGCGGTTCTTTCGGCGTTTCCTCAGTTCCTCGAGACGCCGCTTTTGCTCCTCGGACATCTCGGCCTTGTCCTTCTTGGAGCGGCTACGCTTCTCCAGGTCTTCCAATTCGCTGTATTCCTCGTTGGTGAGACCCTGGTTGTTGATATCCATCGACTTGGTGCGCGGCATGGCCTTGGTAGAGCCTATAGTCTTCTTGAGATCCTCGAATTCATTGATCTCAACCTCTCCCAGTTTCAGCAGCTCGTCGTTGTACAGGTACCCGTCCTCGAAGCCGTTGGCGACTACTCGCTCGATATACACCTTCTTGAGCTGGCGCAGCATCGTGTCCACATCGAACTTGTGCATCCGTGACCCCTCCATACCTATGACCGGGCAGAAATTCAGGAACTCCGCCATGGCCGTGCGGTCGTCCGAGGACGTCTTGCCCGCCTTGGTCGAAATCTTCGCCGTTTCGGCCAGCACCTTGAGCGTGCGGTCCGGCGCGAAGTCAAAGACATAGCAGTTCTCCTTGACGCGGCCGTTGATAGTCGCCGGCGATTGTACGCGGAAGATAGTCTGCATATATCCGGCAGCCGCCGTATTCAGCGATCCTGACAGCATAAGCACAGCCGTCCATTCGCGGACGGTGACGCCGGTGGTCAGGCGTCCGCACGACAGGGTGATGGTGCGTGTCTCGTCCGGATTGTCGCCGATTTTCGAGCGCAGCAATGCCAACGCCTCCGCGTTTTCCTCCTCCGTAGGGTCGCCCTCGCCGGCTACGTTCACTATATGAAAGTGCTGGAAGACGGGATGCCGTTCCAGCATACGCTGCAAAGCCAGGGCCGATTTTACGCCCGGAATCATCCATAGCGTATGGCGGAAATTGTTGCGATACTCGTCCGTGGCGAAAGGGTAGGCGCTATCCGTGTCCTTGTCCTTGCGGCACAGCAAGTCCAAAAAAGCCGCAACGTCTTTGCGGTGTACAAATTCGCCCGAGTCATTGACGCGGAAAAACTCGCGGAAATTGAAAGCCACGTCCTCGTCGATATACTCCTTGAGCAGTCGTCCGAGGTCGTAGGTGTATATGTTCATAGTAGGCAGTCCTTCATAAGGATTCGGGTCGCCGAAATGCTCCAAATCCCATTCGGCCTTGGCCTTTTGCTCCATCACGTAGTCCCAGGTGTAGACCTCGCTCTCCTTGTATTCGTCAAAGAGGTTGAAAGGCGTGCCTGACAGCGACAGCACCTTGGTGTCGTCCTTGATCAGTTCGTGTATTACGCTCTGACCCAATTCGGTCTGTGTGCCCTCATGCGCCTCGTCCACTATCAGCAAATCCCAGCGTGTGGAGAATATCTCGTTGTTCTTGTCAAACTTGCCGCCGACTTGTTCCGAGCCGCGCAAGTCTTGCATCGAGGCAAAATATGTGTAATGCAACCCTTCGGTCTTTGCCCGTGCCTCAAGCGAGGCAAACGATTCGCCCTTGTTGCGCGAGCCGTAATCAAAGTCCCGGCGGTCATATAAAATTTTGTGGAAGTCGTCATACCAGCCGTCGTCCACCACCGGGCGATGGGTAAGAATGAGTGTGCGGCGGAACCCCATATCCTTGACCACTTGTAATGCTGACAGCGTCTTGCCGAAACGCATCTTGGCGTTCCACAGCATTTGATTGCTTCGGCGGAACTGCTTCTCGGTCTTGTCGATGGCGTCTCGTTGTTCGGGTCGGAAAACGATAGGATTTTGTCCCTCTGTCTTTTCCGATGCCGAAAGCGACTTTCGACCCTCCTTGACCGCTTTTATGGCATTCTTTACGGTGGCGAGGTCGGTCTCGAACCACTCGCTGCCCCATCCGGCGGCGGTTCGCCGCTTGATGCCGCTGCGTGTCAATACCTCGTGCACCGCTTTGTCGTTGAAAGACTTGACCGTGCCTCCGCCGGAGTATAATGTCACTTCGGTATACAATAGCTCATAGCTGATTCCGGCGGTACGGGTGTATTGGTCGATACGCTTCTTGGCCGCCTGGTTCAATACGTGCGAACAGGGTGAAAATCCGCCGAAATCGCTGCCGTCAGGCAGTGTCGCTTCGCCTATTTTCAGGCATCCGGCATGTGCCGTATCGTTGATGCGGAAGACATAGATTAGTTTGGGCTTGAGTGTCGAATCGAAGAGCATGGTATAGCAGTCATTTAGATATTGAGTTCACAAAAGGCTCGACCTGGCGATCACGAGGTTTCTTGCGCCAGTCGCGTATCAGGCAATATATTCCGTTGTGACGGTGAATGTCGCCGGTGCGGCATCCCTCGCACGGATGTTGGACAACCTCGTCGCCGAAAAGGCTGTGCTCGACTGTAGGCTGTCCGCAGGTGTCGGGAATGACGCATTTGAGGCCGTCCATTAGCCAGATATTCCACGACACTATGTACGCAATTTGCAGCAGCGACCGCTTCAAAGGATCCTTGCCGAATTTGTCGCGATAATAATCGATGAAAGAATACAACAGCGACTCGCGGGCGAGGACGACATTATCGCCCTGCCAGTCATAGCCGTAGACGCTTTGGAAGGCGACGGCGGCAGCTTTGAGCCACTCGCCGGTGGTCTCCGTATTCTCGCCGATGACGCGGAGTTTGCGGTCAAGGATGCCTATGCGTCGGCCGAGAGGTATAGCTTCGCCCGATACCGTGTCATATCGGCCGGACAGGTATGGTGCTTCGCCACAGGTGATTTCGAGGCGTACATCGCGTACATAATCCATCCATGTTTTGCCATGAGGGAATGACACTTTATCGGTGTTTACCGTCCATGTGCGGTCCTCGTTCTCGGTATTGAACACACCGTCGCGGCCAAACCAAGCGCTGTCCACAAGATTGACTTGAGCATTGCATATCCATGCCGGGGTGAAGACTTCCGCCTTGTCGCGTGAACGGTTCTGCTGCGCTTCTCGCGACTTGAGTACACGTGGCTGTATGACGCGTCCGTGGACGCCGACAACCAGTTCGGGCCGAATTTCGTCATGATAACCGTAACCCTCGCCTAAGTCGGCGTAATCATCTGTAGCCCAGATGATATTCCGTTGTTCGCCTTCCGGTAGACCGCGACTGGCCGTATGATCCTTGAGCAATAGCGCAAGGACCTGCGGGTCGAGATCATTCTCAAGTATGTCTATAAGTAGCGAAGACGGCATACAATGTCCACGGTGAGTGCCGTAGGCTCCGTATGGCAGCAAAAAGTTCTATGGGGGGATAAAAAAAAGCGGGAGCCGTGTCGTTGCTCGCTCCGCTACCTGTGGCCGTCGAACTTGCCAATCCGCCAAGAGCAAACAACGCCGACTCCACGCTGTATATATGTACGTAGTCCAAGACCTGCTCCGAGAGATTAAAGCCCTCTCGGAGCGTGCCTTGGATGGTAAATACATACCGTGGCGCCTATCGTTGCTATGTCCTTTGACGGGTATTTGGAGTGTTCGACGTTCCAGGCAGCCAAGAACAAGCGTAGATATACGCTTTTTTATCAAAATGTACGGTCTTTGGCACAGACGCTTGTGGGGACGGCTCTGCGTCACCTTGCGCGTGTGTCAAGACTTATTGCAAAGATAGGTAAGATTTTCCGGACACGCAAAAACTATTTTTTTGCGTAGGTCAATAATGTTTAGTGAACTTGTTGAGTTAAAGATTTTTAAGCTATTTGACTTGATTGAGGGCAGGAAATACGGGCGTCGCTGTCAGTGGGCAAGGAGGGCGGCAAGGGCATCTATGCGCTCGGCGAAGGCAGCGATGAGAGCCTCGTGGCGTTGGCGTAGCCCGTAGATGTTGAGGCCGCAACCCGGTTGGATGCAGTATTCTTGGCCTGCATCGTTGATGTGCCCTTGCGGACACTCGTACTTGGTGCCGCCGCCGAAGATTGCGCGGCTGTCGGTGATGCGTCCCAGTGGCTCGGGGTCGGTGATGTCGCGATATAGCTCGCGCATCGACTCGAGGGTATCGTTGGTGTACTCGGGCTGGTATGCGTCCAGACATTCAACGACGAATGTCAGCGGGTAATAACCTTGAGGAAGTGGTGGCGACAGCGGCTCGGTGGAGTGCAGCACATCGCGCAACATATCGGCATCGAATAGTCGGGCCTTATATATTACGGCAAGGGTGGCTTGTGGACAGGATGATATGTCGCCATAGACAACCCCCAAAGCGTAGTCGCGCGGTACGGTTGCAATGTATTGCGGAAACCATTGCAGCGCGCTGCAGTGGATGTCTGTGCGCTCGTCCTCGGGCAGGCTCCATGATACCAGATACTTGCGGTAGAGGCTTGAGCCTATGCCCGTCATGGCGCGCCCGGTGATGTATTCCCACTCCTGTTCGGAGGGGAATACTTCGGGCTCGACAAGTCGTCGGCTGTATCGCATCTTCAGGCACTGAGCCCGCAGGTCTTCGGCGTCTATGGTCATGTTGTGCGTATTGGCCGTGGCTTCTCGGTTCAGCGTCCGGCGTTATCGATCATGTCGCGCAACTTATTGTTGAAGTCGTCGGCCTTTATGAGGTTCTCCATATTGAGGTGCATACGGTAACGCCAGTAGTGGCGTGGGTTGGCCGGGACGTTTATAATTTCGTCCGCGGGGTTTTCGCGACGCAGTTTACCGTCCATAGCCAAGTAGTCTTGCAGTGGCAGTATGCACAGCATTGACGGTGACTTGAGATGCAGGTCGACGATGGCATCGCATATCCATGGTTCGGCAAAATATGGCGCTGTGCCGCTTTGTTGCAGTACTTCGTTGAAGTACCGTTGTGTTTTTTCGCGGTCTTCTTCCCACCATACGCGTATGCCACCCATGTCGTGTGTCGATGTGGTACATACCGAGTAATATGGGTAGTCATGTGTATTGCCGAAGGTTAGATTGGGGTTCTTGGGCATACGCTGTATTTCCAAAGTCAGTATCTCGAGGTTCTGCATCACTGCGGGCACACAGTCCGGAATCATGCCGAGATCCTCGGCGCAGGTGAGCATGTCCGTAGCTTCGGTTAGCGGAGGCAGCTTCCACATGGCTTTGCCGTACCAGAAGTCGTTGTGACGGTGGTAGAAGAAGTCGTTGTACAATCGATCGAAGCACCAACGTTCGTAGTCGTTGAGCGATCGGTAGATGTATGTGTATTGAGCCGATATGTGAGGGTGATATTTGCCTTTTTCGCGGCTGTCTTCAATAAACAATACGTTGTCTATCAGGCCCAGCAAAGCGTTGTACATACGTGTGTTTTTGTCGTCCTTGGGCAGTGTGTCGAAGTATTCGGCAACTTTGCGCTGAGTATCGAATTCGGGGCGCAATCTGTAGCGTCCGTATCCGGCGTCTACGAGGAATGTCTTGCGAGCCTCGTCCGTGTATTCGCCGAAGAAGTCGCTCAGGAAGTAGTCCATGATGAACGGCGTAGTTTGGAGGTCCACATCAATCCAGAAGTCATAGTTGTATCGCAGTTCATCGGGAGTGAAGGGCAAGGCGGGGTTGAAGGTGCCCAGTAGGCCGTGTATAGCGTCCATAGGTATTTCCCAGATACGGAAAAAGCCTAAGACGTGGTCTATGCGGTATGCATCGAAGTATTCCGACATCTTGCGGAAGCGAGCTTTCCACCAGGCAAATCCGTCGCGGTTCATTTCCTCCCAGTTGTATGTGGGGAGCCCCCAGTTTTGGCCCAGAACAGAGAAATCATCCGGCGGTGCGCCGGCTTGGCAGTCTATGTTGAACAGGCGTGCATCGGTCCATGCGTCTACGCTTGTGCGCGAGATTCCGATTGGAATGTCGCCTTTGATGACTACACCTTTGCTGTGTGCGTAGTCGCGCACGGTCTTCAGTTGCTTGTCCAGATGGTATTGGGTGAAGTATACGATGTTTGTTTCATCGGGAGCCTCTTTGGCCAGTTTTTTTACCAAATCTTTGGAATACTTGGCATATTTGTCCCACTGCGAGAAATCGGCCGTGCCGAATCGGTCGCGTAAGACGCAGAAAGCTGCGTAATTGGGTAGCCATCCGGTGTTGCGTTTTACGAAGGCTTTGAAGTCGGCCGAAGCTATTGTTTTGGCACCGTCTTGAGTGTATATTTCGCGCATATATTCGGCCTTGGCACGTGTGACGCGCTCGTAGTCGATGGTGTCCAAGCCATTGAGTTCGGCTGCCAAATCTCGGTAGTATTTGCGACGTGCCGGGTCGTGCAGTTCGCCCACGGCTTCGAGGCGCAAGTACATGGGGTGGAGCGCGAATATCGAATTGGCATTGTAGGGATAAGAGTCCGTCCATGTGCCTGTCATCGTGGTGTCGTTGATGGGCAGGATTTGTATAAAGTTTTGGTGCGTCATTGTTGCCCAGTCTACCATCAATGGGAGATCGTAGAAGTCACCGACTCCAAAGTCATTGCGAGTGCGTATAGAGAATACCGGGATTGCTACGCCGGCACCGCGCCATGGCGCCATAGGATTGCGCAGACGCATTCCGGTAAGCAGTGTGGCGGTGTCGCGTGTGGGTTGTGTCCCGAGGGTGCGGTTGTTGCCCAGTTCCCAAGCTACGAGTTTGCCCGAATTCTTGTCAAGAATCACAAATTTGTATTCGGTGGCAACGCTGAGTCTGTCAGCCGGTATATTTACGCTCCACATCGGAAAGTCGTGCGCGGACATGACTAACGCTTGAGTCGGATCCCACTTGCCTAAGGACGGTGTTTCGCCGCATATGGCGAGGACCTGCTCCGGACGTACCATTGGTGCCCATACCTGAATGGTGACCATGCCGGCGCAAGGCAGCACGCGAGTGGCTGTGGCTGCATCGTCACGGCGGTTGATACAATCTGCGATGGCAGACGAGTAATATGGTTTGTCCCAGGGTTGGTCTTGCCAGCGGTCGTTGACGTATATGGCGTGGCCTGCATCTTTGGGCATATAGAAGTGGTGTGGATGTCCCCATTCGCGCTTGCTGCTGCCGTCATCGCGGCGTATTGCGTATGAGTATTCGAAGTCCGGAGTGTTGGCCGGGATGTCAATCTCGGCTGTCCATTTGTCCGTACCCAGGAGTTTCATTGGTACGGATGTGTCGATGTTGTTAGAACCCAAGTGCGCGATGTTGCCCGTAAGAACGAGGTTCTCGCCCCAATTGGTGCGGTAGTTGACACTGAATACAATCTTCATGGTCGGTGTATTGTGGCTTTTGTTGTTCGTATATGGATAAAAGTATGATATAGTATCAAAGGACGGGCGCCGTGGCGTCGTGCTCTTTTCGGTGTAAATGTACGAATAATTATCTGCAAATGCAGTTTTGCAACACTTTTTAACCGAAAATACGCTTTGTCTCGTATGTCTTCGATGTCGCCTGCCACATCCGAGTATGCATAACTTGGTTTCACCGGATTTAGATTGTTCAGTCAGCACTGTGATATGTGTTCGAATGTAAAAATACACTAACTTTGTGCTTTGAATACCGGCGCTAAGACTACGCGTTGGAGCAAAAACATGCATTAAAACTAAATTATGTCCGACACATATTACACGATACAAGAAGAGGGCGAGGGTCAGCTGCGAGAAAAGCTGAGCCGTTTCATCGCTTATGCACATCATATAGACAGCGAGGAAGATGCTCGGACGTATGTTCAATCGTTGCGTAACCGCTATCATGACGCGCGACATGTGTGCTGGGCTTTTGCGACGCGTGACGGGCGACGTTTGTCTCAGGATGACGGCGAGCCATCCGGCACGGCCGGGCGTCCGATATTGGGGCAGATAGATTCGCTTGGATTGACAGATGTCGTTGTGGCTGTTGTCCGCTATTTCGGCGGCATTAAACTTGGTCCGTCGGGTCTGATTGCTGCTTATCGAGAGGCCGCCCGCTTGGCATTGCAGTCCGTGCCGACGGTTGAGTGTCATAGCCGATGTCGGTTTGTGTTTACATTCCCGTATTTAGCTATGAATGATGTAATGAAGGTGGTGAAGAGTGAGGACTGTACGGTCGTGGATCAATTGTTTGACAATAGCTGTTCGATGGTGGTTGATATTCGTGAGGACAATGCCGAGCGGCTACGCGGACGCTTGGAAGCGGTGTCCGGTCTTACGTTTGCGGAGTAGAAGCCGTCGGTCTGGACTTATATACCGCCGAGGTTGATTTTAAGTCCGATATTATGGTCTTTTTCGTGTGGTGGTACGCACATGTTTCTGTTAGACCGGAATGGCGAGCATGGGAATGTCAGCGTTCAATATCATTTTGTGTGCCAGTCCCGGGTTGAACAAGCGAGCAAAGGCGTTTTGTCTTTTGTTGGGGATTACGATGATATCCGCAGGATTGTCTTTAACCAGGCATCCGAATTGCTCGGCAGCACAGTCTGCGTTTATGCTCATCGTGTCGAACTCGAAATTTGGGAAGTTCTTTTTGCAGAAAGACATGACGTTGAGCAGTGATTCCTTGTTGGAACGTTCGAAAGGCCGTCTTTTGGCCGGCAGATGCACCAAGGTGACTTTGGCCGAGATATTTTTGAAGATGCGTGACATTGTGTCCAAGGCCAAAAGGTCTTGCTGCTCGAGATTGGTGAAGAAATGTATTCGGATGTCTGTAGCTTCGATGTTTACTTTGATGTCCTGTGGAATGGTTAGCACCGAGAACAAGCATTTGTCCAGCACTTCGGCCGACACGCTTCCTATCATTTGCTCCTGCTTCTTGGCGTAGCTTCGAGTACCCATGACAACGAGGTAAGGTGGGTTAGCCTTGGCGTATTCGATGATGGCGTCTTCGGGGACGCCTTCCATGACTACGGTGTCAAAAACCACAGGGCTAAGTTCGCCGTATTTGATTTTAGACCTTACGACATTGGCAAATTCGTCCATGTGTCTGTGTGCGTCTTCTTCGATTCTCTGTCGAGCATCGTTGTCGGCTATTTCGTAGGTGAGCTGGTCGCTGAGTTGCATATTTCCGGCAACGTAAGGGTCTATGAACGAGTACAGAAGCCGTATTTGGGCGTTGTGTCTTTGAGCCAGGGCAAAGGCTATTTCGAGTGCATTGACCGAATAATCGCTGAAATCAACAGGTACAAGTATACAATGCGATTTTTCGTTGAAAGGTGAAGGCATTGGCGTGAATATCTCGCGATGCTCTATGATGCGCAACGCTAAGGGCAGGTCGTTTTCGTGTATACGAACACGTACGCCGGAAGATACCGTCGGGTGTTCGAGGTTGACGTTTTGCAACAATACTTCGATGCCTTCTTTTTCGAGGAGATTTTTTAGCTCTATAGCGCGATCGTATGTGTGTATAGCAACGGTGATAAGACGCATGTGTGTATAAGCCGGTTAAGGTTATTGATACAGCCTATGGACGCCTCGCATGTGCAAGGCATCCATAGAATGAGTGTAATGTCTTTTGTGGGTAAAGGCCGATATGTTTCAGTCTTTGTTCTCTTGCTCTTTGAGAATATCCACAGCCATATCATAGATTGTGGAGTCGTCAAGTACAACGATACCACCATTTGGGCCGGGCTCGATGTGTACGCCGCAGTTTTTGCCGAAATCGTAGTTGCTGCCGCCGAAATAGTTGCGTACGGTCTGAACAGTGATGTTGAGCTTGTCGGCGATGCGGTGCATCGAACCGTCGGGCAGACTGTCTTTGAGTTTGCGCAAATCGTTGAAACTGATGGTCTTAGTCATGATGGTATCGGTTAGTTTGGGTGATTATTATATAGTTATTGATACGTGAGGGGAGGTTCTTGTCGTTATTCTGGGTATAAATTTAGTGGTCTTTTGTGAGTTGACCAAAAATATTTATGGATTTTTTTTATGTTTTACGACACTTATTTTGTGTGTCCGATTGAATATAGATTGTAAGGTGCTGATAGATGTGCCATTGTCAGATGCGCTCAACGTTTGATGCATCTATCCACGCGGCAGTGGAGTTGTTGACTTTCACATGATACCACAATTGGGCACCATCGTTACTTGCGGCGTTTACCGAGTCTATAATGACGAGACGTGTGCCTTCATGCACCGGAACAATCTTGTCTGTCTTGTCTGTCTTGGCAGACGGCGCGGGGGTGAGATTGGCCGAAGGTGTGGTAACTATGGCAATGTCATTATTGTCTATGGCAGCCGCGCTCTGATAGGCGACAATCGTGGTGTACACTAATACTATGAATAGCACCATGGCACCGAAGAACCCTACTTTACGGGTTGTGACATTAGACAAAAACAGATATATGGCAATAAGTCCTATAATTAGGGCAAACAAAGCGAAGGCGGTCCACGCCCAAGCGTTGGGCGACATTAAGGCAATTACTTCCGAATGTATTTTGCCAAGTATTGACGAGTTGTCTTCGGGTTTATCTTCGAGTGTCGTGTTGACAAAATCGAGGTTGATACGTGCGTCTTTGTTTGAAGGATCGATTTTGAGTGCGCGTTCGTATGCCAATACGCTTTGCGCAATCTTGCCCATGCGAAAGTAGGTGTTGCCCAGATTGTAGTATATGTCTGACGACACGCCGTATTCTTTGATTATGGTCTTGTATAGGTCTGCGGCCTCGGTATAGTTTTTTGAATTATATGCCGAATCGGCTTTGGCCGAAAGGGTGGCCGCAGTTTCGGCCTTGACCATGTTCTGAGCGGCATCTGTGTTTGTGCATAATGCTACAGTAATGGCCAATACTATATATCGCAATATGTTATATGGGTTTTTCATCATGCTTTTGCGGATGCTTTGGTGGGTTGTTTCTTGGTGCTTTCGACAGCTTTGATGACGGCCGAGGATTCGTCAAACAGGCCTTTGAGATGTTCCGGCGAAGAGCTATCCGGGGTGAAGCGAGCCATTTCGCATTGATCCAAGATGTTGATTGTGCGGTCTGTGAGTTCCTCGCTTATGCCGCTTTCGAGCAGTTTCTCTCGGATGTTGTCACGAGTGAGTGCCGATGACGGGATGCGGAGCTTGTCGCTGATATATCCCCACAAGGCGCGAGCCAAGCTTTCGTGGAAGGCATCTGCGTCATTCGCCGTCAAGGCTTTGGCTGCCAAGTGTAGTCGCTTGGTGGCCACTTTGTTGGCGCGGGCGGTACGACGTGCAGCCAGGTCGCTGTTGGCGCGTATGTGCTTGCGATATACTATGATAGTAGATACAAATGCCACCAATACAAGTATATATAGTAGCACGTAGATTGTTTCGAAGAAAACTCGGGCGGGTTTCTGCGCAAGTGACGCAGTATCCACTCGGTGGATGTAGCGAATGTCCTTGAGACCTTCGCCGAGGTCTTTTTGTTCAGCCGATGATGCCGACCCGCGTATTACGCTGAGGTTATATCCCTTTTGCTTGATGGTCATATAGCGTCCGGTCGACGGGTCGAAGTATACGAAATTCCATGACGGAATATTGAGGGTGCCTACCTCTTTGGGTACGATGGTGTAGGTTACGGCACAGGTGCCGCGCATATCCGTTCCGTTGAAGTTGGCATCGCTGACCACCTCGGGGGTATACTCTTCGACGTTTGCCGGGAATGACAGGGTGGGGGCGGACAGTGCTTTAATGTTGCCTGTTCCGTTGATGTTGAGGGTGTAGGTGAGGGCCTCGTTGGTGCGCGGATGTGCGGGGGCGATATCCGTAGTGGCTGTGAAGTGTCCTACCGCGCCTTCAAAGCCATCGGGAGTCGGTTGCGGGAGGTCCTCAACGCTTACCGAGATACGGTTAGATGTAGTGGTGATTTTTTGCTCGATGGGACGATAAGTAACAAAGAAACCGTTTGAAATAGGTTCATAGGTCTCGAGAGTCACGTCATATCGGCCCGAATTTATGGTTAGTGTCCCTGCTTTTTGAGGGTAGAGTAGGCATTTTTTTAGCACAGCGGAGTAATAGTTCTCGCCACGGAAATGCTCCATTTGAGCCTCGTTGCTGCCTACGGGTAATTCTTCGGAGATGAACCCGTCAAATTGGGGCAGCGTAGTGGCGCGGAAAGAGGATATATTGTGCTTGGTATACACTTTTATGGTCGCGATGACAGCCTCGCCTTTCCACAGGTGTTTTTTGGACATATTGACCGTGACGATGAGGTCGCTGGGTGATACCTTGCCTGCACGTGGTGCAGATGCTGCAGGCGCCGGCATCGAAGATGAGTTTGATTGGCTTTGCTGCGAGGTGCGGTCCGGTGGAAGTATGGTAAGCCTTTTGGCTTGGGTGCGCATATTGCCTACGCTGACAGCCGGAATGGTTACCGTGGAAGCTTTTTCGGCTTTATATAAATATGTGTATTGGCGCTGTATGGACGATTCGACGCGACCGTTAATTATTGTCGTACTTTGCATAGTCGAGACTCCGGGGCGCGAGGCGTTGAAGATCTTGCAATTAGGTATTTCGGGTGCGGTTCTGACTACGGCATCGCTATTGTTGACAGAGATTGTGACGCTGAAACGATTGCCTTGAATGACGGTGGCCGGAGCCTCAATCGAGACCGATTGTGCGGTCGCGATGAATGACGCTGCGGCCATTATCACAAGGGATGTGTAATATCTTAATGCGGACATAACGTGTACTCAATTGTTGGATATGCATTTACCAGGGCTTGTCTGTGGTGCGTCGGCCATAACCTTGGCGTTGTTCTTGGTTCTTGCGCGTTTTGTTTTCTTTGTTCTGTACGGCGTTGAGTATCTGTTGTGAGGACTGACTCGGTTTTTGTTGCTGCTGTTGTTGCTGCTGTTGTTGCTGCTGTTGTTGCTGCTGTTGTTGCTGCTGTTTGTTTTTATCTTTGTCTTTGTCCTTGTTGTTGCTGCCTCCGCCTTGACTTTCCGGCGGAAGTTTGAGCTGTGCTATGCGTAGGTTCTGCAATGCCTTGATATTGGATGGATTGCGTCTAAGTATGGCTTTATAGTTTGATATTGCTTGCTGATAGCTTTGGGTAGACACCTGCGAGAGAGAGTCAGCCAATTGGTTGGATGTGCTGCCCGCCGAAGGAGCACCCATTTGGATGTCTGCACGGCGTAACGAGTCGGCAAGGTCTTTGAGATAATCTCCTATAAAAACTGCGTCGTTGCCCAGATTGTATATTGCTCTTTCGCTGATATTTGGGTCTGATGCTGTTTTACCCAAATTGGCGAGCGCCAGGCGTGCCTCGCGCAACTTTGATGTGTCGGCAGCAGTGGCGCCCATGATTGTCGCCATAGCCTTGTCGTATTTTGCTGCCTCGGAGTACGGGTTGGCCTTAAGTGCTTTATCGTAGTCTTTGATGGCATCGACATAGAGTTCTTTCTTGTATTTTTCGTTGCCGGCCTTAATCGCATTTCGCTCGGTCTTGTTGGACATGTCTGAAGAGCATGAGGCCATAATGGCCGCAGCAAGTGCCAGCATGGAGGTCAGCGAGATTATATGGGCGTATTTTATCAGAACCATGTGTTTCATTTTTTTTCCCTTCTATAGCCTTTCTTTTTGTTTAGTTCGGCAAAGAAGTGTATGTGTTTTAGCCATGAAGTTTTGCGTTCGAGCAGTAGTATGTCGCAGATTAATAGTGTGAGGGCCAACCATGCAAATAAAGGGAACTGTTCGGCGCTATTCTTGTACTTTACGGCTCCAAAGTCGGACTTTTGGAGGTTGTCTAGTTGTTGCACAAGTTTGTCCAACGCATCTGTATTGGAGCCGTTGACGTATAAGCCTTTTCCGGCCTTAGCTATTTCTTTGGCTGCATTTTCGTTGACGGCTGTGATGA
>OLOV01001389.1_pt1 | contig 18992 bp, 15 predicted proteins | sample 1672931 | NCBI WGS metagenome assembly OLOV01 (sample SAMEA3136738, study PRJEB25190) | human gut metagenome | biome: human gut; feature: human-associated habitat; material: faeces | place: Austria | collected 2013
AGAACCGAGATATTTATGAAAGGCTGCCTTCTAAAATGCAGATGGTGCAGCAACCCCGAAAGTCAGAACCCTGCAATAGAGCCGGGAGTATATTCCTCTAAATGTATCTCTATGGATAAATGCGGGCTTTGCATCAAAGCATGCAGGCAGCAGATACTGCTTTTTGCAGGAGAAAGCATAGCGGGTATAGACAGAAGCAGATGTATAGGCTGTATGAAATGCGCTGCCGTATGTCCCTCAGAGGCTGTCAGAGCCTGGGGTGAAAAAATGAGCCTTGATGAGGTTATGGCGGTAATTGAAAAAGACAGAGCCTTTTATGAAAAATCCGGCGGCGGGGTAACCGTTTCGGGCGGAGAGCCTTTGGTTCAGAAAGACTTTACCCGCAGTATTCTTAAAGCCTGCTGTGAGACAGGAATACATACCTGTCTTGAGTCAACTTTCTGTACAGATTGGGAAACAGTGGAGGCTGCGGCAGAATATGCAGACCTCCTTATTTCAGACATCAAGCATATGGACAGCGATGTACATAAAAAATATACAGGAGCCGGCAACGAAAAAATATTGGCAAACCTTAAACGGCTGGCAGCCTGCGGTCACGATATGATTTTAAGAATTCCCGTTATACCGGGAATAAATGATGATACAGAAAACATCATCAAAACAGCAGACTATATAGAGGATAACATTGGGGACAGGCTGAGAGTGCTGCAGCTTTTAAGCTTTATGAGAATGGGTGAGGAAAAATGCAGATCCCTTGGCAGAACCTATGAAATGGACAGTCTCGAATTTGACAGAGAGAAATTTCAGCAAAGAGTTGAGGATATAGCAGCGTACTTTAACAGTCGCGGAATACACTGCACAGTAGGGACAGCACAAAGCTGATTATCAGGAGGTGAAACTATGAGTATAAATACTGCGCACTGCAGCGCCTGCGGAGTTGATCCGTTTGACAAAACATACAGCATCGGATATGAAGTGGGACATAAGGACTGGTCGCCGTATCCGCGCGTAAATCATTTGCGAAAAGCCTTTCTAGAGCGTGAATACCTTATAGACGTAGAGCGTTTCAGAAACATTACGCAGGCATACAAAGAAAACGAAAGAGCGACAACAAAAATCAGATGTGCCAGAGCATTTGAAAAAATATTAATGAATGCCACCCTCAGAATTTACGATGAGGATCTTATCCTCGGAGAAATCTGCGCGCCCGCAAAGGCTTCGCCGCAGTACCCCGAGTTTTCAATTGACTGGATGCTGCACGAGGCGCTGTACGAACCTTTCGAGGAGCGTGAGCATGATCAGCACTATTTTGCAAGTGAAGAGGACAGAAAAGAATTTATTGAGCTTTGCTATTACTGGCAGGGCAAAACCGTTGAGGATCTTGCAAATGAATATATGGATGAGGATATGATCAAGGGCTCCGAGGTCGGCAAGAAGATTTTCCAGACCAACCTGTATCACTACGGCGGCATAGGACATCTTGTAATGGACTATGAAAGACTTCTGAAAGAGGGCTTTGACGGTATGATAAAAAGGGCCGAAGCAGGTCTTGCAAAGCTTGACCGTAAGGATCCTGATTTTGCAGTTAAAAAAGAGTTTTATGAAGCAGTAATCATATGTCACAAAGCAGCGAAGGAATATATAGGGAGATACGAGAAGCTGGCTCGCAGCAAAGCTGCAGAGGAAGACGATATCAAAAGGAAAAACGAGCTGCTTGCCATGGCTGATAACTGCAGGCAGATTGCAGGAGGACCGGCCAAAAGCTTCTGGCAGGCGCTGCAGCTTTTTAACTTTGCAACTACATTGACGCAGGTTGAAAGCAACGGACATTCCATTTCCTACGGCAGAATGGATCAGTGGCTTTATCCGTATTACCGAAAGGATATTGACGAGGGCAATATATCAAAGGATTTTGCGCAGGAGCTTCTTGAAGTAGTATTTGTAAAGATGAACAATCCTACTAAGGTGAGGGACGGAGGTACGGCAAAGGTAAGACAGGGCAGAGGCTTCGGCGGAGAATGTCTTACTATAGGCGGCTCGGATAAAGACGGCAACGATCTGACAAATGATCTGACTATGATGATGCTGGATGCCTCTGTGCATACCAGAATGATGTGTCCGTGGCTGCTTGTCAGAATGCACGAGGGCACGCCGTATGAGCTAAAGGTAAAGGCTGTTGAATGTATCAGAGCAGGCTATGGTCACCCTAAGCTTTTTAACGATGAGCCTGCAATCAGAGCCTTTGAAAAAAAAGGCGTTCCAAGAGAAGAAGCTGCGGATTATGCCATTGTAGGCTGCGTTGAGCCGACAATACCGGGCAGGGAATACGGATGGCACGATGCCGCATATATTAATACCGCAAAGTTTATGGAAATGGTATTAAACGGCGGCCGCTGCCTTGACTGCGGGGAGCATTGCGCAAGATGGGACAGATGCGGCGCATTAGGCAAGAGGCTTGGTCCCGATACCGGCAATCTGGCGGAATACAAGGATATGGGAGAGCTGCTTGAAAGCGTGCAGAAACAGTTTGAATACTGGATAGATCAGATGTGCGCTTCGCTTAATGTAATCGACAGAGCCCACAGGGAGAGAAAGCCGCTGCCTTATGTGTCTGCGTTCTTTGAGGACTGCCTTGATAGCGGCGTGGATATTTCCGCAGGCGGAGCCAGATACAACGGTATAGGACCTCAGGCGCTGGGTGTTGCAACCTGCGCAGACTCGCTGGTTACAATCAAGCAGCTGGTATTTGACGAAAAGAAATATACAGGAGAAGAGCTTCTGCAGGCAATCAGAGACAATTGGGAGGGGCACGAGGTGCTGCACACACTGATTAACAGCTCCAAGGTGCACCATTACGGCAATGATGATGATTATGCAGATGAGCTGTTTAAATTCATATTTGAATGTTACTGCAACACCCTTATAGGGAGACCGACAATAAGAGGCGGACAGTTCAATCCGGGAGTATACTCAGTAAGCGGTAACGTTGCAATGGGACTTGGAACCAATGCTTCTTTAGACGGAAGAGAGAGAGGCGAGGCCATATCGGACAATATGGGGCCTGTTCATACCAGACTGGGCTCTCATGATGTAAAGGGACCTACGGCGCTGGCAAATTCAGTCGGCAAGGTGGATCACAGTATGGCGCCAAACGGCACGCTACTTAATGTTAAATTTCCCGAAAATGCAGTAAGCGGCAGAGAGGGCAGAGATAATCTCATAAGCTTCATAGATGCGTATCTTGCCAATAATCCTATGCATATACAATTTAATATTATGAGCTCTGAAACCATGAAGAAAGCCCAGAAGGACCCTGATAATTACCGCGATATGCTGGTCAGGGTGGCAGGCTACAGCGCATATTTTGTGGAGTTGGGAGAGGCGCTGCAAAACGACCTTATTCAGAGAACTGAGCTGCATTTTTAAATTTTATATTGAATTCTGCGCCTGTTTGCTGTATATTATATAGCATATGGAAAGGGCATTGCGCTCGAAACATTTTGTGTGGACGACCCCCATATTCCAACCCTTGGAATTGGGGGTTTTGTAGTAGTGAGAGATTAATCAGAACTTAACGAGAATTACAAAGGAGAATCTAATGAAAACAAAACTTACGGGGAAGCAGTACACTCTGGTTGCTTCTATGCTTTTCGGACTGTTTTTCGGAGCAGGCAACCTTATCTTTCCGATTATTCTGGGAGCAAAATCCGGAGCAAGCATTATTCCCGCGCTTTGCGGAATGCTCATAACAGCGGTAGGACTTCCGCTTCTTGGCATTATTGCGCTGGGAGTTTCAAGAAGCAGCGGACTTATGCAGATGTCGGGCAGAGTAAGCGGCTGGTACAGCTATTTTTTCACCTGTGCGCTCTATCTGACAATAGGGCCGTTCTTTGCAATACCAAGATGCGCGGCGACATCGTTTACAATGGGTATTCAGCCCCTTATATCAGGCAGAGAAACGCTTATACAGGCGATATTTACGACACTGTTCTTTGCGGCGGTGCTGTTCTTCTCTCTGAGACCGTCTAAAATAATGGACTCTGTAGGCAAATATCTGAACCCTGTTTTTCTTATCTGTTTAGGAATACTTGTCGTTGCGGCACTTATAAATCCGCAGCAGAGCATTTCGACGGTTCCTGTAAACGAAAGCTATGAGGGCAGCGCGTTTGCCACAGGATTTCTTCAGGGCTATGATACGCTCGATGCGCTTGCATCTCTGGCCTTTGGAATAATTGTTGTAAACGTAATTAAAGGAATAGGCGTTACTGAACCCGGAGCCATTGCAAAGAACACAATTAAATCAGGAGTATTCAGCATGCTTCTTATGACAGTTATATATGCTCTGATTGCAGTAGTCGGCGCACAGAGCTACGGTCTTTATGCAGAGCAGCTTTCAGATCCGGATTTCAACGGGGGTACAGCCTTTGCCGTAGTAGCTCAGCATTATCTGGGCAATGTTGGAATGATAGTTCTGGCCCTGACCGTTACATTCTGCTGTATGAAAACGGCAATAGGCCTTATCACAGCATGTGCGGACACTTTTTCGGAGATATTCCCAAAATCAATGGGATACAGGGGATGGGCGATTTCGTTTACTGTATTTTCACTGCTGGTGTCGAATATAGGGCTGTCAAAGATAATATCATTTTCAGCGCCTGTTCTGTACTTCCTGTACCCGTTGGCTATTGTACTTATTCTGCTCAGCATATTCGGAAAATACTTTAATCACGCCCGTGAGGTATACTGCTTCGGAATAGGCTTTACTATGATTGCCGCTGTTTTGGACCTGTTCAGAGTAAGCGGAATAAATGCCGTTTCGGGCATAGTAGCCTCGGCAGAAGGCTGGCTCCCTCTTTATTCAATGGGGCTTGGCTGGGTTACACCTTCAGTGCTTGGCGTAATAATAGGGCTTTGCGTATATATTGCGCACAGGAAAAAGGCAGGAGCCTAAAAATATACATAAACCGCCTCCGTATCATCGGGGGCTTTTTGTGCATAAAAACCATTGGAAACTGCGATAAAACCATATAAAATATATGTAAACATGCTATATGCAACTTCAGGTTGCGCAATTGTACAATACATTTTATAGACAAGATGAGGACAAAACGCCATAATGAACTAAATTTATGACGGGAGGGTGAGTATGACTTTAGGAGAGAGAATATACAGACTCAGGGCTAACCGGAATATGACGCAGGAGCAGCTTGCAGAAAAGCTGGGAGTCACAAGGCAGTCCATATCCAAATGGGAGGGTGATCTTGTCAAGCCCGAGATAGAGAAGCTCAAAGCTATGGCAAAGCTGTTTGAAGTGTCGCTTGATGACCTTATTTCAGATGAAGCTTCTGATAAGAAGGACAAAGAAGAAAAAACTATAACAGAGGACAGTCTGAACAAAAAGACAAACCGGAATAAAATTATAATAACCGTTATAGCCTGTCTGCTTATCATAGCTATGACAGTAACTATAATAGTAATGATAAATCTGTCACACCGCGTAAGAACTCTGGAGATGCAGTCAAGGCCATATGTAATAGACGGAAATGAAGAGAGTGATAAAGATACATATTTCTCAGAGCTTGAATGGAAGGTGGCAGATGTGGACAAAGAAAATATGACGACAGATATATATATTACTGCACAGCCCAAAAACTATAGTGACAATACAAAGCTTACTGCTGTTGCCGCATTCAAAGACGGCAAAACCTGTACAGGCAGGCTCGAAAATGACAACGGCAGATTTAAGGGGATCATCAGTGTGCCGATAAATGCAGAATTCATAAAAATGAGCATCGACATTGACAATGACGGAGAGAAGCAGGTGGTGGCGCTGCCTGATGAAATTTCATTACTGGCAGAGCTTGTATGGCTGCCTGATATAGAAGTTTCTGAGCAGACGATTAAGGGATATAACTACTGCGGAATAATAAAGCTTCTTCAGCCGAGTCATTTTTCATACGAAGCAGGCAGCAAAGTTTCTCAGGATGCAGAAGATATTAAGCTAGTGATAAAAATCGGAGACAATACTGTCTTTTCTGATGAAATCGGAAGATACGATGGAGGGAGTATAAAAGAAATAAGCTATGAAATCAGAAAAAAAGCGTTGCTGGAAGACGGAAGCCAGGCGCCAATGCTTTACCTGCAGTACAGAAGCAAAACCCTTGACAGTATTATAGAGATACGAGGGGAAATCTCGTTAGGCAGTGAGGTACGCCTGTACTATGAAACTCCGGGAGACTATGATGACGGGATAGAACGCACATATAATGAGAATTATCACATTGCAATAAAATAAATGGGAGAACTATTATGACCTTAGGAGAAAAAATATACAAACTGAGAAATGAAAGAAATATGACACAGGAGCAGCTTGCAGAGAAGCTGGGAGTCACAAGGCAGTCCATATCCAAATGGGAGGGCGACCTTGTCAAACCCGAAATAGAGAAGCTCAAAGCAATGGCAAAGCTGTTTGAGGTGTCACTTGACGACCTTATTTCAGATGAAGCAGCAGAGACAAAAACCACTAAAGAAGACAGGTTTGAAAGGAATGTGACAGTATATAAATTTGTATCAATAATCACAGCAGGCATATGCCTTGTTATGATTGTGATAATGATAGCTGTGGCTGTTAATCTGTCAGACAGGATAAAAGCGCTTGAACTCAGAGCGCCGGAAGTTATATATCAGAACTCGGAGAGCTATACCGATGATGTGTCCGAAACATTTTCGGATGTAAGCTGGAAGATAAAAGATGCTGATAAAAAGAAGCAGCAGTCAAAGCTTCACATAGAGGCAGAGCCTAAAACCTACAGCGACAGCACAGAAATTACGGCAATCGCCGAAACAGACGGCGGCAGACAGTATACGGCCGCGCTTGAAAACAGCAACGGCAGGTTCAGAGGCGATGTTGATATTCCTATAAGCGGTGAACAGATGAAGATAACTCTTGTGGTTGACAATAACGGAGAAAAACAGAAAGTAACAATAGCTGAAAGCGTATATATGCTTGAGGGTATAACTGCACTGCCTGAGATAGAGATATACACAGAAAAAACAAAGGGAAACACATACAAAGGGAGGATAGCTGTTAATATAGGTGAAGATGAAACAGCCTTTGGGGAAAACATTGAAAAGATGAAGGTGAGCATCAGAAATAACGGCAGAATTATTTTTGAAAAAGCAGTTTCCGCGCCACCGGCTGCTGATAATGTCAGCTATTCTTTCGGATATGAAGAAGCAGACTGGGAAAAACATTTTGAAGCGGTGGTTTCATACTATGATAAAAATATAGGCGGGACGGTAGAGATATACGGAGTGTTTGAGCCGAATGTTTATTATGACCCGCCGCAGCCTGAAACAATAGGAGCAGATGAATACAGCTATGACGACAACTACCATATAACTCTAAAGTAAACCGCAAAATATATACAAAAGAACAAAACTTCATACAGCCTGTTGCATTTTTACGCGGCGGGCTGTATTTTAATAGCAAGAAAAGCAATGAAATTATGCCGGAGTGTGATATACTTAAAGGTACAGGAATTTTAACTTCGGGAGATATATATGCTTACAGTTTTTTTAAAAATAGCGGCGATATTCGCAATGACGGCAATAGGGTTTGCAGCAAGCAAAACAGGCATACTTCCGGCAGAGTCCAAGAAGTACCTGTCGAACCTGCTTCTATTCATAACTTCGCCATGCATGATAATAGGCTCTATGACCTCACAGACGCTTGATGCCCATACCTTTGAGCTTATGATACAGATTGTGGCAGGCTCGTTCATATTCTTCCTTGCAGCTATGGCGGTTTCTTTTCTGATTGTAAAGCTGATGCGCTGTGACAAGGAGGATGCAGGAGTGCTTATGGTTATAATTACGGCCGTAAACACAGGCTTTATGGGTTTTCCCGTGACCAAAGCAATATTCGGCAACACATATTTCTTCCTTATGGTAATACAGAATATAGTTCTTAATATATACCTCTATTCGATGATGGTATATCAGATGAACTACGGCTTTCGCAAAAAAGAGGGTATCAGGGGCATGCTTATGCCTATGATGAATATGTGTACCTATGCTCTGATTGCAGGACTGGTGCTTATGCTGCTCAAGGTACAGCTTCCGGATATTCTGGCTGATTTTATAAATACTATAGGTGATGCGACAATCCCTGTTTCGATGATAGTCGTGGGAGTGCAACTCTCCGAAAGCAGCATTCGCAAAATGCTTACAAACAAGCGGCTGATTACGGCAAGCCTGTGTAATGTGATACTTATACCTGTGCTTACATTTCTTGCGGTAAACTGGCTGCCGCTGGCGCCGGAGTCCAAGCTTATACTAATATTCGCGGCGGCATTTCCGTGCGCGGTGGTAAGTACGGCAATAGCCCTCAAAGAAAACAGAAACGCGGCTCTTATGGCAGAGGGCGTGGCAATGACTACACTGCTTTCCATGGGTACACTTCCTGTGGCGGCAATCCTGCTTATGCAGCTTTATCTGTAGAAATGCAGTGAATTGAAATAATAACCTGAACAAGGAGGCTTTATATATGAACAACAAAGATTACAGTAAAACACCGCTTAGAGTGCTGGTGCAGTATTTCAGACCCCATAGAGGCCTGTTTGTACTGGACCTTTCCTGCGCGCTCGTTATGGCGCTTATAGATCTGGCGTTTCCGCTTGTGGCCAGAAGCGCAATGAACCAGCTTCTGCCTGCAAGACAGTTTGATACATTTTTCATAGTTATGCTTATAGTTGCGGCAGCCTTCGTGATAAGGGCATGTATGAACTACATCATTACCTACTGGGGCCATATGTTCGGTGTCAGAGTTGAAGCGGATCTGAGAGACGATCTGTTCAGACATATGCAGAGCCTTGATTTCAAATTCTTTGACAGCAACAGAACCGGCCAGCTTATGAACAGGATGACCGGCGACCTGTTTGAAATTACAGAGTTATCGCATCATGGACCGGAGGATCTGTTTGTAGCATTTATCACAATAATCGGAGCTATATGCATTATGTTTACGGTTCAGTGGCAGCTTGCTCTTGTGATACTCATAATAATCCCTATATTCCTTGCGGTTGTAATGCTTTGCCGCAAGAATATGGTTACCACATCACGCAATGTCAAAATAACCATGTCGGAGATAAACGGCGAGATTGAGTCCGGACTTTCAGGAATCAGAACCTCCAAGGCATTTGCAAACGAGGAGGCGGATTACAGGAAATTCGCACAGGCCAACGAGAAATTCAAAACAGCCAAGTGCGCCAGCTACAGCGCTTTCGGCAAATTCAATTCATCACTTGAATATTTCATGTGCATAATGCCCGTCGTTATAATGGCGTTTGGCGGCTGGCTCATAATGAAAGATAATATGAACTATGTGGACCTTGTCACCTTTTATCTGTATATAAGCACCTTTATAAATCCCATAAGAAAGCTGGGCAACTTCACGGAAATATTTATGAACGGCTATGCGGGACTTACAAGATTTATAGATCTGATGAGGCTGCAGCCTGAGGTGCAGGAGCCTGAAAATCCTGTGAAGCCTGATACAGTCAGAGGCAGAATAAGCATAGAAAACGTATGCTTTACCTATGACGACAAGACAAGTGTGCTGGATAATATTAATCTTGAGATAAACGAAGGCGAGACTGTTGCCATAGTAGGTCCGTCGGGAGGAGGCAAAAGCACGCTGTGCCAGCTTATACCGAGGTTTTACGATGTGGATGCGGGCTGTGTGAAGCTTGATAATGTCGATGTGAGAAGCATATCAAAGGAGGCGCTTCGCAAAAATATAGGAATAGTGCAGCAGGACGTATTTCTGTTTCCGGGAACCGTTATGGACAATATCAGATACGGAAGACCGGAGGCTACTGATGAAGAGGTGTTTGAAGCCGCGCGCAAGGCGGAGATATATGAGGACATAATGAATATGCCGGATAAATTCGACTCCTATGTAGGCGAAAGAGGAGTACTGCTTTCGGGAGGACAGAAGCAGAGAATTTCAATTGCCCGCATATTTCTCAAAAATCCTCCTGTCCTTATACTTGACGAGGCAACCTCGGCCCTTGACACAGTTACGGAAACAAGAATACAGAAAGCCTTTGACAAGCTGGCGGAGGGCAGAACCACAGTAATAATAGCGCATAGACTCTCTACAATACGGGGCGCGGACAGGATTATCCTCATAGATGACGGCCGGATTAAAGAGGAGGGAACTCATGAGCAGCTTATGGCCGCAGGCGGTCAGTATGCTCAGCTTTACCGGTACAGCGCCATATGATTTACAGGTCAGATTATTCTGAAAATACTCAAAACTATTGACAGGCTTGCGTTGCTGTGATAAAGTAACAAAATACTAGACAAAGAGATTGACTAAAGGTAATTCAATGGAGGTTTTAGAAAATGAAAAAGATTTTAAGTATAGTACTGGTTTTAGCTATGGCTTTTTCCATTTGTATGGTAACAGGCTGTGGCAAGGATGATTCAACAGAAACATCATCAGATCTTCAGTATATCCAGGACAAGGGTACTCTCGTAGTTGGTATTACAGAGTTTGCACCTATGGATTATCGTGAAAATCAGGACAGTGAAGAATGGATCGGATTTGACGCAGACATGGCAAAAGCATTCGCTGACAGCCTTGGCGTAGATGTTGAATTCAAAGTTATCAACTGGGACTACAAGATTACAGAGCTTGACAACAAGGGTATCGACTGTGTATGGAACGGTATGACGCTTAACGACGAAGTTAAAGCAGGTATGTCAGTATCAAACGCATACTGCAACAACGCTCAGGTTGTAGTTGTTAAGAAAGACGTTGCTGACAAGTATCAGACAGTTGACAGCATCAAGAAATTACAGTTTGCAGTTGAAGCAGGTTCAGCAGGCGAAACAATGGCTAAAGAGTACGAGCTTAACTACATAGGAGCAGAAGCTCAGGCTGATACTCTGATGGAAGTTTCAGCAGGAACTTCAGACGCATCAATCATCGACCTTCTTATGGCAGGCGCAATGATCGGTGAAGGTACTGACTATGCAGGTCTTACATACACTGTAGAGCTTAACTCAGAAGAATACGGCGTAGGCTTCAGAAAAGGCAGCGACGTTGTTGACAAAATCAACGAATTCTTCAAAACAGCTTATGATGACGGCAGCATGTTAAAGATTGCTGAAAAATACGGAGTACAGGAATCCTTAATAGAGCAGAAATAAAGCAAAACAAAATAGAAAGTAATTGGTAAGCAGGGATAGTAACATATCCCTGCTTAAATGTGGAGGAAATAATGTTTGAAACAGTCATATCGGCTCTTAACGAAGGATTTGTAAAGACTTTTGAGATCTTTGTGGCAACACTTATCGGGGCTCTGCCGCTGGGTCTTTTGCTTGCTTTCGGAACAATGAGCAAGTTCAAGCCGCTCAAGGCGGTTACCAGAGCTATCGTATGGGTAGTCAGAGGCACTCCTCTGATGCTGCAGCTTCTGGTTGTATATTACGGTCCCGGAATGATAATGGGCAACAATATATGGGGAGTAGGCGATATAGGCAGAAACATAGCCGTATACATCGCATTTATAATTAACTATGCATGCTACTTTGCAGTAGTATACAGAGGCGGTATCGAAGGTATCCCTCAGGGACAGCACGAGGCGGGACATGTTCTCGGCCTTACAAAGAACCAGATTTTCTTTAAAATCGTGTTTATGCAGGTAATAAAGAGAATTATGGCACCTATGTCAAATGAAATAATAACTCTCGTAAAAGATACTTCTCTTGCAAGAATAATCCTTGTTTATGAAGTTATCTGGGCAGGCCAGACTTTCATCAAGAGCAGCGGCGTTATATGGCCTCTGTTCTTCACAGCAGTATACTACCTGCTGTTTGTAGGAATTCTTACTATCGTATTCGGCAAGATAGAGAAGAAACTGGATTATTACAGGGGGTAGAATATGGCATTACTTGAAATTAAAAATATACGCAAAAGCTTCGGTCACGTTGAAGTTCTCAAGGGCATTGACTTCACAATGGAAAAAGGCGATGTTGTTGCAATAATCGGATCATCGGGAAGCGGCAAGACAACGCTTCTGAGGTGCATCAACTTCCTTGAAACTCCTGACCACGGCAAAATAATACTTAAAGGCGAAGAGCTTTATGATGCTGACAAAAAAGATCAGTATTCAGAACGTGACATTCGTGAAAAAAGACTGAACTTCGGTATGGTTTTCCAGAACTTCAACCTGTTCCCTCAGTACAGCGCACTCAGAAACCTTACTCTGGCGCCTGAGCTCAGACTCAAGAACGAACATAAGGGTAAGGACAAAAAAGCCGCGCTGAAGCAGATAAGAGAAGAAGCCATGAACCTTCTCAAGACTGTAGGTCTTGAAGAAAAAGCTGCAAACTATCCTTGCCAGCTTTCAGGAGGACAGCAGCAGAGAGTTGCAATAGCAAGAGCCCTTGCAATGAAGCCTGAGGTTCTGTGCTTTGACGAGCCGACATCAGCGCTTGACCCTGAGCTTACAGTAGAGGTTTTAAAGGTTATCAAAGACCTCAAAAATCAGGGCAGGACAATGATAGTAGTAACTCACGAAATGAAATTTGCAAGAAACGTTGCAGATAAGATTATATATATGGCGGACGGAGTTATAGAAGAAATGGGAACTCCGCAGCAGCTCTTTGAAAATCCTCAGAGTGAGAAAACAAAATCATTTTTACTTAACGAAAAAGACTGATTCAGGTCGCAGCGCCGGAGCCTTATGGCTCCGGTTTGATTTTGGCCGGAAGGACGGGTATTACTTGACAATGCAGCGGTCAGGTGATATTCTTTTTTTGGCATATATAAGCGACAGGTACACAGGAGATAATGATGAGAATACTCAAAAAAATAATTATAAACATACTCGCCTTTTTCCCTACAGCCAGAGGATTTACAGGCAGACAGGCAAAGCTCTGGGTCAGAAAGCTCTACAGAGACTTTACTGACAGAAACGGATACTCAATGGGCCAGAAACTGTGGGCATACAGACATGGATTTATGCCGCAGCAGGTTGATGTGTTCGGTATTACCAAAGACAATTACAAAGACTTCATTTCGGAGCGGGAATATATATATCTGAGGCCGCTTAACGGCAAGTACAGTAAATGGGTTAATGACAGAGTCACAGTCAGAAACATTTTCAAACCGTTTAAGCAGAACCTGCCTGATGTATACTATCAGTTTTCAGAAAGAGATATGGGACTTCACATAATACCTCTTGATGCTGACAAATCTAAAACCGGCAGAGAAGACGTGCTGGAGCTTATCAGAGAGAAGCAGATCGTAATACTGGCCTCAGCCGGCGGCAGGAAATCCGTTGCAATCAAAGTAGAGGGAGATATGTTCGTCGCAGGAGGCACAGCCTTTAACGATAAAGAAATCTTTGAGCTTATCAGAGCTTTCAGCGATGTATCGCTTCTCAGAGAATATGTGGCGCCTGCCCTTGATTTTTCGGGCTCAATAGAGGAGTACCCTGATGTTCTAAGAATAATTGCATTTAATGAAGAAGGCGATATGCCTGAAATCGGCAGTGCATACTTCAAAATCTCAAACGGCAACATCGAAAGAGAACAGGAGCTTTCAAGCAGAAGAGTAAACAGGGCTCTCGAAAAAGATGATGCAAATGATGATATAATAGAGGATGAATACAACAGCATTGCTGCATATGTTGACCTTGAAACCGGTGTGTACAGACACGGGCAGGCCCTTACTAAGGATGGTGTCATCAAATTTGAAAAGCACCCGGTAACAGGCAGGCAGCTTAGCGGCAGTATTAAATGCTGGAACGAGATCAGACAGCTTGTTGACAGAATGTGCAGATTTGTGCCGCAGCTGGGACTTTTCGGACTTGATATTGTAATTACAGAGGACGGCTTTAAAATCATAGATTTCCTCAACCAGCCGCCGTATCCTAGCATCAAGCCTTTCAGCAAAAGGATTTCGTCATATTTTGCACTTAAATACAGACAGAAAAAAGACTCATACTCAAGACCTGCGGTAAGGCTTAAGAGAGGCTTCAAAACAATCAAGCTCAAGGTAAGAGCCGCATTTGCGAGAACCTTTTACCCTAAGGGTCTTGTGCCGTATCTCAGCATTACATGGATAAGAGATGTATTCATAGATCTGTTTACAGGCAAGAATGTTAAGCTGGGCGACAAGCTGTGGGCATACAGACACGGATTTTTATCCTACAGACTGCCGCAGTACAACATCACAAAGGACAACCACCTTAACTATATTTCAGACTTTGAATATAAATGGCTGCGCCATATAAACGGCAAATACAGACACTGGATGGAAGACAAGATAACCGTTAAATATATTGTTTCGGATTTCAGAGAATGTTTCCCGGGCTATTATTACTATATCAGTGTCAAAAACGGACAGAACAAAATAATTCCTATGATGGACTGTCCCGAAAACTACGGCAGCACCTATGAGGATATATTCAGACTGGTAAGAGAGAAAGGAGTGCTTGCTCTCAAGCCTGATGAGGGGTCACACGGCAACGGCTTCTATAAATTCTGGTATCAGGACGGCAAATACTATCTGAACTTTGATGAGGCAACAGAGCAGGAGGTCCTCGATATTCTTCAGGATGTAAACAACCAGTATCTTGTTACCGAATATATACAGATGCACTCGCAGCTCAAAGCCATATATGACGGGGCCGTAAACACCATCAGAATGATCGTGTTCAAAAAAGATGGCAGAACTCCGGAGCTTGGCAACGCATATATGCGATTTGGCTCCAAAAAAACAGGAGCAGTTGACAATATGGGCGCAGGCGGCATGTTTGCTCAGATAGATATTGAAACGGGACATTACCACAATGCCAAAGTTATAACGGACAACCTTGAAATCGTATCATGTCCGAGACACCCTGATACAGACGTACTGATTGAGGGTATTCTTCCTAACTGGGAAAAAACAGTTGATACAGTATTAAAGGTTGCAGAGTCCATACCTCAGCTTGAATACTTCGGATTTGACCTTGCCATTACAGAGGACGGCATCAAGTTCCCTGAAATAAACAGGTTCCCGGATTATCCTAAGATTGAGAAGTACAACCCTAAAACAATAGACTATCTGCTGTATAAACTGGAAATGAAGAAAAAGAAATTTGGCTACTACAATAAGCCTTGCAGAAAGCTTGTACATCTGCCAAAGAGATAAATAATTTACGGGAGATGGATTTAGTCTGTCTCCCATTTTATATCGCAAAGGAGAAGCCTTTGATAGACAAAACGAGATTTTATGCTGCAACATTCGGCAAGGACTATGAACATATAATTGAAAAGTACGAAGCGGGAATGGAAATAGACAGCTTCTGTCAGTCTGTAATGCTTGATGATAAAGATGAAATTAAAAGGGCAGGAGAGATTATGAGACTCTCAGAGCGCCATATACTTCACGGCCCATTCACAGAACTGTACCCTGCGGCGATAGACCCGAGGGCGCGCCGGCTTGCATCAGATAGGCTCAATCAGGCATACGATGTATGCAGGCGGCTTGGAATTAACAGAATGGTGGTTCATTCGGGCTATGTGCCATTTGTGTACTTTAAAGAATGGCACAGGGAACACTCGATAGAATTCTGGCAGGAATTTATGAGTGACAAGGCAGAGGATTTTACCGTTTATATAGAAAACGTTCTTGATGATGAGCCGTATATGATGCGGGAGCTGATAGAGGGGATAGCAGATAAACGGATAAGACTCTGCATAGACACAGGCCATGCAAATGCGGTAGGAAATGTGGATATATGCGAGTGGCTTGAGGTGCTGGGAGAATATACGGGACATATTCATCTGCACAATAATTACGGCAGCGCTGATGAACATAATCCGCCTGATAAGGGCAGCATGAATATGGGTAAGGCGCTGGAGTACATAGACAGCTGCTGCGGCAGTGATACCACCATAACCATAGAGGCATATGATCTTGAAAGCTCATTTAAATGGCTTGCGGAAAGGGGATATATATGACGGAAACAGAATTAAGAAAGATAATAGAGGAAATAAACCCGGTTGACAGGGAAGCCATGAAGCAGGCGGAGGCAAGGCTTGACATACTGGCAAAGCCGCCCGGTTCGCTGGGAGTACTTGAGAGTATAGCAATTCAGCTTGCGGGAATTACAGGCAGAGTAAAGAACAGTATAAACAGCAGCGCAGTTACAGTGTTTGCTGCAGACAACGGAGTTACAGAAGAGGGCACTGCTTCTGCGCCGCAGTCTGTTACATACAGTCAGACAATCAACATATCAAGGCACCTTACAGGAGTCGGCGCTCTTGCAGACTGCTTTGGCACAGATATACTGGTTACAGATGTGGGTGTGAATGCCGACTTTCCGGAGGAAATGCTGACTCTTGACCCTGTAGTGCATAACTGCTCTACAGGCGTATGCAGACAGACTCTCGCAGAGGGCATTGTAAACCGCAAAATCGCATACGGCACCAATAACTTTGCCAAAGAGCCTGCAATGAGCAGACATCAGGTTATGATGGGAATATATATAGGGATTGAAGCTGCCAAGGCGGCAGGAAATACAGGACACGATATAATCGGAGTCGGGGAGATGGGTATAGGTAATACCACTACTGCGTCGGCGGTACTGTCGGCTCTTACGGGTCTGCCTGCATCAAAAACGGCAGGCAGAGGCGGCGGTCTTGATAGTGATTCCTTTGCAAGAAAAAAAGAAGTCATAGATAATGCAGTAAAAAGAATAACTCCGTATGAGGACGGCTGGGACAGGGTATTTGAAGCCTTAAGTCAGGTTGGAGGATTTGATATCGCAGCAATGACAGGGACGTTTCTGGGCGCGGCGCTTTACGGAATGCCTGCGGTTATAGACGGATATATATCGGCTGTTGCAGCTCTTTGCGCATATATGATAAATCCGGAAGTAAAGGGATACCTGTTTGGCTCCCACAAATCTAAAGAACCGGGTTATGAGTATGCTGCGTCTGCTCTTGGAATTAAACCGATGCTTGACCTTGAAATGAGGCTTGGAGAGGGCAGCGGATGTCCTATGGCATTTCAGGTAATAAAGGGAGCCTGCGCGGTTATGTGCAATATGACGACTCTTGAAGAGGGCAATGTGGAAGCGGAGTATCTCAAAAAGCTTGACAAAGAGGAAGACTTTTAAAATGAAAATATTTATATCAGGCGGCTGTAAAAACGGCAAATCGTATTTTGCCCAGAGCCTTGCAAAGCAGCTTGCAGAGGAGTCGGGAGGTCCTCTTTACTACATTGCAACCATGATACCCTGTGATGAAGAGGACAGGGCAAGGATAAGGCGGCATATAGAGGCCAGAGCAGGCTGGGGCTTTGAAACCATAGAGCAGGGCAGGAACATAAAGGAGATATTCGATAAGGCATATGAAAATGGCACGTTTCTTCTTGACAGCGTGACTGCGCTTCTTGCAAACGAAATGTTTGACAGCGGGGATATCAATAGGTCAGCATATCTTAAAATTGCAGAGGAGCTTAAATACGTTGCGGGCAGAGCTTCTAACATAGTATTTGTTTCAGATTATATATATTCCGATGCGGTCATTTATGATGAATTAAGCGAGGACTACCGCAGAGGACTTGGTTATATAGACAGAGCGCTGGCTGGAATATGCGACAGGGTGACAGAGGTGGCATACGGACAGCTGTTTGATTACAAGAGGTAGAATATGAATATTATAAAAGGATTTTTTATGGCGTGGGGTAATTTCTGCATTGTCCCTTGCCCATGGAGAATATGGGACGATACCAGCAGAAAGCAGATGCTGGCAATGCTGCCTGTTCTGGGACTTCTTATGGGAGCCTTATGGTACGGTCTTGCAGAGCTGCTTCTGTGGCTTTGCATACCCAAAATGCTGAGTGCGGCGGTTCTGACGGTGTATCCGTTTTTTGTTTCAGGGTTTATGCACCTTGACGGATATATGGACTGCTGTGATGCGATATTTTCAAGAGCGCCTCTTGAGAAGAAAAAACAGATACTCAAAGACTCAAGAGTAGGAGCCTTTGCGGTCATATGGGTGATTGTGCTGTTTCTTGTGTTCTTTGCATCAGTGTACAGCTTCATAGAAGCAGGCGCATCATATATGGAATTCCTTATAGCGGTCCCTGTAATCTCAAGAGCTGTCGGAGTAGGCTGCATATTAAAGGGCAGAAGGCTCAATGTGAGTCAGTACGAAAGCCTTGAAAGAGGCAGCGGGAAACAGATAATCTTTATAGCAGTATTTGCGGTACTGATATCCGCAGCCTGCACAGCAGTTACTGATATACAGGTGCTTGTGCCTCTTGTTCTGTGTGCTGCTGCAGGTATAATTTCCTGTATGCGGGCAGCGCGAAGCCTTGGCGGTGTCAATGGTGATATTGCAGGCTACAGTATAGTGTGGGCGGAGTGCTTTGCCGTTATAGGTGCGGCGGTGATGTTTTAGGAGGAGCTTGATATGGAGCTGATTTTCGGAGGGGCATATCAGGGCAGGCTTGAATATGCAAAATCGAAATACAATTTAAGAGATGAGGATATATTCTTTTGCAGTGAGGAAAGGGCTGAAATAGACCTTTCAAAGCCTGTGATTTACTGTATGGAGAAATTCCTGCTTGCCTGCATAAGAGAGGGCAGAAACCCTGCTGAGGAATTTAAAAACATATCTGATGCTCTGACAGATAAAATAGTGATATGTACGGATATATCACAGGGGATAGTTCCCGTAGACAGGGAACTCAGAGCATGGAGAGAGGAAGCCGGCAGAGCCATGGTTAAAATGGCAGAGGTCTCGCAGTCGGTGACAAGAATATTTGCGGGACTGCCGCTGACCCTGAAATAATTTGTAATGTAATAGAAATGACCATTGTATTATCAATATTTAACACGCCGTGAGCAAGAAATCCCCCCATTTCTATAAGTGGTGGGATGAATTGTGATTAACACGGCGATTTCTTGACTCCTTCA
>OLOV01001391.1_pt1 | contig 18981 bp, 10 predicted proteins | sample 1672931 | NCBI WGS metagenome assembly OLOV01 (sample SAMEA3136738, study PRJEB25190) | human gut metagenome | biome: human gut; feature: human-associated habitat; material: faeces | place: Austria | collected 2013
CGATCTTGTCGATGGTAGCCTCAATTTGGGCCTTGTCAAAAATCAGGTTTGCCATTGCTCTCTCCTTTTTAAATTGCGAATCCGCTTATACCAGCGCCACTGTCTTTCCGGCGGGGATCTCATAGTGGCGGCCGTCCACCTCGACCCAGATGGACTGGGCGTTGGGGTTGCAGACCTTATCGCCCGCGGCGGTGTACTGCAGGCGGGCGGCATCGGCCATGTAGTCCACAATCTCGATGTTGGTGGCGTACCATGTGTCCTCGCGCCCGCCGGCCAGCTGGCAGAACTGCTCCATCAGGGCCCAGTCCTCCTCGGTGCGGAACTCAAAGCTGTGGCCCCAGACATACATCATGTAGAGATACTGCGTCTTGTACAGCTCAACAAAGCGCTTGCCGTCCTCCAGCAGGTTGTGGGTGTGGTGGCAGGTGGCTTTCCATGTCATAAAATCGTGGGGCATCGCAAAGTCGTGAGTGTCGCCCACCACGCGGGCGTAGCGGATGCCCAGCGCGGGCAGCAGGGCGGCGATCTCCGGTGTCCAGCTGCCGTTGGGGTAGGCAAGGCCGCGCACGGGGTAGCCCATGACGCCCTCAAGCTGCATACGGTCGGCCAGCACCTGCCGGGCGGTCTGATCCAGCGGGCTGCGGGAGATGGTGGGGTGGTGGTAGGTGTGACAGGCGACCTCATGGCCCTTGTACAGCTCGACCCACTCGCTCTCCGGGATGCGCTCGGGGCGGGGCAGACCGCCGTTCAGGTTGAAGGTGCCCCGGATGCCGTAGCGGTTGAACAGCTCGACAAGGCGGCGGTCCTCCAAACGGCCGTCATCATAGCTCATCGTCAGCACCTTATGCTTGCCGCCGGGGAAGCAGGTGTAAATGACCTTCGGTTCGGTGTAGTTCATAAACAAAACCTTCTTTTTTGTCGAAATTTATTTGAAATTCGCCCGCAGCACATCCAGTGCCGGGGTGGTATCCTGCAAAAGTTGCTGCACAAAGGCCTGTGCCGTGCGGCAGGCGCCGGCGTTTTGCTGGTGGGCGTTGTCCTGCTTTGCGCCCACCCACATATAGCGGGCCTTGCAGCGCTCAGCGCCAAAGGCGGTGTTGGCGGCGGCGGTAGCGGCGCCAAGGTCGACAAACGGCGCGCCGACCTCGGCGGCAAAGGCGCGCATCGCCTCGCGGTAGGCGGCAAACGAGGGGTGGCAGACACCGGCCTCGTCAAACTCGCGCATCGCCACGGGGGAGGCAAAGATGCACACTGCACCGTGACTGCGGGCAGCGTCCCAGAAGGGGCGCAGGCTCTCGCCGAAGGCATCCGCCGGGACATAGCGCTCGGCCTTTGCGCGGTTGGCGTCGTTGTGGCCGAAGCTGACCACCAGCAGATCACCGGGGCGGATATGCGCGGCAATGTCGTCCAGCCGCCCCTCCTCGCGGAAGGTCTTGCTGCTGCGGCCCGCCATGGCGCAGTTGTCAATGACAAGGCCCGGCAGCTCGTAGCGCATCTCCTGCGGGAAGGGGCAGTCCGCGCGGTGGGCAGTTTGACATACAGCGTCACCGTGCGCCAACGTGTGCAGCACCTCTCCCCAGCCGGTCACCGGCTTGTCGCCGGGGGCGTAGCTCTGCATAATGGAATCGCCCGCCATCCAGAGGGTAGGCTTGGCGTTCAGCTGCGGCAGCACATTGGCAAAATCCATGTCGCCTGCATAGTAGAAGGACGGGTAGCACGGCTGGTTGTAGCAGTTGTTCTGCCATGCCACGCCGCAGCGGTACTGCGCGTCGTGCATCAGGGTAAACAGCTTGTGGGGGGTAAGATCGGTGGTGGTGTAGATGCGGATGGCGGTGTCATCCGCCGTGCGCACCAGCAGCTCCTCGCGGAAATCACCCAGCACATCGGCCACCAGACAGGGGTTGCCCTTGGTGCCGTTGTTGGTGGCAGTGCCCGCGGGCTGCAGCATGACGCCGTGGGTCAGATCGTTAATGACGCCGTATTGATCGCCGTGCAGATAGTCCGCACCGTCGGTGATCTGGGTGGAAAGGTCGCCCGCCCAGTAGATTTTCATGTTGGTGCCGGGGGTGGGCAACTCCAGCGTGCGCCCGTTTACATCGTACACATCCTTGACCCAGACCTGCAGACCGCGGGTGTTCGGGTCGATCTTGCCGATCATGCAGCGGCCCAGATCCTCCTCGGCATATTCGCCAAAGCGGACATCGCCGGTCTCGGCATCGCGCAGCGCCCAGCCGTAGGGGGCGCGCTCGCCCTCCTCATAAACATTGAAGATCTCCAGACCGGGGCTGTCGGGGTCGATGTCGGCCACATGCATCGCATCGCCGTGGCCGAACTTGGCGCGGGTCCTGCCGTCCGGCAGGGTGCCGTATTTGGAGTAGAGCAGGCTTCCGTCATGGTCGATGGCTGCTGCGCCGTACACAATTTCCATGCAGCCGTCCCCATCAATGTCAGCAGTCGAAATACTGTGGTTGCCCTGCCCGGCCAGAATGCCGTACACAGGGTCGGTGCCGACAGCGAGATGGCAGCCGCTGTCGTTAAAGGGGTTCGCCATCGGCACAAAGCCGGAGTCGATGCCCCATACCTTGTGAAAGCGGTTCTCAAAAAAGTCGTAGGCCGCCAGCGTGGCGCGGGTGTAGTAACCGCGGCAGGCAATCAGATAGGGGCGCTCGCCGTCCAGATAGGCCACCCCGGCGTTAAAGCGGTCCACGCGGTTGCACGGCTCGATGCGGGGCATTGCATAATCGCCCCACAAAAGGCCGTCATCCACGCGGGGGTAGGGGTAGTCGATCGTGTCCAGCTCGGCGCCGTCCCCGCTGAACATCGTCAGGTACTCGGGGCCGTCATAGACAAAGCCCTCGAACCTGCGCAGCTCGTTTTTGGGGCTGCGGCTCGGCGCGTACACATCAAGGAAATAGTCTGCCAGCGCAAGGGCATCAGCCTCGCACAGGGGGTAGGCGTACTGCGGCGCAAGGCCGAAGCACTGCTCCACCGTGGCGGGCCAGCGGCCGTTTACGACCTCGGGGTGGGTGTGCCAGCGGCGGAACACCTCGGCCATATGCAGGCGGTAATCCTGCGCCGTGCAGACATAGTTGTCCGCGTGGCTGTACCCGGCGTCCAGATCCTTCTGCGGCATCGTGATATACCGGCGGGACAGCACGGTGCCGTCCGGCGCAAAGCGGGTCATCACGGTGCCGGGCGCGGTCTTGACAGCCATCTCGGCCCTGCCGTCCCCGTTGAAGTCGTACACCATAAACTGGGTGTAGTGCGCTCCGGCGCGGATGTTCTGCCCCATGTCCAGCCGCCAGACCAGCGTGCCGTCCAGCTTATAGCAGTCGATAAAGCACCGCCCGGTGTAGCCCTTGATCGACACATCGTGGGAATTGTCAGGGTCCCACTTTACAAAATACTCGTACTCACCGTCATTGTCAATATCACCCACACTCATATCGTTGGCGTGGTAGGCAAAGGGCTCCCCGGCCGGGGTCACGCCGTCCGCCGGCTTTTGCAGCGGAAGCTCATAGTACCCCTTCTGCCACGGCTTTACGCCCCTGCAGGCGGGCCCTTCTACGCCGTTTACCAGCGGGGCCACGGCGTAGGTATCCCCGCTTGTGCCCTGCGCGTCCAGATAGTTTGTGCTGTCGGTCACGGTGGCCAGCCTGACCCCGTTTTTATAGAGCACAAAGTCGGTGCCGGTCAGGCCGGTGGCGTTGTGGCCGGTGACCTCGCTTTTAAAGAGCCGCCAGCTGATAAACACACCGGTGTTTGCCGTGACAGCCACCAGTCCGCGGGACAGCGCCTCCAGCTGCTGCTGCAGCACGCGGCCCACGGGGGTCTGCACGGGTGTGCTTTCCTCCAGCAGGGCCCCGTTTTCTGCCAGCGCCTGCACCTTGATATAGTAGGGGATATGGGTCGAACGGCAAAAGGTAAATACCGTTTCCGCACATTCGCCTGCCGTTTTGAACCGCACGGTCTCGCCATGGCGGTCGCTCCACAAAATGCGGTAGCGGGCGGCCCCGGCCACCGGCTGCCAGCTAAGGGTGGTTTGGGCAGCCGTCTGGCTGCGCACAGAGATTTGCATGGACTTTCCCTCCATCATAAAAGAGCGCCGCAACATCCGCTGCGGCGCTCACATTCAATTAGGCTTTATCTGCTGCGTACAGGGCGTTGACTTCCTCAATGACCTGCGTGCCGCCGCGGGCATTCCACTGGTCGAAGGCAGCCTGCAGACCGGCCTCGTCGATCTGGCCGCAGATATACTGGGTGCGGGCATCGTCCAGAATCTGGACAAGGTCGTTGCCGCACTCGGCGTAGGTGTCGGACTGGGTCAGATAGCCCAGCGCGGGGTTGAACACGGCATACTGCACGTTGTTGGCAATGCTCTCCTCGTAAGCCAGCTGATAGTCAGCCTTTTCCAGCTGGTAATCGGGGTTCTGCTCAGTCAGGTAGGGGACATAGGGCACAGCCTGATTCAGACCTGCGTGCGGGCAGTTGGTGGTGTCGTACTTGCCGTTGGGAACAATCTTGCCGTCGGCGTTGATGTCATAGCAGATGTCCTTCAGACCGTAGTCGGCCAGCGCCATCATTTCGGGGTCGCACATCTTGTCAAGGAAGTGCAGGCAGGCCTTGACATCCTCCTCGGTCTTGGCACCGGACTTGGTGATGAGGTAGAAGCCGTTGTAGCCGGTGGTGGCAAGGGTGTGGCCGTTGATGGGGCCGACAGAGGTCATGGTGGCAATCTTGGAGGCGTCGTTTACATCGGCAATGGCGTTGTCTTCAAAGTATTTCCAGATGCGCTTGGTGCCGTCCATCGTGTCGACAAAGACGCCGGTGACGCCCTTCTGGCTGTCGACCTGGAAGTTGGCAGTGTCTACGGTTGCCCAGTCGGGGCGGACCAGACCATCGGCGTAAATCTTGCGCATCCAGTCAAGGGCTTCCTTATACTCAGCGGTCTGGTGTACGGGAACCAGCTTGCCGTCCTGCTCGACCCAGCCGTTGCCGCAGCCGAACCATGTCTGAATAATATCCCACGGGCCGGTGTATTTGCACATTTCCAGACCGTAGGTGTCGTTGGCACCGTTGCCGTCCGGATCGTCATAGGTGAACTTATAGAGCATGTCATAGACATCCTCGACCGTCTTGGGGGCCTCGGTGATGCCCACGGCCTCGGCCCAGTCGGTGCGGTAGCCCAGACCGTTGCGGCCGATGGCGCGGGAGCGGGGGATGCCGATGATCTGGCCGTCCACGGTCAGGCCCTTCAGAACATCGGGGCTGATCTGGGACAGGTTGGGGTAGGCCTCGCTGTCCTGCAGGTACTCGGTCAGATCCCAGAAGGCGCCGCGCTTGGCAGCATCGGCTGCGTTGGCGTTCTGGTCCAGCGTCTTGGTTGCGGTCAGGATCATCGGCATGTTGTCCTTGTCCATCAGGGTCAGGCCGAACTTCTCGCTGTAGGTGTCGTTGGCCTCGGTGCGCCACTCGACATGGGTGCCGGTGTAGGCCTCGTACTTGGCGATGACCTCATCGGAATGTTCATTGCTCAGCACATGGCCGGTGAAGTCGGGGATCATAAAGCTGACGGTGGGGGTGCCGGAGGCAGCGCTGTCCGCAGAGGAAGCAGCGCCGGAAGCGGAGGTGCTGTCGGAGGCGGAGCCGCCGCAGCCTGCGAGCATGGCGGCGGACATCGCCAGCGCCATAGAGAGGGCAAGTGCCTTTTTCATTTTCGTTTTTCTCCTTTTTGTATAAAAGTGGTTGTATTGCTTGGTATCAGCCCTTGACCGAGCCGACCATGACACCTTGGGTAAAGAACTTCTGCACAAACGGATAGATGCAGAGGATAGGCAGGGTAGACAGCACCGTGGTGGCCATCTTGACAGCCTTGATGGGCGGCATACCGGCCGCGCCCCAGTCAAAGGTGGAATCCTCGGCTACCTGTGTGGTCAGGAACACCAGACGCCGCAGCACGATGGTGATGACCTCCATGTCGGAGTTGTTGATGTACAGCATCGCATTGAAGTAGCTGTTCCAGTGGCTGACCGCGTAGAACAGGCTGACCGAGGCCAGCACCGGCGCGGACAGCGGCAGGATGATGCGCACGAAGGTGATCAGATCGTTGGAGCCATCAATGATGGCGGCCTCCTCCAGCTCCATGGGGATGCCCTGAAAGTAGTTCTTGATGATGATCATGTTGAAGGCGTTCATCGCCGTGGGCAGCCAGAGCGCCCAGTAGGTGTTGCCCAGATGCAGCACATTGACCACCATAATGTAGGCGGGGACCATGCCGCCGGTGAACAGCATCGTGACGATGACCATATTGATAAAGCCGTTGCGGCCCTTGAGGTAGGGGCGGGACAGCGGGTAGGCGATCGTGCAGGAGACGAACATATTGATCAGCGTGCCGATCACGGTGACGATCACCGAATTTTTCAGTCCGCGGAACACATCGCCCTGCTTGAGGATGTACTGGTAGGCGTTCAGCGATACATCCTGCGGGATCAGGAAGAAGGGACGCTCGGTCAGCTCGCGCTCGGTCGCAAAGGAGCCGGCCACCACATAGATAAAGGGCAGCACACAGGCCAGCGCCACCAGCGCAATGATGACATACAAAAGAACCTGTACAGCCTGATCGCCGGGGGTGCGGGCCTCCAGCGTGCCGGTGGCGCGCGCCTCGTCTTTCTTATGGGTAAAGGGCATTGTCATTGTAGCACAGCTCCCTTCTTTAGTACAGGCCGGACTCGCCGAACAGCTTGGCGATCTTGTTGGCGGTAACGACCATCAGCATACTGATGGTGGACTTGAACAGGCCGGTGGCGGTCGCCAGTGAGTACTGGCCGCCCGTGATGCCCTTGGTGTAGACATAGGTGTCAAACACATCGGAGGCTGCGCGGTTCATCGAGTTCTGCATCAGGAAGATCTGCTCGTAGCTGGTGTTCAGAAGCTGGCCGACCTTCATGATCAGCATCAGGACAATGGTGCCGCGGATGGCGGGCAGCGTGACATGCCACATCAGCTGCCAACGGCCTGCGCCGTCGATCTTGGCAGCCTCATACAACTGCACATCCACGCTGGACAGCGCCGCCAGATAGATGATGGTGCCGTAGCCGGTCTCTTTCCAGATATTCTGGCCGACGATCAGCGCGGGAAAGAGCTTGGGGTCGCTGAGCAGGTCGGGCGCATTCGCGCCGAAGATCTGGGTCAGCACATGGTAGATGGCGCCGTCCGTGGTGGAGAACATCTGGAAAGTCAGCGCCGCCACAATGACGATGGAGACAAAGTGGGGGATGTAGACCAGCGTCTGCGCTGTGCGCTTGAACCATTTGCAGCGCAGCTCATTTAAAATCAGCGCCAGAATGATGGGGGCCGGGAAGGCGAAGAAAAGGTTGGCCAGCGAGATAGACAGCGTATTGCGGAACAGCGTCCAGAAGTCCGGGCCGGTGAAGAGCTTTTTAAAGTACTTCAGCCCGGCAAAGGGGCTGCCGAACACAGATTCCAGAATCGTGTCACCGTTGAAAGGGCTGAAATCGGTAAATGCCATATACAGGCCCGTCATCGGCAGGTAATTGAAGATGATCATGTAGAGCAGCGCCGGCAGCATCATGATATATAACCAGTAATGCTGCATGAACGCCTTGCGCCATGTGTTGTGGCCCAGCTGTTTCTGGGCGCGGGCATTGGCCTTGCTCTGCTTGACCGCAGCGGTTTGTGCCATAAGCGTTTCCTCCTTGCTTTGTGTTCTCATCAGCCGGCGGCCACGGTGCTTTGGTCGGGATCGCGGGCCCTCGTCATCCGGCGGCGGCTGTTTCGTTGCTTCCATTGTATCCCCTGCTCTGCGGATTTGGCTACAATCAAAAGCATGCGAAAATTTTCATTATATTTCACGATGCAGCGCAATTATCTATGCGGATGACACACAAAACAATCCTTATATCTACCAGCACTATCGTTTGCTGTTTCGGGTTGAAATTGTGAATATTTTATACATGGTACCTGCCTGTTTTGTGCATTTTGACAAATGGCGTTTTTAGGCCTGCTGCAGCCTCACGGACTGCGGAGGCTTTACCGCACGGCCTTGCCCTGACTGCCCCGCTTTGCCGGCGGGGTTGGGTCATGCCGCCCTGCTGCCAGCAATCAGGTCCTGTTTCCATATCTTGATATTTATCGCTGCGCCGTACTTTCAAAGCCTTCTGCCCATCAAATGACACTTGTTTTTCGCCGCGGCAGCGCGTATGATAAAGATAAGATCGCGGGCCTGCAACTGTATACAGCACATCTGACAGGGAGAAAACGCTATGTCTACACTGCAAGGCGAAAGCTTTTATTTCCACCACGGCTGGCACTTTTTGCGGGCAGATGCCTTCCCCATGGCAAAGGCCGTTGACGCCCACCGGGACGCTGAGGGGCACGCCTTTTACGAGGCCGGCTACCGGGAAACCGGCTGGCAGCCCGTCACGCTGCCCCACACCTTCAATGACGAGGATTTGTTCCGCGACCGCATTCAGGACGGCGGCAGCGGCCAGCGCCGCACGGCAGCCTTCTACCGCAACATCCTCACCATTCCGGCGCGGCACAAAAACCACAAGGTGCTGCTTGCGTTTGAGGGGCTGCGCCAGACCTGCTACCTCTATGTAAACGGTGCGCTGGCCGGCTACTATGAGGCCGGCGTTGCGCCGTTCGGCTTTGACATCACCCCCTATGTGCGGTACGATGCGCCGAACCTCATCGCCATTGCGACCGACAACACCGCCACCCGCAATGCGCCGTTCTGCATTGCCGAGACCCCCAACAAGCCCGATGCTGTCCCCGGCAGCTACCTCTTTCCGCAGGAGCAGGCCGTCCCCGCCGACCGCGTGGGCGTCCCCTTTTTCTGGAACTGCAACGACTTCAATCCCTCGGTCGGCGGCATCACCCGCCCCGTGCAGGTGTTTTTCAAGCCCGATGTCTATCTGACGCTGCCGCTCTACTCCAATTTGCAGACCAAGGGCCTCTATGTCTACGGCCGGAATTTTGATTTGGACAACGCCACGGCGGATATTCGGGTCGAGGCCGAGATCCGCAACGAGGGCAAGGTCCCCGTTTCCGCCCAGCTGCGCATCACGCTGCGCCGCCCGGACGGCAGCGTTGCCGCCATCTTTGACGGCGCCCCGGCCACCGCAGCCCCCACGGGCCGCGCCGTCCCACCGCTGAGCATCACCCCGGCGGACGCCTATATCCCCGATGAGGCTGTGCCCGGGCATTACCGCCCTGTGGAGGACGAAAGCCTGCCCGCACCGACCGCCACGGATTCCATGGCGGTCACTGTACTGCACGCCGGGGCCGACACCCTGCCGCTGCGCTTCTGGAGCATCGACGACCCCTACCTCTACACCGTGGAGGCCGAGCTGTTTGTAAACGGCGAAAAGACCGACGCCCAACAGCTGACGACCGGCTTCCGCGCCGTAAGCTACGACAAAGACCGGGGCCTGCGCATCAACGGCGCGGTGCAGTGGCTGCGCGGCTACGCCCAGCGCGCCGCCAACGAGTGGGCGGCCATCGGCATTGCGCCCGAGTGGCTGCACGATGAGGACGCCGCCCTCATCCGCGAGAGCAATGCCAACCACATCCGCTTTATGCATGTGGCGGGCAGCCCCGCCGATGTCCGTGCATTTGACCGCCGCGGCATCGTCTGCACCCAGCCTGCCGGTGACAAGGAGAAGGAGAGCTTCGGCCGCCAGTGGGACCAGCGCGTAGAGCTGATGCGCGATGTCATCATCGCCTTCCGCAACCACCCGTCCATTCTGTTCTGGGAGGCCGGCAACAACTCGATCTCCCGCGAGCACATGCGGGAGATGCGGCTGCTCAAGCAGCGGCTGGACCCCCACGGCGGGCGTTTTATGGGCTGCCGCACCCTGAACACCGAGGAGGTCGTCAACGAGAGCGAGTATGTCGGCACGATGCTGAACCGCCACGCCGCCCGCTTTTTGTCGCAGCACGGCCCCGTCACCGAGACCGAGTACAGCCGCGAGGAGGCCCCCCGCCGCATCTGGGACGACTTCACCCCGCCGGATTTCGACTACCGCAACCGCTGGGTCGGCAAGGGCGGCAAAAAAGCCATGGGGTACGACTTCTACGATCTGACCAGTGAAGATCTCGCGCTTGAAAATGCGCGCGGCTACGCCGAGTTTTTCAATGATCGGATGGGCGGTGCCTCCGGCAAGAACTACTACAGCGCCTGTGCGGCGCTCTGCTGGACGGACTCTGCCCAGCATGGCCGCCAGTCCTACAGCGAAAATGCCCGTATGAGCGGCCGCGTCGATCCCTGCCGCACCAAAAAGCAGAGCTTTGACTGCTTCCGCGTTATGCAGAGCGAGGTTCCCGCCGTCAAGATCATCGGCCACTGGAACTACCCCGCCCTCACCGCTGCCAACTATCGCTATGAAGAAAAGCGCTTTAACGGCACCTATTGGGAGGGCACCGGCGTCTGGCACACCCGCGACCCCCACAATAAGACCGTGTATGTGGTGGCAAGCTACCCTGTTGCCGCGGTCGAACTGCTCGTCAACGGGCGCCGTGTCGGTCGGTGCGACAAGCCGCAAAACACCTTTGTGTTCGCCTTCCCCGGTGTGGATGTGACCCAATCCGGCTGGATCGAGGCCGTGGGCTACGGCTATGACGGCACGCCCGCCGCGTCTGACCGGCTGGAAACCGCCGACAGCCCCGCCGCCCTGCGGCTGACGCTGCATACCGCACCGAGCGGCCTTGCCGCCGACGGGGCCGACATCGCCTATGTCGATATTGCCGTGCAGGACAGCGCCGGGCGGATCTGCCCGCTCTGCGATGCGCGCATCGACTTCACCTTGGACGGCCCCGCGCAGTTTTTGGGCGGCTACAACAGCGGCCGCTTTGCAGGCTACGGCCACGACGACAGCGTCATCCACCAAAACCATGTCTATGCTGAGTGCGGCACCAACCGCGTATTTCTGCGCGCGGGCACAGCGCCCGGCACCATCCGCCTGACCGCCGTGATGGGCAGCCTCCGCAATGTCATCACGCTGCAGAGCATGCCTGCCGACCTCTCACCGCTGACAGCCGCACCGCTGCCCTGCCGCCTGCCGGACTATGCCGCCTGTGCGCCGCAGCGCCGCGATGCGTTCGTCCCCATCCCGCAGGCCGATGCAGCGAAATACCAGCCGGAGGACAAGTGCTACACCAAGATCCTCGTCAACGGGCAGGAGCCGGACACCCGCGGCGTGCGCAGCGTCAACGAGAACGGCCGCGTCTGGGGCGCGGTGCTCTGCATTTTGGAGCGGCTGCAGACGGTCATCCCCGATGCCTTCCGCTATGATTGGAACGCCGCCGGGGGCTGCCTGACGCTGCACAGCGGCGGGCAGACCGTAACCGCGCAGGTCGGCGTCACCCACCTGCTGGTTGACGGCAAGGAAAACCTGATGGACGGCCAGCCCTATCTGACCGCCGAGGGCGCGCTGGTCATGGAGGTCAACGCCCTGATCCCCTACATCACCGGCACCCGCACCCAGTACGATGACAAGGTCAATGTACTGCGCATAGAAACCGAATAACAGCAAAGACCGCACCCGAAACGCATCGGGTGCGGTCTTTGCTGTCGGTGAGGGAAATCCCCCTCACTTCTTCTCGTTCTGGTAATCCTTGCGGTATTTGCCGGGGGTCATGCCGACCTTTTTGCTGAAAAATCGGATGAAATTCTGCACATTGGAATAGTTCAGCGTCTCGGCGATCTGCACGACCGTCATGTCGCTGGTCAGCAGCAGTTCCTTGGCCATCTCCAGCTTTTCATTGTTGGCCAGATCGCTGAAGCTGGTATCCTTCTCGGTGCGCAGCACCTTCCAAATATAACTCGGGTTATAGTTCAGCCGGTCGGCGCACTCGTTCAGCGTAATGTCGCCGCGCGTCTGCTTGATCAGCGCCAGCACATTCTTGACCAGCTCGCTGGAGCTGCTCTGGCGGAACTCCGTCAGCAGGTCCATAACAGGCACGGCCACCTCGTCCATCAGGAAATTCTGCATCTGGTCGGCGGTGTAGATCTTGCTGATCGTCTCAAACAGGTTGGCCTGCCGGTCTGCCAGCACCTGATTGACCGAAAGCCCGGCGTTTTCCGCCACGGCCAGCATGGCCGCCACCAGCCGCTGGATGTAAAACTGCCGCTCATACCCGCGGATGTTCTTTTCCAGCATTTTGGCGGTAAAGCGCTCCAGCAGGTGGCGCACCTCCTTGGCCTTGCAGGCGGTTACGGCTGCCGTGATCTCATGCTCCAGCAGTGTATCATAGCCGTTGCGGGCGCACTGCTCGTCGGGCGGCTGGTAGTACAGCATCTGCCCGCTTGCCTCGGGGGCATCGGCCTCCGGCAGGCGCAGGGCCTCCCATGCCTCCTGCGCGGCCAGCTGCATGTGGTGCAGCTTGTGGAAGGGGCGGCTGACGCCCGCGCGGCAGCTGACCCCCAGCGCGGTGCGGATGCTGCGCGCCGCCGCCGTATATACCACGCGGCAGGCCTCGTTCAGATCAGCCTCCTCGCCGCCCACGACCAGCAGCAGGGTAAAGTTCAGCATTACGGGCTGGAACGCGCAGCGGCGCAGCAGCTCGGTGGGCATCGTCTGTATGGCGGTCAGCAGCATCGTCTCCCGCACCGGGCCGTAGGTGCCCGCCGGGGTATCCAGCGCCAGCGCGATCAGCCGATACGCGGGGCAGACTGCCAGCCCCAGCTCCTGCATCGTGTGGCCGGCGGCCTCATCGGTGACCTCGCTGCGGATCAGATTTTCCACAAAGCTCTGCTGCAGGCGGCGGTTTTGCTGCTGCATCAGGCTTTGCATCGCCTGCTTGTCCCGGGCCACCTGCTTGACGCCGGCGGCCAGATAGGCAAACTCCTCCTCATCGCTGCCGGGCTGGCCGAACACACCGCTGGCCGCGTGCATCAGATCATCCACAGGGGCGTACAGCACACTGGTCGAGCGGCGGCAGATCAGCAGCACCGCCACCAGTCCCCCGGCCAGCACAAAAGCGATCAGAATCACCATGCCGGCGGTAGCCGCCAGCGTGCGTTGCGGCAGCGCCGCATAGTAGGTCAGCCCGTTCACGCCCATCTTGCCGCTGTTCAGCCGCCAGCCGCCCTGCACGCAGCCGCCCTCGGCGGGGGTGTCGGCGTCCAGCAGGGCGGTCAGCGCAGCAGAGGTGCTCAGTACAGTCTTGCCGGTGAAATCCCGCGCGGCAATGCTGTAACCGCCGGTCTGCCAGCTCTCGGTCATCTCATACAGCGGCGAAAGATCCAGCTTGACGATCAGCACCGCATAGCTGCCCGTGCGGTAGGAGCTGCTGCGCAGCACGAGCAGCTCGCCGGTCAGATCCACCGTGTTCAGCGGTGTGTCTGCCAGCGCGGGGGTGGGCTGGTCGGTGCGGTTGACCCACATCATGGCGGCATGCTGCTCCGCCCATTCGCTCAGCAGGTGGGCGATCTCATCCCGGTTGGCGGCATCAGCCAGCCGGTACATGCCGTTGTTGCTTAAAATCCACCCGCTGCGCAGGTTGATGTAGGTATACCCCTCGACATATTTATCCACCAGATTGCCGCCGCGCATGGCGGTCTGCATGTCGCGCACAAGGGTGTACTCGCTGTACGGCGGCACAGTTTTTTGGCACAGGGTCTGGTAATTGTCCGCGCTGACGACCGCGCTGTAGTAGGCACGCAGGTTGCTCAGCGCAATTTCCATCTGCGTCTCGACATTCTCCCGCGCCGAGGCCAGCAGGGCATCGCTGCGCGTGACGGTCTGCCGGTAGTACACCACGCTGGACAGCACACCCAGCAGCAGCAGCGGGGCGGTGACAAGGGTCACGAGATAGAAAAAAATACGGTTCTGATAAGCAGAGTATCTGCGCTTGACGCGCGTGCTGTTCTGTCTTGTCAGAGGCTTCCGCATACAAATTTTACTCCCTTTTTACTGAATTTGATTTTAACGATAGCACATTTTACGCCGCAGTGGCAAGCCCTTTTGCGGCAAATCTTGCTGTCAATGTTACCGATTTTGTCCATCTTTGTTTGTGGAACCTGCACAAAACGGTAAAAAAGCACGCCCTCCCGCCGCCGCAAAGGGCGTGATTGTTTTTTACACCGCACTGCCGAAATTGTTCGCCGCATCGTTTATATTCATCCAAAAATCAAAGGATAATGATTGTTGCAGCCGGCACGGTTTCCTCGTACAATGTAGATAAGAAAATCTGTCATACCGGGGGGATAGGGCTATGCCGTCTTACCGAAAATCCGCACAAGTTGATATGACCCACGGCTCCGTGCTGGGGCGCGCGGCGCTGTTTGCACTGCCCATTTGCGCCGGCAATATCCTGCAGCTGCTGTACAGCACGGTGGACACGCTCGTCATTGGCAATTTCTGCGACACTACGGCGCTGGCATCGGTGGCGACCAGCTCCCAGCCGCTCGAAATTCTGCTCTGTGTCTTTGTGGGCATCGGCTCGGGCATCTCCATCCTCGTATCGCAGGCGGTCGGCCGCGCCGACCATGACCAGCTGCAAAAGCTCGTGCGCACCTCGGTCTGGCTGCTGTTTGCAGCGTCGCTGCCGCTGACCGTCATCGGGTTCCTGCTGGGTCCGTGGATGCTGCGGCTGATGCAGGTCCCGGCGGACGCCATGCCGGGGGCGGTGCTGTATCTGCGCATCACGATGCTGGGTATTCTGGGCAACATGGGCTATAACTTCAACGCCGGTCTTTTGCGCGGCATAGGCAACAGCTCGTCCTCGTTGCTGCTGCTGCTTATCAGCTGTGCGGCGAATATTGTGCTGGATCTTGTGCTTACCGGCGCGCTCGGCCTTGGCATAGGCGGCGTGGCGGCAGCCACGGCGATTGCACTGTTTTTGTCGTGGATATGCAGCATTTTTTACATTCGTCGTCACTGCACAGAGCTTGCGCTGCCTGTTTTGCCCTGCGGCTTTGATGCCGGAGCCCTGCGCCAGATTGTGCGCATCGGTCTGCCGCTGGGGCTGAACTCAGCGCTCTACTCCATCGGTCACATCTTTTTGCAGGTGCTGTACAACCTGCAGGGGTCGGTTTTTGTGGCGGGCTGCTCGGTGGCGGGCAAGGTCGGCGGGCTGGCCAACATCACGGTCACCTCGCTTTCGCAGGCGACCTCGGTGTTTGCGGGGCAAAACCTCGGCGCACAGAGCTACAGCCGTCTGCGCAGGGGCGGCTGGCTGCTCCCGGCGGCCTCGGGGCTGCTCTCGCTGGCGGGCGGGCTGCTGATGGCGGCCTGCTGCCGCCCTCTGCTACTGCTTTTTACGCAGGACGAGGCCGTGCTTGCCTTTGCCGTGCGCTATATCCGCGTTGTGCTGCCGTTCCAGTGGTGCTATGCAGCCTTCAACGCTATTATGAGCTTTGCCAACGGCATGGGCGAGATCCGCTATTCCACCATCGTCAACATCATTCTGCTGTGGGGTGTGCGTATCCCGGCGTCCTACCTGCTGGCGTGGCTGGGCTACGGCGGCTACGCCATGGCGGGTGTTTCGCTCAGCTTTGTTGTCGGGCTGCTGGCGATGCTGTTCTACTATAAATCCCACGCATGGGCGGACATCTGCGCCCGCGCCGAAGCACAGGAGGCCGCATAATGAAGTTTCTTGCCCAACTGCAAAACCCGCCCAGAGAATTTACCGCCATCCCGTTTTGGTTTTTGAACGGCGATCTGACCGCTGAGGAGCTGCGCCGCCAGCTCGCGGACTTTGCCGCCCACGGCATTTACGGCGTGGTCCTGCACCCGCGCATGGGGCTTAGCCCCGACATCACCTATCTGGGTGAACGCTACTTTGCCCATATCCGCACGGCTGTCGAAGCCGCCGCCGCGCTGGATATGAAAATCGTTTTGTATGACGAGGGAATGTACCCCTCTGGCTCGGCCTGCGGCCTTGTGGTGAAAGACCACCCCGAACTGGCCAGCGAGGGCATCACGCTGACCCAAACCGTTTTGCCGGGGGACGAGCTGCTGGCGCAGGCGGAAAACGGCGCGCTGGTCGTGCGCAAAAGCGGCGGCACGATGCGCGGGCTGCACTGGGGCGAGGATGACGGCGAGAAAAACGCCCCCAAAACTGCTGATATTCTGAACCCTGCGGCCGTCAGCCGCTTTATTGAACTGACCCACGAAGCCTACTATCGGGAACTGAAAGAGTATTTCGGAGCTGCGATCATCGGCTTTTTCACCGATGAGCCGAGTATTTTGGGGCGCAATGTCAGCGGTATGTTCCCGTGGACGCACGGCTTTGCCGAGATTTTCCGCCGTGCGGGCGGCAACACCGCCAACCTCACCGCCCTGTTTGACGGCAGGGAAAACGACGATACAAGGCTGTATCACAAGCTGCTTTTGCAGCGCGAGGGCGAGGTCTACTACGGCACACTCTCCCGTTGGTGCGAGGCGCACGGCATCGGCCTGATGGGGCACCCCCACCAGAGCGATGATATCGAAGTAGAAAAATACTTTGCCGTGCCGGGGCAGGATCTGGTGCTGCGCTGGCTCGCCCCCGAAAAGGACGGCTTGGCGGGCATCGACTCCACGATGGCCAAGTGCAGCGCCGATGCCGCGCGGCTGATGCACCGCCGCCGCAACGCCAACGAGTGCTTCGGCGCCTGCAACAAGGACGACAACCCGTGGCAGCTTTCGGGCGGGGACATCAAATGGTACACCGACTGGCTGGCGGTGCGCGGGGTCAACCTGTTTATTCCGCACGCCTTTTATTACAGCATCTGCGGCAAGCGCAAGGACGAGCGCCCGCCCGATGTCGGCCCCCACAGCATCTGGTGGGCGCATTACGAGGCGTGGAGCACCTACTGGCGGCGGCTGTCTTGGCTGATGACCGACATCGACCTGCATGCGGAGGCCGCCGTGCTTTGCCGCAACCGCGACCTCTGCCCTGACACCGTGCGCCCGCTGTTTGAGCGGCAGATCGGCTTTCAGTATATTCCCGAAAGCTATTTCCCTGCCTGCACGGTCGAGGACGGCGCGCTTTGCTTACACGGACACCGCTACACCGCCGTGCTTGGGGACAAGGCGCTGTTCCCGGACGCTGCGCATCCGGAGGTCTCGGCGCTCGAGCCGGACTGCCGCTGCGACCCGCCGCAGCCCATGCTGCGCTGCGCCTCTTTTAATAAGGAAGGGCGCGCCTGCTGGCTGCTGGTCAACGAGGGCAACACCCCCATCAAGACCCGACTGACCCTGCCGGTGGATGCTCCGCTTTGCCGGTACGATCTGTGGAGCGGCCAGCCCTGCGCCTGCCCGGCCGAGCGCACCGCCAAGGGGGCCTGCCTGCCGCTGGAGCTGCCCGCGCGCGGCAGCCTGCTGCTGTTCACCTGTACTGCGCGGGAAAGCGAGGCCCTTCCCCTGCCGCCTACCTATCTGTCGCTGGCCGCACCAGCCTTTACCCTTGCGGACGAGGACGCGGCCCATCTCACCAAGACCTACCGCGCCACGCTGCAGATCACAGCAACGGAGCTGCAGACCGCCACGCCGCTGCTGACCCTGCCCGGGCAGGAGATGGCCGAGCTGACTGTCAACGGCCAGCCGGCGGGCGTCTCCTTCTGGCCGCCGCACAAATTCCCGCTGGCGGGGCTTTTGACCCCCGGCGAAAACACCCTGACGCTGACCCTGACCGGCAGCCCCGCCAACCGCTACGGCAAGCACCCGGTGCCCTACGGACTGGAAAGATAAATCGTTTTTATTCAACAGGAGGTACTTTTATGTCTGTCTGTACACCCAAATCCTTTGACCTGACCGGTAAGGTCGCCCTGATTACCGGCGCATCCTACGGCATCGGCTTTGCCATTGCCACCGCTATGGCCAACTGCGGCGCCACCATCGTTTTCAACGACATCAAGCAGGAGCTGGTCGATAAGGGCCTGGCTGCCTACAAGGAGGCCGGTATCGAGGCCCACGGCTATGTCTGCGACGTCACCAACGAGGATGCCGTCAATGAGATGGTCAAGAAGATCACCGCCGAGGTCGGCCACATCAATGTGCTGGTCAACAACGCCGGCATCATCAAGCGCATCCCGATGATCGAGATGACCGCTGCCCAGTTCCGTCAGGTCATCGATGTTGACCTGAACGCTCCCTTCATCGTTGCCAAGGCTGTCATTCCCGATATGATCGAGCAGGGCGGCGGCAAGATCATCAACATCTGCTCTATGATGAGCGAGCTGGGCCGCGAGACTGTCTCCGCCTACGCCGCTGCCAAGGGCGGTCTGAAGATGCTGACCAAGAACATTGCCTCCGAGTACGGCAAGTACAACATCCAGTGCAACGGCATCGGACCCGGCTACATCGCCACCCCGCAGACCGCGCCCCTGCGCGAGATCCAGCCCGATGGCTCTCGTCATCCGTTCGACCAGTTCATCGTTGCCAAGACCCCCGCTGAGCGCTGGGGCAAGGCCGAGGATCTGGGCGGTCCCGCTGTGTTCCTCGCTTCCGAGGCATCCGACTTTGTCAACGGCCTGATCCTCTACGTTGACGGCGGCATCCTGGCTTACATCGGCAAGCAGCCGGGGTAAGGTCATTACTCCGACGCTGTTCTGAGCCTTTCTGATTTTGTTTCTGGTTTAGCTGCTTCGTCCATCAGGATTTTCTATAGCCTTATGCGCTATCTTGAGAAATTCTGGTGGACTTTTTTAATAAAAAGCAGTTCATTTGTGCAGAGTGAATCAAAACTGATTCACTTTTTCGAGTCAAGATTTTTGGATGAATCAGAAGTGATTCACTCTGAAATATATACGAATTTGTATTGGTGTCCAGTTTGATTGCTCACGCCTTGGGAGAGAATATGTTTTGCTAGCATAGCGTTTGGATATCCACAAACGCATTTCTGGGGTGTTCCCCAGACCCCCGCGCTGTTCTTGCGTGACGATAGTGACGCTGATGACGCTTGTGACGCTGTTTTGAGGATATCCCTATACCATATCCCAGATTCAGCGTCATTAGCGTCATCTGCGTCATT
>OLOV01001396.1_pt1 | contig 18949 bp, 17 predicted proteins | sample 1672931 | NCBI WGS metagenome assembly OLOV01 (sample SAMEA3136738, study PRJEB25190) | human gut metagenome | biome: human gut; feature: human-associated habitat; material: faeces | place: Austria | collected 2013
AGGGCGAATTTGAGTATAAGTTTCATTTTATTATCTGATTGATTTGAATTATTATTGCCGCGTCTCGGTTCAGAACTCAAGTTTGAACACGTCACCCGCTTTGAGCGCAATCGGGGCTGCCGGCTTGTAGGTGAACGTCCTTCCGTCGTCCGTGCTGATGGTCAGGAACATCTTGCCGGCGGCTATTTCCTGTGCCAGAACGACCGCGGCTGTTTGCATCTGCCCAGTAACATGTAAATTCAAAGCTGTTACTGGTTTTGCCTCTTTTTCCTTTCGCAGCCTTGGCGTCTTTAATAGCATTCCATCTGGTACTGTTGGAATAGTACTTGGTATTTGTTCCGTTTGATATTACGAAAATCTGCACATATTCAAACAGTCCTGAACCTACCCAGAATGAGTCTCGCTGATAGCGATTAATCTGATTAAACGCTTCTTTAATAGCAACGCCTCTCCTTTTAAGTTCAATATGAACAAGAGGCAATCCGTTTACAAGGACTGTAACGTCATATCTGTTATCGTGTTTTGCCCCCTCAGACTGTGACACTTCATACTGATTTATTACCTGTAAGCTGTTATTGTGAATATTTCTTTTGTCTATAAGGGTGATATTTCTGGAGGTCCCGTCATCTCTTTTAAGTACCTGCACATGATCTTCCTGAATCCTGCGTGCCTTATCCTCAATTCTGTCATTCTGACTGGCAATAGATTCCTTGAAAAAGGTATTCCATTCATTGTCTGTAAAAACAACATTGTTTAAGGCTTCAAGTTTATTACGAAGATTAGCTACAAGGTCTGCTTCTGTATGAATAGTAAGATACTCATAACCTTGTTCCTGAAGCATTCTTATAAAGTCTTTCTCAAGAGCAGCCTCACTCTGATAACTGTCAGACTTCACCTTGACAGGCTCATACTCTGTTACTACTGTATTTTCATTTGTCTGTGCAACTATATTAAAATACGGCACGCTTTCCCCTCCTTTTATTAAACCAAAGTATCATTATTACCCGAAACATTTTCTTTCATCAATTCCAAAAACCCAAAGTCAAATGTCCTCTCCAAATCATCATTATCCTTAAAGAAGAGGTAGTGAGCCTCTTTAGCTTTCACAATTTTTGCATATTCTCTTATCTGAGGAGTCTGAACAACTAATTTGTTCCTTTTATGATCATAAGGAATATCCGGATTATATGTTTGTAAAAAATTTATGTTTGGAATAATAAGCCTCATTTCTGACTGTTCTTGATATTCGGGTAGTTTCCAAAAAATACTGTCAAACCCATTAGGGTTATCAAAAAACAAGTCTGATTTTTTATGTTTGTTATAGTCAACATCCCTAAAAAACAGAGGATTCTCCACCTTAAATCCACCATAATATCGTTTACTGGTGAGATTGTTTTTATTATCTTCTATGGCCTTTGGAATTGATATAATCAATTCTTTAAAAAAAGCCTCCACGTCTGTAATAAAGAGAAAACTAGAATCATCTTCAGCGTAGCCTATATATTCCCGATACTTATCAAGATCAAAAATATACCCATTATACTGATTTTCGCCTTTATTAATTATAGCTAAATCTCTTTTGACGGAAAATGAATAAAAACACATAGTTGGAATAAGTATCGTAGGAACGAATCTTAACAAACAATCGTATGAGTTACTGTTTTCGAGGATTAGTAAATGGTCTCCCATTGGGTTTCCATGTATATCCTTCATTTCATTGATACGCTTATCAGATTTAAGTGTATGGGCAAAAACACATTCAAAATAATCGCCAATAGTTTCATCTTTGCACTTCATAGCATAATCCAACCAATTAGCTGGACAACCAAACTCGACAAAACCCTCCTTATACATTGTTTGTATTTTTTCAGAATGGTCAATGCGCATAAGCACACTTGATGTAACCCTTGAACTAACTTTAGCCATTTATTGCCCTTTCTAAACTATATAGATAATTCTTTAAAATTCAATAACTTATCACGATAATACTCATATTGCTTCTGACGAGCTTCAATTTCTGCCGGCAAACCTTCCGAAATATCATTACAAAGTAAATCAAAGCGGTCAAGGATTTCTATAATTCTTTTCTGTTCCTTGATAGTTGGTACACATATCTTCGCCCTACTGATATTATCATTATAAAGTCTTGCAATTGTTCCTCCCGTAGATATATTCCAAGGTTGAAGCTGATAATAATACAATAAATATCTGTTTAACACTAGACTTTCATCATTAGCTATCCAAACAATATTAGAATCTTGATAGTACGCCTCTTCTCCATTATAGACAACTGTTCTACCAATTGTTCCTGATGCTGAAATAAGAATTTCTCCTTTTTGAGGATATGAATATGCTTTACGATACTCGTCATATTTTTGTTTTGATATATATGCATCTGCTTCTTTTCCGAACGTTCCGATTTTGTAAAAAGGAATATCTCCAGTTGGACTCGTCTCAGATTTCATTATGCGTTTACACATTGAAACCTTGCCCACAGTAGCTAGGTCAATCTGTACCCAACCAAATACATACTGAATAAGTCTAATTAATGTCTGTCTGTCTGTCTGTCTGTCTGTCTGTGCAATTATCGTGCCAGTTTCAGCAAATGTCAACAATGCATCACGATAAAATTCATATTGTTTTTGACGTGCTTCAATTTCAGCAGGCAGACCAATGTTTAAGTCAGAGCAAATGGCATCAAAATTGTCGAGTACACTAACTATCTTTTGCTGTATTTCTAATCTTGGATATCTTATTACGATTTTTCCGATATCTTCTTTATTAATTTTGATTGGAACCGCATTATGTAATGTTCTCTTAGCAAGTTCTTTTGAACCCAACGTGCTCTCAATATAGTGTTTAAGATACCTCGTATCTACTATATCTTGATTTGGTCTTATTAATGCCAAAGATACATAATATGCAAGTTCTCTCTCCTTTGTCATAACTGCACATTTGCCAATACTTCCTATTCTTGTCATGAACAAATCATTAACTTGAGGTTTTATCTTATATCTTTTGAACGCTTCTTCGCTAATGTATTTATTACTAGAGTAAATACTTTCTATATTCTCCACACTAATAAATGGTATACCCTCGCCCTTGTATTCCGGAGTCTGATGAGTGCCATCATAAATATCGGCAATTTCATTTAGTTTACTGGCCTTACATTGCTCCTTTTCCACTGAAAGCAACGCATCTCTATAATACTCATACTGTTGTTTTCGAGCCTGTAACTCAGCCTGTAACTCAGTAACATAATTTGTGAATTTGTCAAGCGTTTTTACGATTTCTTCTTGAATTTCAAGTGGGGGGACTGGCAATTTGAAATTTTCAATATCGGATATGTGTACATGCGGAACGCCACCTCCCTTCTTTGTATCATAAATTTTCTCTTGCATATTTGCTAAACAATAATATAGGTATTTTGTACTAATTACTTCCCTACCTTTAATTGTGAAACAATCATTAGCAAACAGTTCAATAGTCCAGTATTGCACATATCCAGCTCCCGCTCCACTTCCAGCAACCGTTATTGTTTCACCAGAGCGATTAAAAGTATTACAATAAAAAGCTGGTTCTCTTCCGCCTGAAATAACAGGAAAATCCCCCTCAATAGCTTTTGCTTTTGTTAATGAAGTCCCCCTTTTCATCTCAGCAATCTCTTTTAATTTTTTATACTCCACTCCATTTGGGCATAATGTATGTATCAATTGCTCTACTTTGCTCATATCTACTCCTTTTCATTGTCCCAACCCAAGCACGCTAAGGCTTCTTGTAATTCGCTTTTGTTTTGAACGTTATCTAAAATACCTATAACCAATCTCTTTAAAGGTTCAAACTTTTTCATTTCCTCTTCATCATTATATGCACCATGTACCACGCCGCTAAGTTCTTCAAATAATCTATATCTCTTATCTTCGAATTCTGTTGGCACTATTTTATATTTTTCATCAACCATTTTTAGTAATTTGGAAAAATTACCCGGGCTACCATTATCGTGTTTGCCATATTCAATACTTTCTCTATCTGCAATTTCTATTAGAACAGTTTCATATATCTTTCGCAAGTATACAATCGCTCCTGCTCCAAAACCGCACCAATAAGCTTGCTCTGCTTTTTCTAAAAGCTTTGAAAAGGCTCCATACTTTTGATATATACTTTCGACATTTTCATTCAAATGCTCACTTCTTTTTATAATTTTCACTTTGGGATTTAATTTATTTATCTCTTCTTCGCTCTCAATTAAAAACCATGCTTCTATTTTTTCTCCACAACTGCAAGCTAAAACACTATCAATACTTATTTTGTTATGATCAACGCAAATACATCTTATTTTGCCTTGAGATGAAAAGGTTCTCTGGTTATCACATTCTTTACAAAAATAATTCAACCCAATAGTCCCTACATCTAAGTCTATTTGTTGCCCTATTCTACATTTCTTATTTACCAAAAATCCCTCTACTTGTTGATACTCATGCTGTGGCGGTTTTGATAATAAATCACAAAGCCTCATTGTTTATCCCTCTATTTCTGCAATTATCTCATCAATTGCTTTGCGTAGTTCTTCTTCTTTTTTTACTATTTCCTTAATCTGTGCATTTAGCTCTACTATGTCAATCTTCTCTCTGGTATCCTCAGCCCCAACATAAGTTGATACAGACAAATTATAATCGTTTTCTTCTATCTCATCATAAGTAGCAAGATGGGAAAAATGCTCTGTTTCTTCACGCTTCGCATATGTATCCACAACCTTGTCCATATTCTCCTGCGTAAGCTTATTGTTGTTTGTAACCTTGATACACTCATTTGTAGCATCGATGAATAAGGTTCTGTTATCAGCTTTGTTCTTCTTTAAAATCATAATGCAGGTAGCAATAGAAGTTCCAAAGAACAGATTACTTGGAAGCTGAATTACACAATCAATGTAGTTGTTGTCAATCAGATATTTTCTTATCTTCTTTTCGGCTCCGCCTCTATACATAATTCCCGGAAAACATACTATTGCTGCTGTTCCGTTAGATGCAAGCCATGACAGCGAATGCATTATAAAGGCAAGGTCTGCCTTACTCTTTGGTGCCAGTACTCCTGCCGGAGAAAATCTGGGATCATTGATAAGCAGCGGGTTGTCATCTCCTGCCCATTTGATTGAATATGGAGGATTTGAAACTATAAGCTCAAACGGCTCATCGTCCCAATGCTGCGGTGATATAAGGGTATCTTCGCAGGCAATATCGAATTTATCCGGTTCTATATCGTGAAGAAACATATTGATTCTGCACAGGTTATATGTAGTGATATTAATTTCCTGACCGTAGAAGCCGTTTCTGACAGCATCTTTACCAAGCACTTTTTCTGCCTTGAGAAGAAGTGAACCTGATCCGCACGCAGGGTCATACACCTTGTTTACTTCTGTTTTGCCGACAGTACCAAGCCTTGTAAGAAGCTCTGATACATCTGCCGGTGTGAAAAATTCTCCACCTGATTTTCCTGCATTAGATGCATACATCGTCATCAGATATTCATACGCATCACCAAAAGCGTCTATATCATGATCTTTAACATTTCCAAGATTCATAGATGCAACGCCGTTAATAAGCTTAACAAGTTTCTCATTTCTTTTCGCTACTGTTGCACCTAGTTTGTTGCTGTTTACATCAAAGTCGTCAAACAGTCCCGCCATGTCATTTTCTGATGATGTACCTTTTGCCGAATTTTCTATGCCATTGAAAACGGCTTCTAAAGTCATATTAAGGTTTTCATCATCTGCGGCCTTTTCTTTGACATTCCAAAACAAATGACTAGGCTTAATAAAGAAGCCTTTCGTTGATATAAGCTCTTCCCTAGCACCTTCTGCATCTTCATCAGAAAGCTTTGCATAATCAAATCCTTCGTTTCCTGCCTCTGCCTCACCATCGTTTATATATGAGGCAAAGTTTTCTGAAATGTACCTGTAAAAAAGCATTCCAAGTACATACTGCTTAAAGTCCCAACCGTCAACACTTCCTCTGAGATCATCTGCAATGCTCCATATTGTGCGATGCAGTTCTGCTCTTTCCTGTTCCTTTTTGATGTCTGCCATTTTAATTCCTTCCAGTTTCTATTCTTTTTTCGTACAAAATCCTTTATGTGTCCAATATTGCAATCTATGGCTGTTCTTGCCTTTACACTTGTTGATTGCTCTCTTTCTGTATTTACACTATTATATACCACTTATAATCATTATGGCAAACTAAACTTACTATTCGTCTGCCACCTCAAATATAAGTTGTTTGAATACAGCATAAAAATGCTGCATTAAATTAAAATGCAACATCTATAAAGGCTGCCGTATCAGGCAGAATTGTTCTGTTTTTCGGCAGACTGCTTTGACTAAAATTATCTTTTCCTTGACCAATTATTAAAAACTTCAGTCAATGTTCATTGGCTGAATTTCAAGCAATATCAATTATTTTCACTTTACGGTTCTGAATGTTTCTGTTTTGATTGCATCAGCAGATTCAGCCAGACAATGCTGTGTCACTGCTTCCTAAAGCAGATGTATATATAATTACTCTTTCTAGCCATCTTAAACAACAGTACCGCCATAAGGCGATACTTTGTCCCGGCGGTAGTGTTGTTTAAATTATTCCTTCGTTTATTATATTATTTACTCCAACGTCTGTTTGCATATTTACACTGTTTAATTGCAGTCTGTGCAATCAGTTCTCCATCTTTGTCATAGATCATAATGTTCGCTTTGTAGTAGTACATCACACCGTCCCTGCCCGCTGTATTAATATATAAAGGAACATTTTTTGTTACGGTCGCTTTATATCCTGATGATTTTTTAGTGCTCCTGTAAAATTTATACTTAACCGTATAACCGAGTTTTTCCAGTTCTTTAATTTCATCAAACTGCCCCTGCAACTTAACTCTGATATTACCATTTTTGAGTTTTTGGGATCTGGCCTTAAATTCAAGCCCGCTTATGAGTTCTTTAACCTTTTTGTCAAGCTCTGCATCATCAGCTCCGCTGTCTTTCTTTTTGGCAGTAACAACAAGCTTATCTCCTGTCCTAAGATCTTTGATTTCTGTTACCTTTCCTTTGGAATTCCCGTTAAGAACAACGTCATCGAGTTCATATTCTTCTTCTATTGTTATTGTTGCGGTTTTTCCATCTGCGCTGAGAGTAACTTTTACACCCTCTCCTGCCTGAATGTCAGGTTTCTGAACCGGTGGTATGTAACCTCCGCCCGAACTGTTTTTTATAACACTGAACTTAAGCTGCAATTCGGACTTTGTATCATTGCTCCCCAGAATTGTTACTGTTTCGTTATAGGTTCCTTCTGCAAGGGCTTCCTTTGGCTGCACAGTGAAATCTGCTGTTTCACGCGGCCCAATCTCAGCAGGAAGGTTTCCTGTTATAATGTAGTTGCTGTTCTCTGCTGACTGTATTCCTGTAACACTGACAGTTTCATTTCCTGTGTTTTTTAAGGTCACTGTCTTTGCAGCAGGCTGCGTGTAGCCTGTTTTTACTGTCCCGAAATCCAGTTCGGAAGGTGTCGCTGCAATGGCATACACAGGCTCACTTGTCTGAATTTTGACCCAGCGTTTTTTATAAGTTTCTGCACTTGTCGCACTAGCAGATACCGCAGCGGCTTCGGAGTCCCCTGCTGTGACAGTCGGAGTTAAACCCTCTGCATATGTTGGAGCCGGGGATATCGCTTCAATACTGCCTTTGCTGGCCGTCGTTTCTGCACTGGCCACAACAGTACCGCCGTTGATATATATATTCTTGAAGTCGAGACCCATACACTTGCAGATATCGTCATTTCTGCTTTCTCTTCCTATCGCTTTTATATATGCATTCCCGGAAACTGTCAGTGTCCGATTGATACTTTCGTCTACATTATAACGATTTACAGCTATTCCAAAATTACTCCCCTCGGATATGCCTCCTTCTGCGTGCAGGAATGAATTATATCTCACGCTTGCAACCAGCGGTTTACTAAGATCACTATGGTAAAGATATATTCCTGCACTATTGGCTGCCTGATTTATTGACTTACCTCCAAATGCATATACACGAGCATAGGAGGAAAGGGAAATCTCTGACGTGCGGATTCCTCCGCTGTAGCTATACTCCGTAGCACTATCTCCCTGCTTTGTTACGTTTCCTCCGTAGCATCTAACAACGGCGTTATCGCCAATGGACAGGCTGTTAAATGGCCGCATCCCGTAACTGGTTCTTGATTCTGCCGCACAAACATCCCCGCCGCGTGCTGTAATATTTGCGTTATCTGCAATTGTCACCATGTTACCTATAATACCCGCACTGTGTGCAGAGCGAAAGGAGCTTCTACTCTCACCTCCATATGCTTCTATAACAGCATTTTCTTTTATAACGAGTTCCTTTGCAAAACAATAAATGCCGGCGCTTGTCCGCTGGCCCTGTTTGAGGTTGTTTGAATTATCAAGCGCACCGCCCTTTGCAATCAGTTTACCGCTGCCGCGTATCGTAAGCTGTCCTTCATAGCTTTCCCTGTTTCCTACTCCAGCAGATGAAAAAACTGTCCCCCCGATGTCTTCGCCTGTGGCGTCACATACCTGTACTAAGCTTTCTGTTCCTTCTTTTAACACAATCTCAATTGTATCATTTGGGAGAAATATACCATAGTACTCGTTGTTTATTCTTACAGGCTCAGTAACAGTAATCCGGGCGCCGAAAAGCGTTAAGACCTTGTTTTGATGATCCCATTCCCATCCTTCTGCACTATCGTTTACAGAAGCAGTTGTAAAATCAACTGTCTTTTCATTTCCGTTTGTCGCCATATATTTTCCGTTCGTACTTGTCAGATCCAACGTGGTCGTTCTGGTTACAACAGTGTTCGCGGTGTTTCCGCTCTCAGCGTACCCCTCCCCAGCTCCTACGAGCGGCATCATTGTGAACGTCATACATAACGTCAGCAGTATTATAAGAATTTGTCTTCTTCGTATCATCTTCTCATCTCCTTTCTCATCCTATCTTCCGGCGGCATATTGCATCCGCCTGCTTTGGAAACAAAATGCAAAACTCTAATTTTTCCAAGCTTCATCTGATTTGTTACTTCGCATTTTACACGATAGTATATTCATTGTAAAGTATAAGTTTTTTAGTAATCTTCTTTGTATTGCATCTTTAGAGATCAGCTTATGTATTAGCGGCGGCAGAAGTGATATTGCAAGATTCAGACCACAAATCATTCAAACCTTTATTGCACAAAAAAACCGATCTGTATTCAAATTACAAACACAAACCGGTTCTATTCAATTTGTAAATCTATCCGCAGAAATAGTCAATCGCCTCTACATAACCGTCAAAACCTCTGCCGCATATAGTCTTGGCTGCCGCAAGGGAAACATAGGAACGTTTCCGAAATTCCTCCCGGCTGTTTATATCCGACAGATGAACCTCTACGGTTCTGATGCCCGTAGCTTTGAGAGCATCAAGTATGGCAATGCTGGTATGGGTATAAGCTGCGGGATTTATTATTATACCGTCCGTATTTCCGTAGGCCTGCTGGATTTTATCAACTATAAAGCCCTCAGTATTTGACTGGTAAATCTCAACCTCAATGCCTTTTTGCTCACAGGTTTTCTCTATGAGGCGCACAAGCTCCTCATAGGTGTTTTTACCGTATATATCGGGCTCTCTTATGCCCAGCATATTCAGATTAGGTCCGTTTATAACCAGAAGTTTCATCTGTATTACCTCCCGTATCCAAGCATTTTTGCTATATTTGACGCAGTTTCTTCTATTCCCGTATTATCAACCTCAAAGTCGCTCCAGCTTTCATAGGCGGCTTTTCTCTTGCTGAATAAAGCCTCTATTTTGTTTGCCGCAGATATGGGTCTTCCGTCTGAGCTTAATTTCTCAAGGCTTCTTTTGATATATACTATTCTGCCGTTTTGCCTTAGCAGATCGAGGTTTTCGTCTCTGGTTACGACTCCTCCGCCTGTTGCGATGACGCGGCCTGTATGAGCGCCCTCTGCCTTTGCAATGCCTGTTTCCACCTTGCGGAAATATTCCTCACCCTCGGAGCATATTATATCCTCTGCGCTTCTCCCTGTCTGCTCTATTATTCTGATATCGCTGTCTGCAAAGCTCTTGCCTGTTATCTCTGCAAGCCTTTCTCCTATTGAGGATTTGCCGCAGCCCGGCATCCCTATAAGGATTATGTTTTCAACCTTTCTCAAAACCCTCATATATTCAGCCTCTATCTGCTCGTCTGAAATTTTACTGCCGAGAAACAGCTCGCATGCGCCTGCGGCCTGTGCCACAAGCATTTTGAGTCCGCCCTCTGCGGGTATCCCTGCATTCTCTGCATCCATAACAAGCCTTGTTTTTATCGGATTGTATATAAGGTCTGCAAGGCCTTTGCAGTTTTTAAACTCTGTTACATCTATGACCGCTCTGCCGTTATCCGGATACATACCCACAGGCGTAGTATTTATAATAAATTCGGCATCATAATGCCTTGAAATATTTTCGTAATTGTCCTCGCCCTTTCTTGATATCGTTACGACCTCAGCCGCTCCGCTGTCATTCATAAGCTGTCTCACAGTGCCTGAAACTCCGCCGTTTCCCAGTATAATCACCTTGGTTCCCGAAACATCAAAGCCTGCTGACCTGATAAGATACTCAAGGCCGTAATAATCCGTATTGTGTCCCGCAAAGTTTCCATCAGGATTTCTCACTATTGTATTGACACTGCCTGTTTTCTGCGCTGCATCCGACAGAGAGCTGCAGTATTTTAGCGCTTCCTTTTTGTAGGGTATTGTGACATTAAAGCCTTTGAGAGCTGTGTTCTCAAAAAAGCCCTTGAGATTTTCGGGCTCGACCTCAAACAGCTCGTAGCTGTAGCCCCCGATGCTTTTGTGTATCTGCGGAGAGAAGCTGTGTCCCAGGGTCCTGCCCAGAAGTCCGTAATCCGCCTTGTGCTCCTCCTGAAATCTCCTGCTCTGCGCCATTATTTCCTTAAAAACATCAGCTATATAGCTGTAGGAGTCTTCATCAGTCTGACCTCTAAGCGCTTCAAGCTTGCTGTTTTCTCTTGAAGCATCAAGTACGGGCTTTCCCATTGCCTGTTTGCACAGCCCTATATTTTTCACCATCTGCAATCTCTGCTCAAGAAGCTTTATTATCTGTTTATCTATTGTATCTATTTCTGCTCTGTAATCATCTAATCTCATATTTCAGTCCTCCAAGAAATGCGTCATATATGGCTATGGCTGCAGTAGCTTCAATGCACGGCACAGCTCTCGGCACTATGCACGGATCGTGCCTGCCCTTAACCTTAAGCTTCGTATTCTCAAGCCCCGACATACTGACGCTGTCCTGCTCCTTTGCAATAGACGGCGTAGGCTTCATAGCCACAGAAAACACCACCGGCATTCCCGACGATATGCCTCCCAGTATGCCGCCGTGATTGTTTGTCCTGCTTCTTATCACTCCGTCCTCTGCATAGAACGGATCATTGTTTTCGAAGCCTCTCATAGAGCATACGTCAAATCCGCAGCCGAACTCTATGCCCTTAACTGCCGGAACTGCAAAAACGGCCTGTGAAATTCTGTTTTCAAGACCGTCAAACATAGGATCGCCAAGCCCTGCCGGAACTCCTGTTATCATACATTCAATCATGCCGCCTACAGAATCCCCCTCAGCCTTAACACTTTGTATCAGCTCTCTCATTTTTGCTCCTGCCTCTTCATCTATAACGGGGAAGGTCTTTCCTACTCTTTCGAGCTCTTCACTGCCGCAACAGGAATTAAATCTCTTGTCCTCAATTCCGCCTATACAGCTGATATGCGCTCCTATCTCTATGCCTCTGCGGGAAAGAAGCTGTTTGAATATGCCTCCCGCAATACACAAAGGCGCTGTAAGTCTGGCGCTGAAATGACCGCCGCCCGCCGTATCCTCATAACCGTGGAATTTGGCTCTTGCAGCAAAATCAGCATGAGCAGGTCTTGGTATGTCCCTCATATCGCTGTAATCGCCTGATCTTGTGTCGGTGTTGTATATAACTGCCGCAAAAGGAGCTCCGCAGGTTGTGTCACCTACAAGCCCTGACAGAATTTCAGGCCTGTCCGCTTCTTTTCTCGGCGTTGAATACTCGTTTCTGCCCGGCGCTCTCCTGTCCAGAAATTCCTGAAGCTGCTCTAAATCTATTTTTTCGCCCGCAGGTATGCCGTCTATGCAAACGCCTATCCCTCTTGAATGGGACTGTCCGAAAACCGATATTTTTATGTTCTCTCCAAATACTGAAGCCACCTTTAAACTCCTTTCAAAATCAGCACAATACTAATCTATATCTATCTCGCCGCCAAGTGCGCGGTAATCTCTGTAAAATCCGGGATATGACTTGTTTACAGCCTCTGCTCCCAAAATTGTTATCTCTCCGCTGCTGATGCAGGCTGCTGTCGCCGCCATCATTGCTATTCTGTGATCGCCAAAGGAGTCTATACTGCCCCCTCTGATGCTGCCGCTGCCGTTTATGACAAGACCGTCTGTAAGCTCTGCAATATCTGCTCCAAGCTCTGCAAGCACTGTACTTACGGATTTGAGCCTGTCGCTTTCCTTGAGCCTGAGCCTGCCTGCGTTCTCTATTACTGTCTGACCCTTTGCCGATACCGCCGTTGCCGCAATGACCGGGACAAGATCGGGAATTTCCGAAGCATCTATAACTGCTCCTTTAAGTCCCTCAGGTGCCGATATGCGCACCGCATTGTTCTCGCAAATGACCTTCCCGCCCATACTCTCTAAAACATCAAGTATCCTGCGGTCGCCCTGTCTTGAATTCATATCAAGACCGCTGCAGCATATACTGCCGTCTGTCATTGCGCTCATGCAGAGCCAGAATGCCGCATTTGACCAGTCGCCCTCTATGTGATGCTCGCCTGTCAGCCTGTATTTCTGCCCGCCCGGCACGCCAAATCCCTTATCATCTGAAACGACCTTAATGCCTGCCGCGTCAAGAGCCTGCAGGGTTAAATCTATATATGGTGAGGACTCAAGCCTGCCGGTTATATTAATTCTGCTGTCCTCCTCTGCAAGGGGAAGAGCAAACAGAAGTCCTGTGATGTACTGTGACGAAATATTGCCTGGTATTGTATATGTGCCGCCTGACAGCCTGCCGCTTAAATGCAGCGGATTTTCTCCCTGCTCTGACATGCTGCAACCATTTGTCATCATTTCCTCATAAAGCGGTGATAAAGGCCTTTGGGGAAGTCTGCCCTCCATATGAAAATCACACTCAAGCCCCAGCACAGCCGCTATGGGAAGCATAAATCTTAAGGTGGAGCCGCTTTCACCGCAGTAAAGCTGCTTCACCTCATCTTCTGAGCTGAGAGCTTCAAGGCATCTCTTGGTTGCCTCTATATCCTCAGATGTATCGCCGCATATAACGGTGCTGTCTGTTTCTGAGAGAGCCTGAGTTATCATCATTCTGTGAGCCATAGATTTTGATGCTATGGCTCTTACTGTTCCTGTTTTTGCCGGTTTTTTAATAATTGCTTTCATACTCTAGTCCTGCAGCGCCATATCAAGCAGACTGCTCATTTCCTCAATAGTTATATTTTTTATGATGCATTTGCCGGTATGCTCAGGCAGTATTACGTTGATAGTGTTTCCTCTTACCTTTTTATCTGAGCATATCATATCCATAAGCTCCTTGCAGCTGTAGTCTGCCGAAACCGGAAGCTTCTCTTTCTTACACGCACTGACAATATCATCAAGGCACTCTTCTGTGCATATGCCCTTTCTGACCGCCGCCTTTGCAATCATGACCATACCCACTGCAACAGCCTCACCGTGCAGCAGCTTAAAGTCAGATGCTTTTTCGACGGCGTGTCCTATCGTATGGCCGAAGTTAAGAAGCTGTCTCTGTCCTGCTTCAAATTCATCGGCCTCAACTATATCTCTTTTGATTTTAACGCAAATCTCTATAATCTCATCTATATCCCGCTCCGGGGTCTGTATCATATCAAGCAGCTTCGGCTCGGCTATGATACCGTATTTGATTATCTCCGCAAAGCCGCTGCCGTATTCTCTCTCCGGCAGAGTGTTTAAAGTATCCGTATCGCATATTACAAGCTCCGGCTGATAAAAGGCTCCTGCAAGGTTCTTACCCGCCGGCAGATCAATCGCTGTCTTTCCTCCTACAGAGGAGTCCACAGCCGCAAGTACAGTCGTAGGAAGCTGTACAAATCTGATGCCTCTAAGGTATACAGATGCCGCGAAACCTGCCATATCTCCTGTAACTCCACCTCCGAGAGCTGCGATAACATCTGTTTTGTCCAGCCTGTTTGCTGCGAGGAAATTCAGTATCTCCGCAAATGTATCTATATTCTTGTTTGCCTCTCCTGCTTCAAATATATGAGTTACAACTCTGTAGCCTGCTGCCTCAAGGCTTGATCTGAGAGGCTGCATATACAGCGGGGCCACATTGCTGTCGGTTATTATGGCAGCGCAGCTTCCGCCTGCCGCCTGTTTTATAAGCTCGCCCGCCTGCTCAAGCAGCCCGCCGCCTATAAGGATGTCATATTTTTTTGAAGCATTTACTGTTACTTTTCTCATTTTCCGTCTGTTTCTTCTTTCTTTTTTCTTCCGTCCTCAAGAAGTCTGTGCATCAGCTCATAATCCTCATCGCAAAGAGCCTGTCTGTATTCCTGCAGGTTGCCGATGAAGCAGTCCAGCTCATATATGAGGTTGTCGCGGTTGTCCATAAACAGCTCGGTCCACATATCCTCATTGAGCCATGCAACTCTTGTCATATCCTTGTAGCTGCCTGCCGAAAATCCCTTGTGGTATCCTGCATTGGGACTCTTGATATATGCATTTGAAACGATGTGAGCCATCTGTGATGTGAATGCAATAAGCCTGTCGTGCTTTTCGGCTGTAGTTACGGATATGCTGCCAAACTCCGCAGGCGCCAGAAGCTCCTTGACTCTGTTTAAAAGCTCGATGTCATCAAACCTGCCGGGTACAATCACCATCGGAGCGCCTCTGTAGAGCTCTTCCGTACTGTATTTATACCCTGAAAAATGTCTGCCTGCCATAGGGTGTCCGCCTACATATGTAAATCCGTATCTGTCTGCGATTTTAAAGCATTTGTCGCATACCGCCCTCTTGACGCCGCAGCAGTCTATAACCATTGCATCGGGACTTATATATTCTCCGTTTTTTTCAAGGTATTCTATTGCAGCTTCAGGGTATACCGCAATCAGCACAAGATCACATTCGTGCAGATTCTTATGCGTAAGCTCCGCCTCTATATCCTCTGCCATTATTGCAAGCTGCGTTATTTTATCATTTTTATCTGTTCCGAGGACTCTCCAATCCTTTGTTTCCCTGTATGCCTTAACAAAGGAACCCCCTATAAGGCCCAGTCCTACAACTCCAAGTGTCTTCATTTCAGCGCCTCTCTTACTTTTCTTACCTTTGCGGCTACTGATGCAAACTGCTCCGGCGTAAGTGACTGAGGACCGTCGCACAGCGCTTCTGCAGGGTTGTTGTGAACCTCAATCATAAGGCCGTCTGCTCCCGCCGCCGCTGCGGCAAGTGCCATAGGCTCAACCAGACTCGCAATGCCTGTTGCGTGGCTTGGGTCAACTACAATCGGAAGATGTGTAAGCTTTCTCAGCATAGGCACTGCCGAAAGGTCAAGTGTGTTTCTGGTGTAGGTTTCAAAGGTTCTGATACCTCTCTCACATAGTATAACATTTTCATTGCCCTCTGACATTATATATTCTGCGCTCATCAGCAATTCTTTTAATGTATTGGCAAGTCCTCTCTTTAAAAGTACAGGCTTGCCGGTCTTGCCCAGCGCCTTGAGAAGCTCGAAGTTCTGCATGTTGCGGGCACCTACCTGTATCACATCAACCTCTTCAAACAGAGGCAGATGTTTTTCGTTCATTATTTCTGTGACTATAGGCATTCCTGTATCTTTTTTGGCCTCTAAAAGCAGTTCTATTCCTTCTGCTTTCATTCCCTGAAAATCATAAGGCGATGTTCTCGGCTTGAATGCTCCGCCTCTCAGAAGTGATGCTCCCGATGCCTTGATGCTGCGCGCCACTTCAAGGATCTGCGTCTCTGACTCTACAGAGCAGGGGCCTGCTATGATTGCGAAATTGCCGCCGCCGATTTTAACTCCCGAAATATCTATCACCGAGTCTTCCGGATGAAATTTACGGTTGGCGCTCTTGAAAGGCTCGCTTATTCTCTTGACACTTTCGACCATCTCAAGCGACTCAACAAGCTCCTCGTCTATTTTTGATGTATCTCCCACAAGTCCCAGTACTGTCTGGAATTCTCCCTCTGAAATATGTACTTTGAGTCCCTGTGACTCAAACCACTCTATAAGTTTATCGCGCTGTTTTTTGGTTGTTTCCGCTTTTAATACAGTTATCATTTTATTCCTCCGTAATCAATCTGTCTTTAACTCTGTTTACACTGTTTCCGAATAGCTGCCCAGATATTCAAATACATCACAGGCCTTTTCAAGCTCTTCGAGTATCTCCATGAAATCTTTTGCATATACCGACATTTCGAAGTCGAAATAGAATCTGAATTCGAATTCCTTATCGGGTATCGGTCTGCTCTCCAGCTTTACAAGGTTGTAGCCTGCATCTGATAATATATTAAGTATGTGGCACAGGCTTCCCGGTGTATGAGGCAGTATTGCCGATATACTTGTTCTGTCTGCTCCCGGATATATCTCCGGATATTTGCTTATACATATAAATCTTGTATAGTTGTTTTCCACGTTCTGTATCGCTGTTTCAAGCTCCTTTAGTCCGTAAAGAGCTGCGCATTTTGATGATGATATTGCAGCTATGTCTTTTCTCTCGGACTCTGCCACCATTTTGGCAGCAGCCGCAGTGTTGCTGCATACGGTAACCTTGACTCCCTTTAGCTGATCAAGAAATTCACTGCACTGTGCAACCGCCTGTTCGTGAGAGAATATCTCCTTTATATCCGACATATCTGTGCCTGCCTTTGCCACCAGATTATGGTCTATCTTTATTCTGACACTTTTTACGATATAGAATTTATGTGCTTTCATCAGGTCATATATTCTGTTTACAGAACCGGCCGTGCTGTTTTCGACAGGCAGTATACCATAATCACAAAGTCCTTTTTCTATGGATCTGAATACTCCCTCGAAGTTGGAGAAGTACATTATTCCCGGATATTTGAATAACCTCTCCGCAGCTATCTGCGAATAGGCACCCTCTACGCCCTGACACGCTACACTGGCGTGCTGCGGGAATACCTGCTCCGCGTTTTCGGAAGCTTTTCTGATTATCTCTCTAAGCTCGTCTGTTTTCTCTGCCAAAGCCTTTGCTGAAAGCTTCCTGTCAAGCTCGTTTCTCTGTCTGTATAAATCCTCGATTTGTCTGTCGATGTCCTGTTTCTGTTCATATATGCTCTTCATTTTTTCCTCCGCAATACTCATTTAAAGATTAAAAAAACGGTACCTGCCGCTGTGCAAATACCGTAAATATCTGTTGATATAGCTGATGCATTATATCACGATTGTTTACAGCAGCACAAATTACCAGCGCTAAAGTAAAGGCCCTGGTAGCTAAAAAAGAAATATTCTTTTGTCATCATACTGTCTTTAATAACCTGGTTCATAATACACCTCAAAATTAAGTATATCTAATTATTGCATTTAAAATGAACTTTGTCAACAATTTATTGTTGATTTTCACAATTTTTTTATATGTTTTTTGTAGATTTATACCATCGTCAAATTTGTACGGAAAAAGAACGGCAGGTAGTTTTGCATTTTTCAAAAGTTTTGGTGAAACAGCTTTCCCACAGCCTCGCAGCACCAGCAGTTTGCACATATTTTCACAATGCCTGTTATAATGAAATTTGCTTCCCTTATAGAAATAAAAGCTCTTTAATGTTAAAATTAAAATATATGTTCCAAGGAGGTTGAAACACATGGATAGAAATAATTCCATTCAGCTTTTCGAAGATAGAAAAATACGCACTGCATGGGATGAAGAACAGGAAGAATGGTATTTTTCCGTTCAGGATGTGATTGCAGTTTTGGCAAAAAGTTCTGATCCGAAACAGTACATAAAGAAAATGCGTGCTCGTGATCCTGAACTGTCTGCCAACTGGGGTACAATTTGTACCCTGGTTCAAATGCCTGCCGCAGATGATAAAATGCGAAAAATTCAAGCAGCAAATACTGAATGATTGTTGAGAATTATCCAGTCAATTCCTTCTCCAAAGGCAGAGCCTTTTAAACGTTGGTTGGCACAGGTCGGACGTGAACGCATTGAAGAAACCATTGACCCGGAACAGGCAATTGACCGTGCATTAGAAACTTATCATAAAAAAGGATATGACACAGACTGGATTCACCAGCAACTCCTTTCCATACGTGTCCGTAATGAGCTTACCGCTGAAAGGCAGGAGCGCGGCGTACAGCAGGACAAAGAATACGCTATCCTCACCGATGAAATCACAAAAGCGTGGTCTGGTATGACTACCCGACAATATAAAAAGCTGAAAGGCCTGAAAAAGGAAAATCTTCGTGATAACATGAGCACGATAGAAATTGTACTGAATATGTTAGCAGAAGCGACAACAACAGAGTTGTCAAAAGCACATCAGCCAGAGGGTTTTTCAGAAAGTCAGAAGATTGCCCGCCGCGGTGGCAGCTATGCCGGTCAGGTACGACAAGATATTGAAAATGATACCGGGTATCCGGTTGTTACATCACAGAACGCTGCACAGCTTAATGCTGTAGTTGTTGACACGATAGAAAATGTAGCGAAAAAGCCTGATAATAACGCAGACAACTAAAAAAGAGAAAAAGAGATGTTCGCTTTTGAACATCTCTCTTGTTTTTCTGGCTCTTTAACTTTTTTAGTGGTACAGACCACCCTTTAACTTTATGGGTGTTCT
>OLOV01001397.1_pt1 | contig 18947 bp, 11 predicted proteins | sample 1672931 | NCBI WGS metagenome assembly OLOV01 (sample SAMEA3136738, study PRJEB25190) | human gut metagenome | biome: human gut; feature: human-associated habitat; material: faeces | place: Austria | collected 2013
CAAGCGGCAGTAAATCCTTTCTTCGCAGCACCAGACAAGCCGTGTCCTTCTGGTTGTTCATCTGTGACAGCAAAATATCATCCGTTTTGCGCGGCGCAGGCTGTTTTGTTTTGCCCCATCTGCGGCACACCACTGCGCTTAACAGCAGCACCGCCGCCAATATTTCCACACAGGCAACCACAAGCAGAGAAAAATTCTCTCCCAGGACTGCAAGTAAATCCGTAACCATTGTCATGCTTTCACCGTTCCAATCTCAATCATGCTTTCTATCCGCAGACAAAAAAGATGTTTTTTGAAATATACATACTAATTTAATATTTTATATCATACAGTACTTTTTCGTCATTTTCAACTGATTCACAGCGGCTTTCCCCTATATTCGACACGATATATTATTCTTTTGAAATCTTTTCAAAGTTATTATCAATCTTTTCAATTTTATTAAGTCTGTTGCAGAATTTCATAGCTTTGTTATAATGGAGGATAGACAAAATTCAGGAGGTGAGCCTGTGAATTATCAGGAATGTATTCATTATTTGGAAGAAGATGTTGGCTTTAGTTCTATACCGGGGCTAGAACGCATACAATACCTCTGTGATCTGCTTGGAAATCCGGAGCAAAGGCTTCCTGTGATTCATGTTGCAGGCACAAACGGGAAGGGCTCTGCCGTGGCAATGCTTTCTTCCATATTAAAGGAGGCGGGCTATCGCGTCGGCGCATATACCTCCCCCCATCTGGAGCGATACAATGAACGCTATCTCCTCAATGGTGCGGAAATTTCGGATGATGATTTTGCAAAGGAAATCACCCTGATGCGGCAGCTCTGCGAAAAGCTGGCGGCAGAAGGCAAGCCTGTTCCGACGCTTTTTGAAATTACAACCGGTGCGGCGTTTCATTATTTTTATGAAAAGCAGGTGGATGTTCTGATTCTGGAGGTCGGGCTTGGCGGCAGATTTGATGCCACGAATGTCGTTCCCCACCCTCTGCTTTCGCTCATCATGTCTATCAGCATTGACCATACGGATTTTTTGGGGGATACGATTGAAAAAATTGCTATGGAAAAATCCGGCATCATTAAGAAAAATTGTCCTGTGGTGTTGTATTCCCAAGCGGAATTAGTATATAATATCATTAAGGATGCAGCAGCTCGGATGGATGCTCCATTCTATTGTTTGAATGACGCAAAAATCAGGGTCGCTTCGCAAACATTGGAAGGGACTGTTTTTTCTGTCAAAAATAAATGTTTTTCCTTGGAAAATCTGGAATTATCTCTGCTTGGCACTTATCAGCTTGAAAATTGCCTTGCGGTTCTGGAGGCCTGCCTTGTGCTGAACAAAAACGGTCTTTCGATTCCCGAAGGAGCAATTCGCAATGGACTGAAAAATGCCCGTTGGGCAGGCAGGATGGAGCTTTGCAGCAGAGCGCCGCTTGTCATTCTGGATGGCGCGCATAATGCGGATGGGATTCGGCAGCTGGCAAATTCCCTTTCGGTTTATTTCAAGGAAAAAAAGGTTACCCTTATTCTCGGTATTCTGGGGGATAAGGAATATCGGAGGATGGCAGAGCAGATTCTTCCCTTTGCGGAGACGGTGATTCTGACTGAGCCGCACAGCGAGAGAAGGCTGGATGTATTTTCTCTTGCCCGCTCTGTTTCCGATTTCAGCGGTACGGTGGAGATGGAAAAGGAAATTGAGGCGGCGTATGAAAGGGCGCGCACCCTCACCCCTCAGGACGGCATTATTCTTTGCTGTGGTTCCTTATATATGATTGGAGCCATGCGCACCTATCTGAAGCACCGTAAAAACAGCTAAACTGAAGCACATAGAAAAAGTATTTGAAACGGAGGAATGTCCTGTGTTTAATTTTAAAGAAGAATTGAGCAGATATCAGCCCATTCTGGAAATCGACCAGATCGAAGCATCCCTGCATACATCCGAAATGCAGGATCTTCTGGATATCCTACAGCATATTGCGAAGGAGAAAAAGCAGCCCCCCACTCAGGAATAAGCAAAAGGAGAGAATGACATGAAATGCCCGAATTGTGGTTTTAATTTTTCTGAGGGCTGTCGCTGTCCCGATTGCGGCGTAGATGTGTATGTGTTCCGAAAGGCACGCAATGCATCCATCCGTCTTTATAACGAAGCGCTTACCTTAGCCGGAGAAACCGATCTCTCCGGTGCAGCGGCAAATCTGGAACAGAGCCTTCTTTTTGATAAAAATAACATACAGGCGAGAAATCTTCTCGGTCTGATTTATTGCGAAACGGGGCGCATCGGGGATGCCCTCAGACATTGGATTATCAGCTCCTCCCTTCTGCCCGAAGGAAATGCTGCCGCAGGCTATATGGCGTATTTGCAGAAAAACGCCAGAGAAATGGAAAAATGCAATGATGCGGTGCGGATGTATAATCAGGCGATTACCTATCTGAAGCAGGGCAGTGATGATTTAGCCATTATTCAGCTGAAAAAATCCATTGACAATAACCCGAATTTCATTGATGCCTATAACCTGATGACGCTTTGCTGCATTGAGGATAAAAATCTTAAGCGCGCACTGCATTTTAATGAAATCGTGCTGAAACGGGATATTCGCAATCCTCTTGCCCTGCATTATGCACAGCTGATTGGCAATGTGCCCTCTCCCACTCTGAAAAAGGGAGACAAAAATAAAGCCTCTGCGGCAGTCAGCGTGAAAAAAACAGACAGCAATCCGCCCCTTCCCGGCTATAAGCGCAAGGACAGAAGCAGCAGCGTTCTGGAAAAGCACAACATGATTGCCTTTGTAATCGGGCTTGTGATTTCAGCTCTGGTGATTCTGGTGCTGATTGTGCCTGCGCTAAATGAGGATAAGGATGCAAAAATCAAGGAATTGCAGACCGCTGTTGAAAATTATTCCGGTGAAACCAATATGACACCGGAGGAGGTTCTGGAAATGCGGACAGAACTGCAAAAGCTGCAAAAGGAAAACAAGCAGCTGCGTAGCGAGGAAAATAAGCAGGCGAATCTGGAATTGCTGGAAACGGCAGTATCGCAGATGACAGACGGCGATTATGAAGCCTGCATCACCACCTTTGAATCCATTGATACGGTTGGATTTAGTGATGATGATTTGGCGAAATATAATTCTCTGAAGGCGGAGCTTTACCCCAAGGCGGCAGATGCCTACTACACCAAAGGAAAAAGTGATTTCCTAAGCAAAAACATGACAGAGGCAAAGACTGATCTGGAAACAGCCTTGAAATACGCAAGCAACGAAAACTTTGTGGATGACATCTATTACTATCTGGGACAGATTGCAGAGGGAGAAAAAGATACGGCAAGCGCAAAGAAATATTACAACAAGATTATCAGTGATTACCCCGATTCCAATCAGATTGGCAATGCCAGAAACGCATTGGAGGGCTTAAAGGAATAAGCCTAATGGAATAAAAATAGAACACAAATGAAGCGCCTCTTTTCAGAGGGGCATTTGCTATGCGCTTATTTCATGTATTTATCGTGCAGCTCCTTATACTTTTCGGTATAAGCCTGATTCTGCTTCTGCTGCAGCAGATTTGCACGAATCTGTTCCTTCACCTCATCGAAGGGGGTTACAGATGCGTCCTTCTTATCCTCAACCTTAATCAGATGATAGCCGAACTGTGTCTTTACAGGGCCAACTACCTTGCCAACCTCAGCCGCAAATACCGCCTGATCGAACTCCGGAACCATCTGACCCTTGCCGAATTCGCCAAGGTCACCGCCCTGCGCATTGGAGGGGCAGGAGGAAAATTCCTTCGCGGCATCCTCAAAATAGATATCCCCTGCGGTGATTTTGTTCATGATATCCTGTGCTTTTTCTTCGGAATCCACCAGGATATGCTTTGCATGTACGGTTTCGCCCTTTTCAAAATGCTGGGGGTTTTCTTTGTAGAACGCCTGCATTTCTTCATCTGTTACAGTGATATCCTTCAAAACGCTGTTGATGGCAAGCTGGGCAAGGATATCCTTTCTTGCCCGTTCCATCATGGCTTTAAATTCATCGGTTTCATCCATTTTTTCTTCTTCTGCCATCTTTGCATACAGATGGAATGCCAGAAGCTGCTTCAGTGCATGCTCTCTGAACTGGGGATATGCCGCATACGCCTGCTGCTCCTTCGGCAGATTCGCGATATATGCGTCCAAATCCGCATCTGTAATGTTTACGCCGTCAATTGTTGCTAAAATATTCTGTTCGCTCATTTGAATTCTCCTAAATGTAAATTATTATTTATTGAATCCCGAAGTCCTCATTATTCCAGAGGTTATCCTCAGGGTTCTGTCCATTGCCGGGGTCTGTTGTGCCGGGGTCTGTGCTGTTGGTATCATCATCACCGCTGCTCGCATGCGCAGAATCGCAGGTTGCGCTGATATTGATATCCAGCTTGCCTTCGGGAACCTTAGAGGGCTTGCCCTTAATCGTACCGTCACTGTTGACCGCCAAAACCACATTCATGGTCGGGCAGGTTGCGCCCGCAAGCTTGCCTGTTTCGCTGCAAATCGTGTAGGATTTATGCATCGTGCAGGTGCCGCCGCCTGTGCCGCCCTTGAAATCCGTTGTAACATAGTCACTCGTTACACCATAGCCATAGTAATCACTGTTGCAAAGAGAAGAAGGTGTCATGCCGGATGCAGAGCAGATAGAACGTGTTGTCAAGCCGTCCGGTTTTTCAAACTCCTTATTCTTCAGTCCCTTATCATAATGAATCTGGCTCATAACCGAGCTCCAGATGCGCAGATGGGCGTTATTTGCATTTATAATCTCCTTCTGACTGTCATACCCCATCCAGATACCGGCGGTATAGTAAGGCGTATAGCCATAGAAGGTCAAGTCGATCGTATCATTTGTGGTACCTGTTTTACCTGCAACATTCATGCCGCTGATGGCTGCCTTCGTACCGGTACCCTTCGTGATAACATCACGCATCATATCCGTCAGCAGGAAGGCAGTTGTTTCCTTCAGCACCCGATGTGTTTCCTGTTCGGAATTATCCAGAAGCACGTTGCCGTCATGGTCATACACCACGCTATAGAACATCGGCTCATAATAGGTGCCGCCGTTGGCAATGGTTGCATAGGCCGCCGTCTGCTCCAGAACGGAAACGCCCTGTGTCAGACCGCCGAGTGCCGTTGTTGCCGCCTTATCCCGTTCATCAATCGTGGTAAAGCCAAAGTCCAGCAGATACTGATAAGCCGTATCCGCGCCGACCATCATAAAGGTCTTAACCGCCAGCACGTTCATGGAATGCCAGATACCCTGACGCACTGTGGTAGGCCCGATATATTTGCCGTCCCAGTTTTTAGGAGACCAGCCGCCGTAGGTAACAGGCTCATCAATGATGATGGAGCCGGGCATCAGCAGTCCCGTATCAATTGCAGGGGCATACGCCGCAAGGGGCTTCATCGTCGAGCCCTGCTGACGCAGTGCCTGTGTCGCACGGTTGAATACGGAATCACCGGGCTTTTCGCCGCGTCCGCCGACAATCGCCTTTACTTCGCCGTTGCTCTGATCCATGATGACCATTGCCGCCTGCAGGGATTTGGAAACCGTCAGCTTATCCAGAACCAAGGTATGCGTTTCATCCAGAAGCTCCTCCTTCACGGATGCAACAAAGGCATCTGCCTCCGCCTGCGAGGTAACGGTTGTTTTCTTTTCATAATGCGACTGATTGCTGCTTTCATCGGGATTCTGTGTATCCAGAACGGAAATCAGATAGGTCACATCCATCTTCCCATCCCCTGCCGGGAACATATTATCATTCTTCATGGCAGCTTCTGCGGTTTCCTGCATGGAAGCGTCCATTGTGGTATGAATCTGCAAGCCGCCGCTGTAAATCATATTGGATGCCCGTGCGGCTGTCATGTTTTTCTTTTCCATCAGGTCAGCCTTAATCTGCTGCACTGCCGCTTCGACAAACCAGTTATGCTTTGCGTTGCTTTCCTCCTCCGCAGTCTCCTTGCAGACCAGATGTGCATAGATATCCTCTGCCGCGGCTTCGTCATATTCCGCCTGCGTAATCATATTCAGATCCAGCATTTTTTTCAGAACCGTCATCTGGCGTTCCTTGCTTGCCTCCTGATTCATATCCGGCGCATACAGACTGGGGGTTTTCGTGATGCCCGCAATGCTTGCTGCCTCTGCCAGCGTCAGCTCACTGGCATGCTTGCCAAAATAATATTGAGAAGCCGCCTCTACGCCACGCAGACCATGATGCAGCGGTATCGTGTTCAGATACAGCTCCAGAATATATTTCTTCGCCGCATCCTTTGAGCCAAGCTGTTTTTTCAGCGCATTTTCCAGAGAAACAGCCAGATACTGCTCCTTTATCTTTCTGGAAAGGCTCTTTTCGCGCTCAAGCACCTCATTTTTCAGCACCTGCTGCGTCAGCGTACTTGCACCCTGCGAAAAGCTCATGGTTTTAATATTTTCAGCCATCGCACGCATAATCCCTCGGATATCAATACCATTATGCTCATAAAAACGCTGATCCTCAATCGCAATGACTGCATTCTGCATATTGGTTGTGATTGCGGAAAGCTTCACATATTCTCGGTTTTCCTCGCCATGCAGCTTATCCACCTCATTATCATCCGCATCATAGATGACAGAGGTATAGGAATCGGGCAGAACATCGGAGGTATTCAGCATGTCCGTGCTTTGCAGAATACCGAACACCGTACCCAGAATTGCGCCTGCAACCGCAAAGGCAATCACGATGGCAACAATCAGCAAAACCTTCCCGATTCTGCTGTTGACCGAGCGTTTCTTTCTGCGCTTTCTGCGTTTTTTCGGGTTTCCGGAAGAGGATGGTCGGCGTGTGCCGTTTGCGCCGGAGGGGCGTGCCTGCCTTGTGCCGGAAGGGCGTGTCTGTCTTACGCCCGTTCTGTCCTGCGCGTCTCCCCTTCTGTGTTGAGATTCACTCATATTTCAAGCCTCCTGTTTATTTCCATGTGTAATCAAAACGGATGGAACAAAATCCATATTCCGCCATTTTGCGAAGATTATACTTTTTGATTATACCAAAATTTCACCGCAAAAGAAAGACATTTTCACAAAAACATGCTTATTTCTACTATAACCTTTGTTTAATTTTTCTTTAACATTGCAAAAAAAGCCCCGAAATCAAGGAAAAGGCATGCTTCGCCCTTCTCACTCATATCATTGCAGAGGGAGGGAGCGGACAATGCGAAAAAGAAAACGAAACCGAAAAAGAAAGAAATTTCTGCCCCTTCTCCTGCCTGCTCTGCTGACGGTTCTCTGTTTTTTCCTTCTGGAAAAAAACCTTCTGCCGCCCCTGAAGGAAATCTCGCACATGCAGTGCAAAGCGGCGGCGAATCATATCATAGACGAGGCGGCGGCAAATGCACTTGCGCGTATGGAATTAGATGCAAGCGCGCTTTTGCAGAAGGGGGCGGATGGCGAAAGCTACACCGCCAACACCACATGCGTAAACCAATTCTGCGCCCTGCTCAGCCGCGACATCACAAAGCAGCTAAATGAACTGCCCAAGGAGGTTATTCCCATTCCGCTTGGCGCGGCAACGCATTGGGGGCTTCTTGCCAATCAGGGGCCGAAAATCCCCTTCACCCTTCTGCCTATGGGTGCGGTCAGGGTGGATTATGAAACGGCGTTTTCCTCCGTCGGCATCAATCAGATCAACTACAAAATCTGGCTTGCGGTACATTTAGAGCTTCGGATTGTCAATCCGCTGTACCGAGAGGATATTACATTAGAGAGAAAAATTATGCTTGCCGATCTGGTTTTCAGCGGAAAGGTGCCGGCGCATTACTTTCAAATCAGCCGACCGAATGAATATCTATTGACAGAATGAACACAATGCTAGTATGATATGAGGTAATGAAAGTTGATATGGAGGTAATAGAAATGGTCAAAACATTAAGTGAATTCTGGAATGAGGTTGCTTCTATCTGCTATGACAGCAGCGATTACGGTATCATTGCGCAGGTTCGTTCTCAGTTTAGAACCAATGAAATCAATAAATTCGTGAATGCTTTCATCCCCGGAACCGAAATTCTGAAGGACGGCAAAAACGGCACACCTGTTGCCATGAAGGGCAAAGCGGATGATGACAAGGGCGCAAGCGGCAACGAGGAAATTGATTTCCACGGCTTGCAGCTGTTCGATTATTCCGATATGAAGGGCGACTGGATGGTTGTTACCTTCCCCAATCTGGAAGCACTGGAAAAGCATCTTCTGAGCGAAGCAGGCGCACTGAATGTATATTCTTCCGATATGCTTGTATTTGAGGATGGTGTATTCAAGCCCTTTGAAATCATGTTCAACGGGGATAATGATACAGTAATTCCCATTGATAAGGATAACTTCGATACCCCTCTGGATATCAAGGCAATGCAGGATCGCATCTGGGTAAGATGGATGGACCCCAAGGAGCTGGAGCCTCTGACAGACGAGGAAGTAGAGGAATACAGAAAATCCATCGGAAAATAAAAAATTAAGTCGAAAGCAGGCTTTCGACTTGTTGAAACAGAAGAATAAACAGACGAGTTCCATCGGCTGAAAAGCCTTGAAACCCGCTGTTTTCCTCGGCGGAACTGAATTCCGCCTGCGGATTTCAGTTGGGAAACGCTTCGTTTCCCAAACCCTTCCGCGGCATCAAAATAATTTTGTCTATAATCTAAAGCACATCGAAAATGATGTGCTTTTTTTCATGCGTTTTTTAATCTAAGGGTCTGCCGAAGCGTTTTTCGTATTCCTCCGCAAGCATCGGGCGGAAATCGGGGTGTGCAATCGAAATCAACGCCCTTGCCCGCTCCTTGAGGCTTCTGCCCCAAAGCTTTGCAATGCCGTATTCCGTTACCACATAATCAATTTCTGTTCTTGGGGTTGTTACCACTGCGCCATGGTCGATAAATGGCACGATTTTGGAAATTTTTCCGCCTGCCGCCGTGGAAGGCAAGGCAATGATGGCTCTGCCGCCCTTACTCATCGTTGCGCCGCGGATGAAGTCCACCTGTCCGCCGACACCGCTGAACTGCATCCCCTTCACTACCTCCGCATTGACCTGCCCCATCAAATCAACCTGAATGGCGGAATTGATGGAAACCATGTTATCATTCTGTGCAATCACATAGGGGTTATTGACATGCTCCACCCCATGCAGCTCAAAACAGGGGTTATTATCCAGAAAATCATACAATCTCTGCGTGCCTGCCGCGAAGGTCGCAATGCTTTTGCCGCGATGCAGTGTTTTCTTTTTATTATTGATGACACCTGTTTCAATCAGGTCGATAATGCCATCCGCCGCCATTTCGGTATGCAGACCCAAATCCTTTTTATCCTTTAAAAAGGTCACAACGGCATCGGGAATGCCGCCAATGCCAAGCTGAATCGTATCCCCATCCTGCACGAGAGAGGCACAGTATTCCCCTATTTTCTGCTCAACCTCCGTAATTGTCGGCGGTGCGAGGGTCGGCATGGGTCTGTCCTCCTCTACGAGGATATCAATATCTCTCAAATGAATGAAGGAATCCCCCATCACACGCGGCAGATTGCGGTTCATCTGCGCAATTACAAGCTTTGCGGAATCCCGAAAGGCAGGCAGATGGTCAATCCCCGGTCCCATGGAGCAATAGCCATGTGCATCCGGCTCGGAAACGGAAATCAGAAGCACATCCACGCCGCCACGCTCTCTGAGCATGCGGGGATAAAGATGGAAAAAGCAAGGCAGATATTCCGCTCTGCTCTCCGCAACTGCCCCTCTTGTACTGCCGCCCAGAAAATAGCCGAAAAAGCGCAGATGCTTTTCCATCCCCTTCGCAATATGCGGCTCCTCCTTTCTGAGGGAAAGCATAAAGTGCATATCCACATCTGTAAGGGCATCCGCATTGCGTGCCAGTGCATCCACCAGCGCATACGGCTCGGAGCCAACGTGCGCGATAGAGATGGTCTCGCCAGAGCGAATCTGCCGCACAGCCTCATCCGCAGACAGAAGCCTGCCGGAAAAACGGTCTTTCCAATTCATCTGCTACATCCTTTCTTCTTCATCAGGGTTCGTCAAATCATAAATTTATCATAGCATACTTTTTTTCTCGGAACAATTTTTTTCTATAAAAAATCAGCCCATGAAAAAGGCACAACCCATAAAGGATTGTGCCTTAGCTTCGTTATTTTTATACCGACTGAAAAATATCAGCCCTCCTGTACGAAGGAAACCAGCAAATCGCCCTGATTTACCTGTTCGCCCTCTTTTACATAAATCTTATCAATCACGCCGTCCTGATTTGCAACAATGGAGGTTTCCATCTTCATTGCTTCAACCGTCAGCAGAGGCTGGTTCTTCTTGACCTCCTCGCCCTCCTTCACCAGAATCTTGGAAACGGTGCCGGGGATGGAGGAGCCAAGGTGGAAGGGATTATTTTTATCTGCCTTCAGCTTACCGTCGCTCTTTACCTCAAGGTGCTTATCCAGAACCTTAATTTCACGCATTACGCCGTTGATTTCAAAGGTCAGTGTGCGGATACCCTCTGTATTGGGCTCTGTCATATCGATATATTTAATCAGAATATCCTTACCTTCGCCGATTTCGATAGAGGTTTCTTCGCCCTTCGCCAGACCGAAGAAGAATACATCACTGCTCAGCTTGGATACGTCTGTATAAACCTCCTCATGGTTTACATAGTCATCATATACCTTGGGATACAGTGCATAGGAAAGCACATTTCTGGGGTTCACCTTCTTCAGGGCATGTGCTTCATGCAGATGCTTTTCGATAGCTTCCCAATCCGCAGGAGGAAGCAGTGCGCCTGCTCTGCCCTCGATGGGCTTCTGCCCCTTCAGCACGATTTTCTGCAAATCCGCAGGGAAGCCGCCCTCAGGCTGACCGATATTGCCAAGGAAATAATCCACAACGGAATCGGGATAGGAAACCTCCGCCCCTTCTGTCATGATGTTATCCTTTGTCAGTCCGTTTTTGGACATGAAGATTGCCATATCGCCGACAACCTTGGAGGAGGGTGTTACCTTAACGATGTTGCCCAGAAGGTCATTCGCATCCTTATACAGGTGCTTGATTTCCTCGAACTGGTCGGCGGAGCCCATTGCCTTAACCTGTGCCAGCAGGTTGGAATACTGACCGCCGGGGATTTCGTATTTATAGATTTCCGTATTGGGTGTCTTCATTTCACTTTCAAAGCCTGTGAAAATCTGACGCACGCCCTGATAATAATGGCTCAGCTCAATCAGCTGTTCGGTATTCAGACCGGTATCTCTTTCTGTGCCCTTCAGCGCTTCCACAACAGCGTTCATGGAGGGCTGAGAGGTCAGAGAGGACATGGACTGGATTGCAAGGTCAACAATATCCACGCCTGCCTCTGCCGCCATCAGAACGGTGCTGACACCGTTGCCTGTGGTATCGTGTGTATGCAGGTGCAGAGGAATGTGAAGTTCTTTTTTCAGTGTGCTGAACAGCTCCTTCGCCGCATAGGGCTTCAGCAGACCTGCCATATCCTTGATTGCGAAGATGTGACAGCCCATAGCCTCCAGCTCTTTTGCTTTTCTGATATAGTAATCCAGTGTATATTTTGTTTCGTTAGGGTCTAAGATATCCCCTGTGTAGCAGATGGAGCCTTCTACGATTTTGCCTGTATTCAGCGCAACCTCGATGGGCATCTTCATATTTTCCACCCAGTTGAGGGAATCGAAAATACGGAACACATCAATGCCGCGTTCTGCGGAAACCTCAATGAATTTCTGCACCACGTTATCGGGGTAGTTTGCATAGCCGACTGCGTTGGATGCACGCAGGAGCATCTGAATCAGTGTATTGGGCATTGCCGCTCTCAGCTGCTGCAGGCGCACCCAAGGGGATTCCTTGAGGAAACGATACGCAACGTCAAAGGTTGCGCCGCCCCATGCTTCTACGGAGAAGGCATTTGCCATTGCCATATTTGTTGCGGGTGCAGCTGCCATCAGGTCATTGGTACGCAGTCTGGTTGCCATCAGGGACTGATGCGCGTCACGCATGGAGGTATCTGTTACCAGCAGGCGTTTTTCCTTCAAAAGGGACTGTGTATATGCCTTTGCGCCCATCTTGAGGAAGGTATCCCTTGCACCGGGAACCTCAATGGTTTTGCCATTTTCGGTCTTGCCGAAGGAGGGCACAACGATGGGGTCAAACTGCGGCTTCTGTCCCTTGGATTCATTGACAATCTGGTTGCCGATAAATTCCGCAATCTTGCTTGCTCTGTCCTTTCCGGGAATGAAGCGGAACAGCTCAGGTGTTTTTTCGATAAAGGTTGTCGTACATTTCCCTTCACTCCATGTTTCGCTCTGCAAAACATTGATGAGGAAAGGAATATTTGTTTTTACGCCGCGGATACGGGTTTCCTTAATCGCACGAATTGCCTTATTGGTCACGCCCTTAAAGGTTCTGTCATGCGCGATAATCTTAACCAGCAGGCTGTCATAATAGGGGGTAACCTCTGCGCCTGTGTGGGCTGTGCCGCCATCCAGACGGATACCGTTGCCGGCAGGGGAACGATATACGTTAATCTTGCCTGTATCGGGCATGAAATTGTTTGCAGGGTCTTCCGTTGTGATACGCAGCTGCACGGAATAGCCGTTGCAGTGTACATCCTCCTGAGAGGAAATGCCGATTTCGGGCGCACTCAGAGGATAGCCCTCCTCAATCAAAATCTGTGCCTGTACGATATCAATGCCGGTTACCTCCTCGGAAACGGTATGCTCTACCTGAATACGAGGGTTCATTTCGATGAAGTAGTAGTTTTCATCGGCATCCACCAGAAATTCCAGTGTGCCGGCGTTCTTATAGCCTACATGCTTGGACAGACGCACCGCATCCGCCAGAATTTTTTCTCTGACAGGCTGGCTTACGGTAAAGGCAGGCGCAAATTCGATTACCTTCTGGTGTCTTCTCTGCACGGAACAGTCACGGTCAAACAGATGCACCACATTGCCGTATTTATCGCCAAGCACCTGTACTTCGATATGCTTGGGGTCACGCAGATATTTTTCTACGAAAATTTTATCATCACCGAAGGCCTTCTTTGCTTCGTTTCTTGCTTCTTCAAATTCCTTGGGCATTTCCTCTTCGGAATTTACAATACGCATACCGCGACCGCCGCCGCCGTTGGATGCCTTCAGCATAACGGGATAGCCGACCTTCCGGGCAACCTCCATTACCTCATCCAGACTTCTGACTGCATGGTCAACACCGGGGATGATGGGAACATTGCATTCGATTGCCATTTTCTTGGAAGAAATCTTATCCCCCATTTTATACATGACATCTACATTGGGGCCGATAAAAGTAATCCCCTCTTTTTCGCATGCCTCAACAAATTCGGGATTTTCGGAAAGGAACCCATATCCGGGATGGATCGCATCTACACCTTTTGCTTTTGCAATTTTGATGATGTTTTTGATATCCAGATATGCATCCAGAGGGCCTTTTTCGGGATTCAGCATATAAGCCTCATCGGTTTTTGTGCGGAACAGCGCATATTTATCCTCCTTTGAGAAAATACCTACTGTCTGAATGCCCAATTCATTCAGCGCACGATACACACGAATGGCAATTTCGCCACGGTTTGCAACCAGAACCTTTTTAAATTTTCTAATTTCTACGTTCTGCATGGGGGATACCTCCTTTTTCGGTTTTTGTATAGATTGCTTTGGATGCCAAAGCATTTTTGACTTGTCTTGGAAAAACATAGTTTCTCCCTATTATAATACAGGAATTTCTATTCGTAAACCATAAATTGTGTCGAATACCTATAAGAAATACTTATGTCTTTATATTGTGGACAAAAAACTGTATTCTTTATCCATTTCCTTTTTTCCCAAAGACATGATTCAGAAGTTGTGACAAAAATTTTGCTTCCACCACACGGATATTCTCCAAATGCAGCTCCCGCATGCCGCCTGCGGAAATGAAAACCTGCTTGAAGCCCATGCGGTCCAGCTCCTTGATGCGGCTTTCCATAGAAGGGACACGCTTCAATTCGCCCGTCAGCCCGACATCGGCAAGAAATGCCCAATCCGAGGGAATCGACTTGTCATAAACGGAAGAAGCAATGCTCATCAGCACGGCAAGATTTGCCGCCTGCTCCTTCAGATACAGACCGCCTGTGGTCTTGATGACAACATTTTTATCATAGAGCTTAATGCCGCCCCTCTGCTCCAGAATGGAAATCAGCGTATTCATGGTATCCTTTTTCATGGTTTCGCTGATGCGCGAGGGATACGGCGTGAAGGAAGGGGAAACCAGACTTTCGATTTCCGCAATGACAGGACGAGAGCCCTCCTTCAAAACCGCAATCGCACTGCCGGAAACAGAATCGCCCCTCTCCCGTTTCGTTACAAAATAAGCCGAGGGGTTTTCGATGGACGCAAGCCCTGCCTCTGTCATAGTGAAAAAGCCCATTTCGCCCGTACTGCCGAAGCGGTTTTTCGTTGCAACCAGACACCGCAGCTCATCCGCACCCTCGCCCTCCAGCACAAGCACCGCATCCACCAGATGCTCCAAGGCACGCAGACCTGCGATTTCATCGCTTTTATTCATCTGCCCTATCATCAGCACCGCTCTGGGGCGGCTTTTATTTTTTGCCTGCGCCACCAGAGCAGACGCACATTCCATGGTCTGCGTCGGGTTGCCTGCGCGCGAGGGCAAAAATTCCGCCAGAGAAAAGGTCTGGATGCTGTCCAGAATAATCAGATCGGGGTCAATTTCCCGAATCGCGTCCAATACGTTGTCCATAGAGGTGTCCGCCACAATCCAGATATTTTCCGCAATGGTGTCCAGAATACGGTCTGCACGGTTTTTAATCTGACTGTCACTCTCCTCCCCCGATGCATAAAGCACCCGAAAGCCCTGCTTTGCCAGCGCAGATGCCGCCATCAGGCTCAGGGTAGATTTGCCGCCGCCGGGGGGCGAGGTGATGATGGTGACGGAATCGCGCACAATGCCGCCGCCCATCACGCGGTCAAATTCCGCAATGCCTGTCAGCAGGCGTTGGTCACTGCCCGTTTCCACCTCCGAAAGGCGGGAAACCGGCTGCTTCGGTGCTGCCTTCGCCGCCTTTGCGCCACCCTTGACCTGCGCCGTTTCCGCAAGGGTATTCCATTCGCCGCAATCGGGGCATTTGCCTGCCCATTTCGGGCTTTGATATCCGCAGCTTGTACATTGATAGACTGTTTTGATTTTCATAGCATTCCCTCAATCGTATCTTTTCTATAATAAAAGGACTGCAATCCAACCTACCGGATTACAGTCCCTTTTTGTTTTTTATCAGCCGATTTTTTCGATTGCAACAGAAGGGGTATCCTTACCCAGCTCTACGCTGAAGGTTACCTTGCCTGCCAGATTTGTTTTCATCTTGCCGACATTCACATCGTCAATCAAAATCTTATATTCTGTATCGGGCTCCAGCTCCATGGTAATCTGTGTATCCTCCAGCCCCTCAACGGTAAATTCTGCGCCTCTTTCGTTTACGGTGAAATTATGTACGGTTGCGCCGGGAACTGTTTCCAGCAGCATTTTACCGTTCTTTTCCAGCTTTGTGATTTCCTTAAAGGTTTTGATTTTATATAAGTCACCACTCACTTCAAAATCAAGGACTTTCTTCTTTTCGTCCATCAGATGATTGCCGAAACTGATTGTGCCATTGTCTTCCTGTCTAATCAATTCTTCGATTACTGCCATTTTCAGTACCTCCACTCGCTTCTCTATTGTGCCTCGCCCGAGAAACCCGAAAAAAAGAGATTCCCGACGTTTGAACCTTTGTTTGTGCTCCGCTACCAGCGGATAAAACTACGGTTATGATTATAACACAAAATAGATTGCAGGTATAGCTAATTTTTTGAAATCTTTTGCATAAAATCCTGTATTATTTCACAACGCGGAAGCTGAATCCATTCGTTTTCAGACCAACGGAAACCTTATCCCCCGCTTTGATATTACCCAGAAGATATTCCTCCGCGAAGGCATCCTCAATCTTAGACTGGATGGCTCTGCGCAGCGGTCTTGCGCCATACGCCTTATCATAGCCCTCCTCGGCAATTTTTTCGATTGCTTTTTTGGTAAAGGAAACCGTGATATTCATATTTTCCTTTACACGCTTTGCCATCACATCCGTCAGAAGCCGCACAATTCTCGTGATTTCCTCCTTTTCCAGCGGATGGAACACGATAATATCATCAATACGGTTCAGAAATTCGGGCTTGAAGATGGTCTTGATTTCATCCATCACGCCCTTTTTCATCATTTCATAGCTCTGCTCGGGCGTTTCCACGCTCGTAAAGCCCAGACGCTTGGGTGCGGCAATGCTGCGCGCGCCTGCGTTCGAGGTCATGATGATAACGGTATTCTTGAAGTCCACCTTTCTGCCCTGCCCGTCCGTAATGTGTCCATCGTCCAAAACCTGCAAAAGAATATTGAATGCCTCAGGGGATGCCTTTTCGATTTCATCAAACAGCACAACGGAATAAGGATTGCGGCGCACCTTTTCGCTCAGCTGACCGCCCTCCTCATAGCCGACATAGCCCGGAGGAGAGCCGACCATTCTGGAAACGCTGTGCTTTTCCATATATTCGGACATATCAATCCGCACCATGGCATTTTCGTCCCCGAAAAGCGCTTCCGCCAGTGCCTTGGAAAGCTCCGTTTTGCCGACACCCGTAGGGCCGAGGAACAGGAAGGAACCGATGGGTCTGTTGGGGTCCTTCAAGCCGACACGCCCACGGCGGACAGCCTTTGCCAGTGCCTTCACTGCTTCGTCCTGCCCGATGACTCTTTTGTGCAGAACTTCCTCCAGATGGAGCAGACGCTGACTTTCCTCCTCCTGCATGCTCTGCACAGGGATTCCCGTCCAACGGGAAACGATTTCTGCGACATTATCTGCCGTCACCACAATTTCGCCGCTGTCATGCGTGGATTCCCATGCACGCTTTGCCGCCTTCAGACTGGTACGCAGACCATCCTGCAGCTTTTTGATTTCCGCCGCCTGTTCAAATTCCTCTGTCTTAATGGCAGTCTCCTTTTCCTGCTCCAGCTCTGCAATTCTTGCCTCCAGCTCCTTGATGGAGGTGGGCGCAGTATACGCGGAAAGACGCAGGCAGGAGGCTGCTTCGTCAATCAGGTCGATTGCCTTATCCGGCAGGAATCGCTCCGTTACATAACGTGCAGAAAGCCTAACCGCCGCCGCGATTGCTTCATCCGAAATGCGTACCCTATGGTGCATTTCATAGGGGTCCTTCAGTGCTGTCAGCATTTGCACGGCAACCGCTTCTGTCGGCTCCTCCACGCGCACAGGCTGAAACCGCCGCTCAAAGGCGGCATCCTTTTCAATATGCTTGCGGTATTCCTCAAGAGTGGTTGCGCCAATCAGCTGAATTTCCCCTCTTGCCAGCGCCGGCTTGAGAATATTCGAGGCATCAATCGCGCCCTCTGCCGCACCTGCCCCGATGACGGTATGGATTTCATCAATGAAAAGAATGATATTGCCTGCCGCCTTTACATCCTCCAGTGCCTTTTTCATGCGTTCCTCAAATTCCCCACGATATTTCGAGCCTGCGACCATGGCGGACAAATCCAGAGAAAGAATCCGCTTATGCCGCAGGGTATCGGGCACATTGCCATCACTGATTTTCTGCGCCAGACCCTCCACAATCGCCGTTTTCCCGACACCGGGGTCACCCATCAGGCAGGGGTTATTCTTCGTTCTGCGGCTCAGAATCCGAATGATACGCTCAATTTCCTGCTCTCTGCCGACAATCGGGTCGAATTTTCCCTGCTTTGCCAGTGCCGTCATATCTCGGCTGAATTTATCCAGTGTTTCCGTCTCGGAAATCTCCTCCTTCGGGCGTTCGTGCATCCCCTGCACACCGGCAGGCTGCGCTTCGCTTTCGCCCAGAAGCAGCATGATATCCTCATACAGTGTTTGAATATCTACGCCCAAATCCTCCAAAAGCGTGATGGCAAGCGTATCCGGTTCACGCAGAAGTGCCAGCAGAATATGCTCTGTCCCGACATAATTTGCCCCCAGACGCACCGCCTCCTGCTTGCTGCGCTCCACCACACGCTTTGCGCGCGGTGTCATATCCAAGGGGAGATAAAATTTCTGCTTTTCCCCCTGCATTTCGCAAATGCGCTCCATCACCTGATGGTAGGTCACATTCTGCCCCTCCAACGCCTTTGCGGCAACGCTCTGCTGCACCAATGTCAGCCCAAGCAGGATATGCTCTGTGCCGATATATTCATTGCCCAGCTTTGCTGCGGCCTCCTTTGCCCTTTGCAGCACATCAAAGGCCTTTTTTGTATATTTCTCCTGCATCCTATTCACCTTCCTTGGTTTAATTTGTTAGCCATCAATGATTGTGATTGCTAATTTATTCCGGAAAGAAAAGAACCGATACAGGTTCTTCTCCGTAGGTTTCTTCTGATATTCCCATATTATATACCAACTTACTGGAAATTGCAAAGGATACTTCTTACAATTCCGTTAATTCTTCCGAAAAAAGTGAAAACGGCTCCCCTTCGGGCTTGGCGGTAAAGGAAAACGGCTGTTTCGTATCGGGATGGATGCCCTCCAAGCGGTAAGACCAGAGCGCAATCTCCGTTTTGCCGCGCTTCGGAAAGCCTTTGTTATATTTTTTATCCCCCCAGATGGGCACGCCTGCATGAGAAGTCTGGACGCGAATCTGGTGATGCCTGCCTGTTTCCAGCTCGATTTCCGCCAAGGTCAGCACGCCCTGCTCCGTTTCTCTCTCCGCAAGCCGCCGATACCGCAGAGCGGCACGCTTTGCGCCCTTTCTCTCCTTGGAAACCACTTCGGAAAGGTTCGTGCGTGCGTTTTTCAGAAGATAATCCTCTAATCCTCCTTCCGCCGCAGGCAATCTGCCGCAAAGCACCGTCAGATAGGATTTTTTCA
>OLOV01001400.1_pt1 | contig 18920 bp, 21 predicted proteins | sample 1672931 | NCBI WGS metagenome assembly OLOV01 (sample SAMEA3136738, study PRJEB25190) | human gut metagenome | biome: human gut; feature: human-associated habitat; material: faeces | place: Austria | collected 2013
TAGAAACAATAATAAAAATAACAGGACTAACAAAGGAAGAAATAGAAAAAATAAATTAAGTGCGGGTCGCCGAGGACTGCGACCCCTACAGCGTTTGCAATGTGTTTTTCGATGTTTTCGGGCGAACGCAGTTCGCCCCTACAACGTTTGCAATAAATTTCACATTGATTTATGCGAAGAAGAAAAAATGGAACCCGAGTGAACAGAAATCTGTTCACTCGGGTTTTGATTAATATATTATTGTTATTGTTTGGTCTAATGATACCTTTGTTAAATCAAGATATGTTTTACCATCTTTCTCTATTATTATTTCTTGATTTTTTGCTTCTTCTTTACTATATTCATTTCCTTCTATTCTTATAGATTGAATCTTATCTGCCTCTTTTAATTCTATTTCGTTATTAGTTGCTGAATATGTATCTGGTACATCTAATTTACTTGTGATTATAGTTGCAATATCATCAAATGCTGTTAATAAGTTATCGTGATTTTTTGCATTTATAAATTTATCTTCTTCCTTAGTTACAAAAACTTTTTTTAATCCTTCAAAATTAGCATTTTTTTCATCTTGTCCGTTCTTATCTGGATCTGCTTTCTTATTTGTAAATCCTATTGCATATATAGTCACACCTTTTTCTTTAATAGCGGCAATTTCATCCTCTACTGCTTTCCATGTTGGTTCTCCGAATAGTGTTGTATTTCGCTCACTATATGTGTAACCTGGGAATCCTGGTCCTAAATGGTATGTAGGGTCTCCATCACTGAAAAATACTAATATATTATTTTTGCCTTCTACAATTTTATTTTTTGTTTTTTCTAGTGCACTTTTATAATTTGTACCTGGCGCAATCGTCCAAAAAATATCATCATCTACAGTCCATATATCATATGCTATTCCATTAAATTTTATTTGCTCTACTGAAATATCTTTTTCCTTTAAATCTGCTACAAATTTTTTTACTCTTTTTTTAAATGCTTCTCCATCTTCCCCTCCCAAATAGGTTCTCATACTAGAAGATGTATCAACTACTAATATTACATTTTTTTGTTTTACTTCTGTTTTAGCTACTTTTATAGTCTTTTTAACTGTTGTGGTTGCTGTTGCATCATCTATCTTTATATCTTTGTTTGTAAATGAATATATTGCTGCTGTATTTATTATTGGTTCTCCTAATTTTCCTAATACTTTAGCTTTATATTCAATATTAATAGTTTCTCCTGCTTTTATTTGTATTCCTTCTGCTGATATTCCTTCATAATTTTTTCCGTTAGCGGTGTTACTATATGATTTATATTCGATGGATGTTATTTCTCCTATTCTTTTAATTTTACCTTTCTCCCATATATCTAGTAAGGTTATAATGTCATCTACTATTCCGTTATTTGTAATTTTTATAGTATATTTTACTTCTCCACCATACTCTACTGGTGTTTTTGGGTCTACAATTTTGTCTATTGTAATGTTTGGTTTATATGTTCCTGGTTCGTCTAATTGCATATATCTTTCTCTTGCTAATGCATTGTAATATGAGTCTGTCCAACTGTTATATGGGTTATTATTCCAGTTTGCTTTTTCAACTGTTTTATATGTTGACCTATTTACTAAGCAGTAATAACATTCTAATTCTGAATTACTTCCATTGGCATGTGGGTAATAATATTTTGTTGTGTCATTTTCTACTTCTTCGTAACTTTTTGCTACATAATCTATACTTCTATATCCTACATAGTTACTACCTGTTGCTTGTTCACATTGTCTTTGATGATAGTATTGATCATCTGTTCCTGCGAAGTATAGTTCATCTGGGTCTACAAATTCTTTGTTTAACGTGCTTGTTGCTATTGCATAGTTATTGTAGTATTTTAAGCCTATTGGCATTCCTTGCATAAATGCAATTATAGATATATTGCTTAATGCTTGTTCCCATTCATCATAGCTTAATTGTGGTAGTCTGTATTCATAGTTTGGGTTCATTACTTGTACTTGTGCTGTTGCTTGTGATAAGTTTTTTTCTATTGTATTTATTATTATGTCTTTTTTGTGTTGTGCTAATACTGAAGTTGCATAAGCACCGTCATTTTCTGGGTCTGGGTTATTATTATTAGAATTAATGGCAAATATCTTTGCATCCTCACCTACATTATTATATTGTCCGCCTGTTGGGCTTTGAATATTTTCAACTGTTATGTCTTTTAAATATTTATTTACCCATTGTGTGAATACATAAGATTCTACACAATAATTTATTGCACTGTAATCTTCTTCTTGATTTACAGTACCTAATGTTTTTTTTGGATTAGTAAATTCTACAAATGCACCACTTTGGTTTTCATAATAAAATTTATATCCTCCCCCTGGATTTAGTATTTGAAATACTTTTTGTACTGTCCATTCGTCTTCCCTATTATCATACATTGGAATTGATATTTTTCTAAATCTATTTGTTATTGAAAATCCTGCATCTCCTTCTGGTAAAGCATTTTGTAAGTACACTTTATTATTATATTTATCTACTGAAAAATAATTACTTTCATCTTCATCCCAATATAGTTTGTTATCATATTGGTCATAAATATATTTATATTCTTTTACTTCTTCTCCAACTATATATACATTTTCTTTTAATGTTTCTGGCTTTATTGTAGCCCCTCTATATGTTATTCCACTTATACTACCGTTCTGAGAAACATTATCTACTCCTGCATCATCATCACAAACTACTAAATATCCTTCTTTTGCTTGATATTCTCCATTTACTGTTCCATATACTCTAATGTAATTATCTAATGTATAATTTACTGTTATGTTTGTATTACCACTTGCATATCTTGCTGAATATGGTGAGTATGGTTTTAGTATGTATTGGTATGAAGAAGTTTCTTTATACTTAATTTTATTATTTTCATCGAACTGCGTTCTGCCATAATCTACATCATTACCATTTTCGTCTTTTTCAGTTGTATCTTGGTCTTGCATTAATGATGCTGAATATATGTAATATCCATCATACATTGTATATACTATTGCTGGTATGTATGTTTGTATTCTTCCTTTTCCTGCTCCACCTATTCCCATATTATTTGCCAAGCTTGTTGTAAAGGTGTTTATAGAGGCTAATACGTCTCTTCTTTTTGAATCTGCTAAGTTAGAAGATGCACTATTCCACTCTACAGTATTTATTTCTAATGCTTGTATTGAGTCTTTTGCTGCTGTTTGCAATTTTACTGTGTAGTCTTTTTGCATTGTTATTGTTTTTATTTGAAGACCTATATAATATGATGTTACTATTATTATAGGTATCATTATTATTATAAATATTACTGTCATGTTTTGTAGTTTCATTAGTCCACCTCTTTATTTGTTTTTTGTAATTAAAAGGTACATATTTTTAATGTCTCACATAAGGATAACATATATTGTGTTGTTCCCCTTATGTGAGACATTAGAAATATGCATCTTTATGCATTTTTATTTTCCATTACTTACAACCAAAGCAGAAGCACTTGCTCCTATTTGATATGTATCTGATCCTGTTACTTTGTACATGAAGTTTCTTAATAATTGTGCTAACGTTGTGTTTGTATTGTTTACTGTTACTATAACATTATCGCCTTTTGATAGTGAATATGTTCCTTTATTATCCTCAATTCCTTTTAATATTTCATCTGTAAATGATGAATATCTAACATTTTCTCCTACCATATCTCCTGATGTTGCACTAGTTTTTTTACCTGGGTTTTCGTCCAAATGTTGTACTTCTAATTTTATATCATAAGTATTTCCTGTTGCACCTAATGTTTGTACATAGGCGTCATAATCATCTTGTGTAATTTTGCCTTTTGTTGCAGCTTTGTTTACAAACTCCTGTGTTGCTTCTGTTACCGCTAATTGTGCTACATCTTCTTGGTTACTAGATGCTGCCATTAGAGGAAATACAAACATTAAAACTGCTGCTAAAAATATTGCAATAATTGTTATTAATGTGTCTGACATAATAAGAAACCTCCTATTTTATATTTTACATCCTTTTTATTATTGTTTTGTATATGTTATATATATACTTGTTTGGCCTGATTGCACTGTAAGTTCTGAGCCATCATCTTCTACTATATATTTACCACTTTTTTTTACTTCATCAAATGTTTCTAAAAATGTGCCAGTTAATGTGTCCGAATTTTTTTCTATCAACTCATTAACTCTTTTTTTCCTTTCTCTTTGTGATAGGCCTCCATCTGTTTCTGTATTAAACTCTACTCCATTTCCAGCACTATCTTTAATTAATAGTGTTGTTCCATCTGTATCATATACACGCACTACTACTGATTCTTTATAATATCTATATAGTGATGATATTACAACATCTGTACCTACTAATCTTCCGTCTAGCTCTTTTTCGCTCAATTCTTTACTATATGTATAGTAATTTGTCTTGTCACTTGCAAATAGCATTTTTGTTGATGTTTGAGTTGCTTGGGAGAACACCATAAACGCTAATGTAAGTGCAATTACAAATACTAATATTCCAAATGCAATTTTTAAAGCATCTACCGCATTCTCCATAACATTTCTCCTTTACGAATTTTGGGTTATTTTAATTTTTGTAATACAGCCACCAGTCATTTCTGCAATCTCTGCTTTATAAGAAACACTAACACTAACATTAACAGCACTATAAGCTGTTTTTGCATCTTGCCAATTGCCATCGATGCTAACTTGTGGATTTTCTGAATTTCCATTATTAGCCATAATTGCACTTAATAGATTTCTTATATTGCTTCCAGAAACTTTTTCTCCTAAATATTGTTCGAATTGTGCATTATGTATTTGTTTTTCTGTTGAGCTCATTGAAGAAATTCCTTTATCTATACTTCCCTTTGCTCCGTTATACACCATCATTCCTACAGCTATTAGTAAAATTACTATTAAGATTGCACCTGCTATTAAAAGTGCTTTTGATGCGTTTTCCATAAATTTTCCTCCTTTGAATTTTAAATATTTATCTTTTGACTTTTAGGAGCTTGTCCTAAAAATATTAAAAACTAATTTATTTTTCTATTTGCTCAAATATAAGTTTACTAACTTTACCTGTTTTTTTGTGATATTCTATATTTGTGCATTTAAATAATATTACATTAAAGTTTTTTACAAAGCTTGTAATATCGTTTTTGTATATTAGTTCCATTGGGTACGTTTTTTCTATTGTTATCATTTTTAAATCTATTTTTATACTGTTTGTTTCATTATTTATATAATACCCGTTTTCATCTTTTGCAACATTATTTCTTTCATTTTGTTCTGTTACTTTGTTTATTATTGTTGCTATTTCTGCTCCATATATTTCTTTTCCCAAATAGCTTTCATATTGTTTATTGTATGAAATAACCTCATTTTGTTTTGCTTGCGCTTCAAAAATATAGCCTAGTACTATAAATATTATAATTAGTATTATTGCTGTTATTATTAAAAATGATTTTTTCAAATATCCTTCCTCCCTAATTATAACTTTTTTTTTAATATTATGCAATATTTTTGTCTACAAATCCACTTTTATTTTTGTTATTAGTCCTGCTGCGCCATTTTCTCTTTCTATTTTTATCACTTTATATTTTTTTAATTCTCCACTTTCATTAAATGATTTTTTTAGCAACTCTTCATTTGAAGTACTAATAATTTGGTCATTCTTGCCTACTAATGATGTTACTCCGTCGTACTTTGACATTTTTATTAAGTTTCTTATTGTTATTATCCCTTGAGCTGTTATATATGTTTCTCCTTTTTCTATAGTAAAATTTCTTGTTATTTGCTCATTGTATTGTTGGACTTGCTCTGTATTCCATCTTTTGTAATATGTATCTGATGTTTGGCTAAAGTTGATAGCTAAATATACTCCAACTCCTACTATAAGCATTGCTATTAATATTGTTCCTGCCATAAGCAAGGCTTTTGATGCATTTTCCACATTTTTTCCCCTTTCAGGTTTATTTATCTAATTTCAAAATGTATTTCATGAACTCTACCATCTATATAGTCTATTCCCGTGCATTTAAATGGGGTTGTTTTAAACACTTTAAATGCTGAATCTAAATAATATATTGCACTATTTGTGTCATCTTTATATTCGTTTTTATAATTTGTTTGTTTGAATTTTTCAACTACCTTGTTTGACATATTAAGTGTTCCATTTTGTTGCCATCTTCCAAGTTCAGTTATTCGGCTTAAATCTATATCTTCTTCTTTTATTTCCTTTCCATTATTAGCACTTCCAGGAATAATTTTAATGTTTTCATCTGTTTCCCCTGTTTTTAAATTTATTTTTGTTATTTTGCTCTTAAATGTTGTGGTCTTACAATCTATTTTTATGTTTACATAGAATTTATTGTTGCTATCCATTGTTTCAACTGATTTATTATTTTGTATTGCTTTATTTACTACTGTTATAATGTCTGATCCAAATAGAGCTTTTTTGTTATATGCTTCCCATTGTTGATTGAATTCTTGTAATTGTTTTGCCTCTGTTTTTTTCTCTTCTGCCAGTTGATTTGATGAGAGGCTTGAAAGGAGTAATGCTAATAGACCTAATATTAATATTGCTAATAATATTCCACCTGCTATAAGCAAAGCTTTTGAGGCATTTTCCATTTAAATTCTCCTTTCTTTTGTTTTTAAATTGTTGAAGACATTGTTGAAAAAGCATCTGTCATACTTAATAGGCCTATTGCTACTAATGGTATTATTAAGTAGCCTACAAATAGTAATACCATTGGGGCAAATCCTACCACTTTTCCTATTAGTCCTTTTCTTGAAATAAGTTTATCATTTGTTTCTTTTCTTTTTTCTTGATAGTATTCTCTTTCGTTGTCTAGTTCGTCGAAAGCTTGTGCAATAGGTATTTTTTCTACTGCTGCCTGAAGACTTTCTACTATACGTATAAATTGTGGTGCAGCAACTTCTTCTTTTAATTCTTCTAGTGCTTCCCATGCACCTGCTTCGTAGTTGTTAACGCACTTAGTTATAGGCTCTTTAAATATGTTTGCATATCTTTCTAGCCATTCTAGTATTATTTCTACGTTTACTCTTTCTATTTTCATTAGCATTAGTATTATTGTTTGGAACTGCATTATTTCGTTTTCTATTTCTAATTGTCTTAATATTTTTTGGAATATTAGCATTAGTTTTGGTCCCATATAGCCTATTCCTGCAAATACAAATGCTAATAGTAGTTCAAACCATTTTAAGTATTCTGCATTTATTATTTGTAATTTATCATATATTTTGTTTACTTGTTTTTCTATCTCTGCATCTTTATAATCTTTAAAATATTCTAATTTTCTTACTTCTTTTTCTATTTGCGCTTTTGTAGTTTTGGGTTTTCCTTTAAATTTTACAAGTATTTTATTATGTTGCTCAGTTATCTCCATTGCTTTTTTTGAGTCGGTTCCCGACATTGCTCCCATTATGTTATAGTCTGATGTTGGCTCATTATATACATAGTCTACTGCTACATTGTGTAGTTGTAAAAATAGTAGTATTGAGCATAAGAATGTGGCAACACATATTACAAGTCTATTTACATATACAGTTTCCAGCTTTTGCTTTGTTGCTGATTCTTTCATTAGTTTTATCATTTTTCTGTATTCTTTTGTTTTTTCTTTTGGAATAAATAAATCTATAATCTTTTTTGCTACTGGATTTTTGTATAATTTCATTTGCCATACGTTATTTGGATCTTTGTATTCGTCTTTTATTGATCCACTATCTTTTAATTTTCTTGTTAAAATATAGCAAATAAGCGTTACTATTATTAATGCTATTTGTACTATTAAGCCTAATTTTCCATCGTAAAATTGTGAAGTAAAAGAGAAATTAGATACTGCCCAGTTTCTTAATGGTTGTAAGCACAATACTGGTAGCATTGCAATTACTGATAAACTTTGGAATACATAGTCTAGTTTGTCTCTTTTTAATATTTCTAGTTGCATTTCTTGTGTAATATTGTTTAAGTTTTTTAAGTATAGCGATGCCCCATCTATTGTTCTATCTCCAAATTCTCTTGTTAAATATGAAATACCTGCAAATTCTTTTAGATAGCTGTTTGGTGCAACGTCATAATATTTTTCTAGTTCTGTTTCTGGGTCGTCTGATATTAGTATTTCGTATATTTTTTCTCCTTGACGAGAAACTTCTAATTCGTCATTTTGTGATACTTCGTATATTGCTTCTTCTACCATGTTAAATTCATGGTATGCATGTCTTATTTCTGCGAAAAAGTCTATTTGTTGTTTTAATAGTTTTGTGTCTAGTTTGTCTACCATTCCTGTCATTATTGTTTCTATTAAGAAAACTTCAAACATTAATAGTATTACTCTTAATAGTGCATTTCCTTTTGTGAAAAGAAAAACTGCAAGTGTTAATGGTATTATTACTAGTAATGAGTTTGTTATTATTTTTGCTGTTTGTCTTCTTGTTATGTATTCATCCTCTATACTTATAATTTCTATTTTTCTTCTAAGTTTTTTTACATATCTTTTTAATAGAGGAATTTTATTGTATATTAAATACAATTTTTGATAAGTTACGTCTGATGAGAATTTTTTTTCTTTTGTTCCTGCTTGTAGTTCTTTCATTCTTCTCATGTCGCTTTTGCCCATTTTTTTTCTTAATATTACGTATGCTATTACTACTATTAGGAACAAGGCTACAGTGCCTGCCATAAAATATAGTATTGTTTGATTTGACATCTTTTTTTTCTCACCTCATTTTTATGCTTTTTTTGGTCTTCCTCTTCTTGCTGGTTGTGGGTCACCTTGGGCTGCAACTCCTACGTTTTGTTTTCCCCAGTTTCTTTCTATAAATTTATCGAATTCTGCTACATCGTTTTCGTCCATGTTGTTTCTCATTTCTTTTATGTTATAGTCTGATATTTTGTTTGTTATAACATATTCGTCATTTCTGTATTCCATAATGTTTACATATTTATATAGTTCTTTATTTGTTACTTTTGAAAAATATCTTGTTGCATTGTCCATAAATTTGCTTAATTTGCCTTCTATTGTTTTTTCGTTTTGATGTTCATACGTATATTCGTTTTTGTCTTCGATTGGAATACATTCTGTTACTCTTTCTATGTAACGTCTACCTCTAAAGTCTTTTACCAAGTGTACGTCAAAGTTTAATACTTGAACAACTTGCTCTTCTGCTGTTCTTTCGTCTGTGAATACACCTGTTCTAAGCATAGAGTTACGTAATGCTGTTACTAAGTTTGGAAATGTTTTAGCGTGGTGAGTGAATAATGTAAATTTTGATGCTACTTGGGCTGCTTGTATCATCCAAGATGCTACGGGGTCTGTTGCAACCTCACCAATTATATTAACACTACCGTCAGTTTTCTTTTGAACGTCCAAACCTGCTTGTCCAGAAATTGTGTCTGTTTCTCTAAATGATAATATGTTTCTTGTTGGATATATTTTTCTTAAGTGCAACTCGAATGCAGTTTCTTGAACCCTGATGTTCATTGTTTCGTATATGTTTTCTATCATACCCATAAGCATTGTTGTTTTTCCGGCAACCTTGCTCACCTGTAAGTGCTGTAATTCTTGCTCCTTTTACTAGGTATTTTAATAAATCTATTGCATCTTCTTTTCCTGGTGCTACTATTAATTGTTCTAGTGTTGCTCTTTTTACGTCGAACTTTCTTACAAAGAATGCCCATGTTTCAGAGAAACTTGGTCTTACAACAACAACACGAGAGCCGTCTTTCATTTCGTTAATTTTAAATCCGTTTGTATCTGATAATTGTCCTGGGTTATTGTATTTGTATATGTTTTGACATACTCTTTTTAGTTCGCTTTCTCTTCCAAAAGAAAGAAATGCTAATCTTATTGATTTACCTTGGAAGAAAATCCATATACTGTCACATGCCCTTGGTACTTTGTGTTCTGTCATTTGTTCTAGATAGTCTCCATCTGTTTGTGCAACTTGGCTTAAAAAGCTTTCTGGTAAGCCAGATACGCCACCAGATACACCATCTATGTTCATATCTCTTATTTCATCTATACTGCTATAGCCTTTATAGTGTTGATATATTCTTTGTGTTAGTACATTTAATTTGTCTGCAAATGATAGTTGTAATTGTTCTTTTTCGTATATGTCGTTTATCTCTTCATTTGTTATTACATAGCAAGGTTTTGCTTCTCCTGCTACATATTTTAATGTTGCTAGATTATATTTTTTTATTAGTTGTGTTAGAGCTTCATACCCAAAGTCTTTTTTGTACATATATATTAATATATCAAATTTATCTTGTGATGTTAAAAGTGATGGTATGTCAAATGGTATTGCTTTTGATATGTTTGTTTCATTTATACCATATTCTTTGTATAATAAATCGTATATTAATTCTTTAACATATTTTTTATCATTTACGTCACCATACGTACAGCCTTTTAATGCTTTTCTTAATTCGTACTTTTTGGCTTTTCTTCTTTTTAATTCTTCTTCTGATAATCCTATATCATAAAGGTTTATTTTTGTTATTTCGTCTAACCTTCTTTTTACAAATTCCATTGTAGCTTCTAGTGTAAATGTTTTGTCTTCTACTGGAATATCTTCTTCTATTTCTGCCTCTTTATTCTTTTTTATAAAGTATTTGATGCTTACAAAGGCTAGTACTAGTACAACAAAGATTAATATAATGTTTAATACCATTTTTGTGCCCCTTTCTTTTGTTTTTTATGTTCTCATTTGTATTTCTTTTAATTTTTCTAATATTCTTTCCGAATTTTTCTTTACTTCTTCTAAAAAATATGTATTTTCATCTGGATGAATTCTTCCTCTAAATTTTGTGAAGAATTCTGTTATTTTTCCTTCGTTTATAGCTTCTAGGAATTGTGTGTTGTATGGAACTGGATATAAGTCTCTTATGTTTGTTTGTCTTGATAGATTTTTAGCATTATATTTTGAGTTTTTATCGCATCTTCCTATTAATACTATTGTTTTTTCTGTATTAAAAACTTTATTGGTCCTTTTTAGTTCTAAATATTCGTTTATTTTTTTTATGTTTTGTGGTAAGTTTACTACTACTATGTCTGATTCTTCTAATATGCTTCTTGTAATGCTTTCTTCTGGGCTTCCACTTATATCTACTAGAACTAAATTGTAATATCTATTTGCTATTTTTGCTATTTCTTTATATGTTCTTCTTTGGTTTTGGTAATCTTCTTGTGTTATATTGTCTTCTGTTAGTAGTTCTAGTCTGTCTTTATATATTGTTTTTGTATAGTATTTTATAATTTCTGGAGATGTTTTGTTGCTTAAAATTGCTTTTGCAACTCCAGTAGTTCCTGTTGCGAGGTCTGCTCTATTTCCTAACATAAATGCTTCTTTTCTTGGCTTTTTGGGTGGCCAAAAGCATTCTTCTAGGCTACTGTCATTGTATTCTGCATTAAATATTAAAGTTTTATATGTGTTATCTATTGAGATTTGTGTGGCGATTGCTGCAAGTGATGCTGTTTTTCCTGCTTCTCTATCCCCTTCACTCCAAAAAGATATAATTGCCATTTTTCTTTTGCTCCTTTAAATATTTTTTATAACTCTTTTTATTTCTCCGTTTCTTATTTCTGGTACAATTTGATTCGCTAATTCTATTAGTCCATCTTTGTATTCTGAACTTAAGTTTTTAAAGTTTATTTTTGCCGCTCTTTGGTTTTCTATTATTACTGTGCTATCTCCATTGTCGTAAGGAAAGTATATTTTGTCTCCTGCCCATTTTACAGAATAGTAAAATGATAAGAAGTTTAAATAGTCTTCTTCTTCTTTTAACATATCTCTTGAAAATAAAACCTTTGTCATTAAAATTTTATTTTGTATTTTTCCTATTGCTTCTAGTCCTTTTTTTAATGAATAGTTGTCAAATCCTGTTACGAAATAGTTTTTATCTGCATTTTCTAGGTCAAAGTTTTCAAAGTTTTCGTGTGTATCAACATCTATTAGAATTATATCGTATTGTAAACTTGAATCTCCTAAGTATTCTTGGATTTCTTCTAGTCTATTAAATCCTACTGCTACATCTATTCCTTCATATTCTGTTACATAGTATTTACTAGGCGAAATGCTAGGTACTATGTACCTAGCTCTACCCAAAATTGTAGAATCTACTATTAATACTTTCTTTTGTAACTCTACTAGTATTCTTGCAACATATACCATTAAATCTGTTTTTTCAAATGCTCCTATAAATCCTATTTTTTTCAAATTGCAAGCCTCCTGTTTTGTGTTTATTCTGCTGATATACCTGTTAAGTATTCTTCTCTTGCTTTTTTAGCATCTTCTATTTGTTTTTGTATTCCTTCTTCTACATTTGTTTTTGCTTCTTCAGAATATTGTCCTGAACTTGAATTCATATCATTTCTTACGTCTACATTGAATTTTTCTGCTAATCCTTGTTTTGCTTCTGCTACTATGTTGCTGTCTGTATTTATTAATCTAATTACTTCTGATGTTGGTGTGTATGTATTTGATGCTTTTTCTTGCATTCCTGGTTCTACATATTTTGCAACATAAATATTTGATGCTTTCATAATGTATGATTCAACAACTGCACTGTTTAGCATTAATATTTCTTCTTCTGTCATTTCAAATGTAACAGTATTTCCTTGAATATTTTTTATTTCTTTTTTTGCAATTACTATAAAGTCTTGTCCATTTGGGAATGTTATTCTTACATCTACGTAATCTCCTATTGTAACGTTAATTGGTAACATTAACATATTGTATTCCATTGTTCTTACATCGTCTGTAAGTTGTTCTTCTTCTAGTGCTACAGCATTTTGTGTTATAACTGTGTTTTTATACATATCTATTCTTGCTACTACTTTTTTTCCACTAGTTATATTTGCTATTGTTGCTGCATTTACTGAGTTCGCTGGTACTAGGTTTTCGTATGAATCTATTTGTTTAAACATGCTTGCTGTTATTTCTTCTCCTGATTTTACGTCTCTGTTTAAAACATATACTGTTTTAACTTGTCCTCTCTCGCTTTTTTCTTTATTTTCTGGTAGAACTATTAAAATGTAAACCATAATTCCTATTATTGCACATATTATGAATGTAACTAACATTCCTAATAAGAATGAATTTCTTGCTTTTTTTTGCATTGGATTTACTGCCATAATTAACTCCTCCTAATAACTCGTATTTTATTATATTTTATAACAATTTCGCCCTAAAAACAACAGATTAAGGCGTTGTCATTTAAAAATAATCTTTTTGTAATATTACTGTAATACTTTATTGATTTAATGCACTTTCTATTGCTTCGGCTACTCCATTTGAGTTGTTGTCTGCTACTACTTTTTTTGCTATATTTTTTATATATGGAGCTGCGTTTCCCATTGCTACTCCAAGTCCTGCTTTTTTTATCATTGGTTCGTCATTTATATTATCTCCTATTGCAACTACTTCTTCTTTTTGTATGTTTAAATATTCTATTAGCTTTTCTATAGCAGTCCATTTATTTGCATTTTCATTTGTTATTTCTGTATAAAAATATGCTATTTCTATTTCTTCTGAACCATGTTTTATCATTTTTTTTGACATGTGTGAAACTTCTAGAATGTCTACCTGTTTTATTAGTTTTAATTTGTTTATTATGCTTTTAAAAATCTGTTCATCACTATCGCATATTGTTATTTTTAAGAAATCTTCTCCTTCATAATTTTGCACGTATTCATAAATGTCTTCTGTTATATACATTTTTATTCTTTTTTCTTCTGGATTTTTTAGATTTTCATTATGATAGTATAGTAGATTATAATTTAAAGATTTGGTAACAATAACATCGTTAGTGTAAACATTGTAATATATGCTGTTTTCTTCACAGATTTTTATAATTTCTAAGAGTTTCTTTTTAGGAAGATAATTGCTGTAAATTATTTTTTCTTTTTTTACGTCGTATATCATTGCTCCGTTTCCACAAATTAGATAGTTTTCTGCGTTTATTTGACTTGCTATTGCGGTCATTGCTTTTGGCATTCTTCCTGATGTTAGAACAACTTCTATGTTTTGTTCTTTTGCTTTTTTTATTGCTTCTATGTTCTCTTTTGATACATTTCCGTAAGAGTCTAAAAGAGTTCCGTCTATATCCATTGCTATTAATTTGTACATTAATATTTGCTCCTTTGTTTTTTCTTTATTATATCATTAGCAAATCTATTTTCAACATTTTTTTGCAACAAATTAGAATTTGCTTAATTGATGTGAGAGTGTGATTTGTTGCAAACGACGTAGGGGTCGCCGCCATCGGCGACCCGAAGGCATCGTAGACTTTGCAATATACATATTTTACACCAATTTGTTTAATTTCAACATACAAATAATTTTTACAAAATTTTCTAGTTTAAAAAAAATTTTTATGTACATCATAATTATTGAAAAGCAAATATTGCTTTTATGATTAATTTCAATCCTAGGAGGTGAAAAAGAAATGGCATCAAATTCAAACAAAACATTAGTTCCAGAAGCAAAAGCTTCATTAGAAAAATTCAAATATGAAGTAGCTAGCGAAGTTGGAGTTAACCTAAAAAACGGATATAATGGTGATATATCTGCAAAAGACGCTGGTAGAATAGGTGGTAACATGGTTAAAAAATTAATCCAACAAGCTGAAAATAGCATGAAATAGTTATTTATTCTATTTTAGTTTTAGCAGGAATTTTTAGTTTTTACTTTTGTGTATTTATACATAAAGGCAGGAACTTTAAGTTCCTGCCTTCTTTATTATGCTTCTGGTTCTACTAAACCAAAGTTTTTGTTGTCTTTCATTTTAAACAATACATTTACTTTGTTTGTTTCTTGATTTATAAATGTTATAAATCTGTCTTGTGGTTTTTCTTGTAATTTTAATTTTGCGTCTTCTGCTGTCATTGGTTTCAAGTCATAATAAATTGTTTTTATTATTTCGTTTTCTATAACTCCTTCTGTTGGTAAATTGTTTAATGCTTTTATTGAATCTTCTTTATTTGCTTTGTCTTTTTTTGTTTTCCATTTTCTAATTTGTCCTTCTAATATGTCTATGTCTTTGTCTATTGATGCATACATATCTTTGTGTGCTGTTACTGCTCTATATGAGTCTTGTTTTACTTTAACAGCCATTTCTGCTATTTGTTCTGCTCCTTCTGTTCTTATTGTAACAGAAACATCTATATCTCCATCAAAATATTTTTCTACTCTTTCCATCTTTTTTTCTACATAATCTTTTATTGCATCTGTTGCCTTTACTTCTTTTCCTGTTATTGTTATGTTCATAAAAATCTCTCCCTTCAAAGTGTTTGTATTTGTATTATATATTAATATATTTTATTTAGCAAGAATTTTTATGAATTTTATTTATAGTTTAAATTCTTTTTCTAATTTTTCTTGTAAATATATTTTTGAGATTATTTGCAATTCTTTTATGCTTTCTTCTGGTACATTAAAGGAAAATAGCTTTTTAGGATCTGCAAGTATTATATATCTTATTGCATCTCTTGTTGTGTCTGTTATTTCTATTGCTCCTTTGTCTAATTTTGCACAGTTTTTGCATTTTAGCCCATTGTCTTTAAAGCTAAAGTAATTTAAGTCTTCTTTTGTTTTGCAGTTTTGGCATTCTTCTATGATTGGTTTATAGCCTATTATTGATAGCAATCTTAATGCAAATGTAGATGATACTAAACTTAGATTTTTTTCTGTCTCCGATATTGTGTAGAGTGTATTTAAATATAATTGTAACACTCTATATGTATTTTGGTTTTCTGTTGTTACTTCGTTTACTATTTTTGTTATGTTTGAAGCACATTGTAGCTTGTCCAAATCTGTTCTAATATTGTAAAACATTTCTATTGTTTCGCAGGAATTTATACTATATGTTTTATTGCTTTTGTATAAAAGATATTCTCCAAAGCATAAAAATTGAGTTGCACCAAGAAGAAGGCTCCTTGGTCTTCGTGAGCCTTTTGCTGCAACTTCTATTTTACCGTATGTTTGGCGTTAGTATTGTAACTATTTTATCAAAGTCTGATACTGTTTTTTCCGCAATTATTACTCCTTTTACTTTCAATAGTTTCATAATTTCCTACTTTCATATTTTCTTCTATATTATCTATTTGTTTTAATTCTAAATATATATTTATATCTCCTGTATTTTTAAAGGTATTCCATGCAATTTGTTTTAGCATATTAAACACTTCCTTTGTTCTTTTGGATATGTATTTTTACCTCTAATTTTATCTTTTGTTTTTTTATATGAATTTATTCATTTTTAAATTTTTTTACTATACTGTCATTGTCTTGCCAGCCTTCTTTTATTTTTACCCATAGTTTTAAGTTTACTTTTGTATCTAACATTTTTTCAATATCTTGCCTTGCGTTTGTTCCAATTCTTTTTAGCATATTTCCGTCTTTTCCTATTACTATTCCTTTATGTGATTTTCTTAAAACATATATTGTTGCTTCTATATCATATATATCTTGATTTTTGCTTGTTTTTCTTAGTTTCATTTTTTCTACTTCTACATATATTCCGTGTGGTACTTCTTGGTCAAGTAGTCTTAATGCTTTTTCTCTTATTAGTTCTTCTACTAATTGTCTTTCTGTTTGATCTGTATATTCTTCTACGTCGTAGTATGCTGGTCCTTCTGGAAGGTTTTTTTCTATTTCTGTTATTATTTTATTCGTGTTTTCGTTTTGTGTTGCAGAAATCGGAATTGTTGCAACAAAATTGTATTCTTTGTTGTATAATTCTATTAATTTTAAAAGTTTTTCTTTTTCTATTAAATCTCTAAATTTTTCTTTGAATATTGGTTTATATTTTTTTATAACGTCTGGATATACTGTATCACAATTACATAATGCTAGCCAGAAATGTTTAATACTTATTACATTTGTATTATCAAATATTGCATATGAGAATGCTTTAGTTAGAAATACAAAGCATATATCTGGGTATCTTGATGCTGATTCGAAAACTCTATTGTATTCAATTGTAAGATCTACTATAAATGTCATAATAGTTTCTTTAACAAAATTTGTATAATTCATTTTTACATTTGTTTGTGCCTCTATTTTTGGAAGAGATGCCATAAGTATTTTTATGGTTGCATCTTTATCTGGTTCACATACTTCTATTTTTTGAAGTCTTCTTAAAAATGCTTTGTCTTTAACTATGTAATAATCATATTCATCACTTGTAGTAGCACCAATCATTTTAATTGTTCCCCTATCAAGTCCTGATTTTAACATGTTAGCAAAGTCTAATCCACCCTGTCTATTTACAAGTAAATGAGTTTCATCAATAAAAAGAATTGTTTTAGGACTTCGTGCAAGTTCTTGAACAAGTAAATCAATTCTATTTTCTGTTTGACCTTCACTTTGAGTTTCACCAATTAAACTAGTAATATTTATTTTAATAATTGTCCAACCTAATAAAGCATTTGGTACCATTCCTTTTTGGATTCTATAAGCAATACCTTCGACTATAGCAGTTTTACCTATACCTGCTTTACCCACTAAAAGAGCACTTTTTTCTGGTGTCATAAGAATAAGCATACATTCCTTAATTTCATTCTCTCTTGCAATCGCAGGATCTGTTATATACGTTTTTGCAGTTAAGTTTTCACCATAACGATCAAGCATACTAATTTTTTCATTCATAGTTTATCACCCTTCATTAAAAATTATATCATTAATTAACATGTATTTTATAAAATTCATGTTATAGTAAAAGAGGCTTTGAGATTTTACAATCTTCAAGCCTCTTTTTTTAGTTAAAACAAAAAATTTAATTATTATTTATTGCAAGTAATTTACTTTCTATGTTTTCGCTTCTTTGCTTTTTTGTTTTTTGTATTACAAATTACAAATCCAGCACTTACGGCCATAACAATTCCAAATCCGATGAATCCATATTTCCATTTGCCGTCATCACCAGTCATCGGCATCTTAAATGTAGCGTTATTGGTGATTTCATATAAACATTCATAAAAATACCATTTACCAGAGTAATTTTTATCTTCTTTCGCAGATGAAAAATCAACATTTCCATATTCATTAGCCTCATCTGCGGTCATTGTCATCGGCAATGTTACAATAATAGGTTCTTTTAATAGGGCATTTCCGTCTTTAGTTTTCAATTCAGTAATTTGATATGTTCCCTGGTCAAGTATCAAAAGTCTACATTTCGCTCTTGTATCCACAAAAATCCGGTAGTACAATATGTACATAACCATAAAGGAGGATTCGGTTTATGAAAAGAAAAAAATTATTTTCTGGATTACTGTTCTTGCTGCTGACGGTTATGCTCCTCATACCGGTATCAGTACAAGCTGCGGCAGCCAAGCCAGGCACAGTCAAACTGTCAAGTATCAAAGCTGTTGATTACAACAAAATCAACATCAAGTGGAAGAAGCCAAGTGGTAAATTCACAAATTACTGCATCTATTACCGCGAAAAAAACTCTAACGGAAAATGGATAAGAATTAAGACTGTCAATAATAAGACATTATCTTATACCCATACTTCTTCTGCAAAATATCCAATTGTTACAGGTGAGACTTATCAGTATACTGTCCGTGCTTATAATAAAAAGCCAAAGCGGTATGGAAATTACAATAAGTCAGGGCTTACAACAAAGACCAAACCTCAGCAGGTTAAGTTAACAGGTATATCTTATGACGAAGATGAAGGAGTTACAATTACCTGGAATAAAGCTGGCGGAGCATATCTTTACAGAGTCTACTGTAAATCTAAAGATAACACAAAATGGCTGTCCTGCGGGCAGACAAGAAATTTAGAATTTACAGATGCTGACCCGTACACAGGCAGAACAAACATTTATACTGTAAAAGCAGTTGCTGCAAATGAAACAGCAGGAAAATTTGATACAACCGGG
>OLOV01001406.1_pt1 | contig 18851 bp, 16 predicted proteins | sample 1672931 | NCBI WGS metagenome assembly OLOV01 (sample SAMEA3136738, study PRJEB25190) | human gut metagenome | biome: human gut; feature: human-associated habitat; material: faeces | place: Austria | collected 2013
GCCGTCTTTTTGCCAAATTGTGCGGTGTTGCCATAAATCAAACCCGCAGGCCGACCGGCCTGCGGGATTTTGCTTCTGGGAACTCGCCCGTTGAATGGAGCGCACCCCCGGTTTCCTTGTAGGGGACGACACAGAAGGGTCACAGCGGCGATTGCTTGATTTTGGCGTACCGTCTGGGGTATTGGGGCGGGGTGGGCTTTGTTTTTTTCAGGATGACGAGGGTATGTACCGCGCCGTCGAAAGAAAAGTCCTTTCGTTCCTCCAGCCGCAGGCCCAGCTTGGGCAGGGCGCGGGCGCATTCGTCCAGCTCCTCCCTGGCGGCGGAGCCTTTCAGGGCGATGACCCGCCCGCCGGGGCGGACGTAGGGAGCGGTAAGCTCCAGCAGGATGTTCAGCCGGGCCACGGCCCGGCTGGTGGCCACGTCGTATTGCTCCCGGCAGGACTGCACCGCCTCCTCGGCCCGGGCGGTGACGCAGCGGGCGGAAATGCCCAGACTGTCCAGCAGCGTGACCTCCAGCGCCGGGCAGGCCACGGCCAGGGGGACGCCGGGAAAGCCCGCGCCGCAGCCCACGTCGATCAGCCGCTTCCCGGAAAGGTCCCCGGCGGTGAGCACCGTCAGGCTGTCCAGCAGGTGGAGCTTGGCCACCTGGGCGGGGTCGGTGATGGCAGTGAGATTCATCACCTCATTCTGCCGGATCACCGCTTCGCCGAAGGCGCACAGGGTATCCATTTGCTTCTGGGTCAGGGTCAGCCCCAGTTGGGGCAGTCCGGCGGCCAGGGCGTCCATCATTTCATTCATCTTATCCCCTCGCGTTCACAATGCCGGTGAGGTCCACCTGGGCCTCGTCGTAGGGGTCAAACTGGTTTTCCACCACGGTGATGGCAGGCAGGACCACTTCCTGAATGTGCCAGTTCACCAGCAGGTCGCAGACCTGGCCGTAGGAGGCCACGCCCGCCGTCTCGCCGCTGACCTTGAGGTAGGCGTCGTTGATGGAGTCGGCCAGGTTGGTGGCCACCGGGTCCTTGCGGTTCTGGAAGAAGGCGTCGTACTGCTCCATGTCCCGGCGCAGGTTGGCCCCCACGCTGCCCTCAATGCGGGCGGCGGCATTCGCGGCCTGCATCACCAGATTGGGGTCAATGGTGGTGGATTTGCCCACGCTGACCAGGGCGGTATAGCAATAGCGGTAGGCCATGAAATAGGCGGAATACTGGAACTGCCGGTTGGCGTTGAAGGAGCAGGCCAGGAAGGCGGCGAAGTTGGCGTCCCGCTCCGAGGCGATGCACATGCGGTGGGCCATCTCATGGCACATGGTAAAGGGCAGCACGGAGGCGGGGATCTGGGGGTTCACCGCCGCCTCGCCGGTGAGGGGGAAGGTGAAGCCGGTGATGCCCATGGAGCTGTACAGATTCGCCCAGCCCAGCTTCTTCACCGGCAGGGTGGACCCGGCGAACACGGGGAAGTAGCGCTGATAGGTCAGGTACTGGAACCCGGTGCCGGCCCGGCTGGCCAGAGCGTCGAAATCCTCAAACGCCAGGTTGCCGTTTGCGTCCCGGCTCACCTGGTCGGCCATGGTGTTGGCCTGGTTCTGGTAGTACTCCGTGGCCTCCACGATCTCATCCAGGGTGCAGCCGGATACGTCCATGCGGATGTCGTCGGCCAGGTCGCCGGCATAGTAATTCATGCCGTAGACCAGGGTATGGAGCATGAAGATGAAGCTGGCCGCCGCCAGCACCCAGCCGAACCACTGGATGAAGCTCTTCTTGGTGACGATCACCACCACCAGGGCCGCGACTGCCACCACCAGCAGCGCCACCGCCAGCAGCTGCCACACCAGGAAATCCACCTGGCTGCTCCACTGGGCCAGGGTCTGCTCCAGGGTGCGAATGACGTAGGGATAGACCATATCCACCAGCGCCGAAAACTTCTGCCCATACTGGGCCAGGGCATAGGTGATCCCGGCAAAGATCGCCGCAGTCAGATATCCGCGCAAATTTTTCAAAGGGGCGTCCTCCTTCAGAACACATTTCAGTATCAACAGCAGCCGCAGCCGCAAAATGGGTATAAAGATATAGAATAGTATAACACATTTTGCGGGGAATGTCTCTATGTATTTTTTTAATTTTCTATAAAGTGCGCGGCCTGGCGTCACTGAAAGGGGAGGCTTTGAAAATACGAAAAACTTCGAAACAATTCATTGCCTTTTTGGAAAAGATGGCTTATAATGGAAAAAACACATGTTTTGACGGGGTGATATTTTTGGCTACCATGGATGACATTGCCAGGCGGCTGGGGATTTCCAAGGGGACGGTGTCCAAGGCGTTCAGCGGGGCGGAGGATGTGAGCGAGGCCATGCGGCGCAGTGTGCTGGAGACGGCGGTGGAGCTGGGCTATACCCGGCAGCTGCGGTCCCGGCAGGCGCCCAAGATCTGCGTGTTCATCGAGAACATGGCCTACGAGCACCCGGACGATTTCGGCTGGGACCTGGTGACGGGCTTCCGCAAGCTGGCGGAGCCGGACGGCTGCGCGGTGGACATTGTGCCGCTGAGTCTGGATTTGCAGCGGCGGTACCGCTACGACGAATACATGCTGCGCTACCAATATCAGGGCGGGTTTTTCCTGGGCAGCACCCTCAGCGACCCCTGGACGGCGGAGTTCCGCACCTGCCGTACCCCCACGGTGCTGCTGGATAACCACACCCAGTATAACCCCCGGGTGTCCCAGGTGGGCATTGACAATGACGAGGCCATGGAGGCCGCCATCGAGCAGCTGCTCCGCCTGGGCCACCGCAAAATCGGCTACATCAGCAGCGGCCTTGGCTCCTATATCTATCAGCAGCGCTACATGGCCTTCTTCCGGGCCCTGCGCAAGCACGCGCTGGAGGAGGACCGCCGCCTGGCCGGAAGCTCCGACGAGCCGGAGGAATGCGTCCGGGTCCACCTGCCCCGGCTGCTGGAGGAGGGCTGCACCGCCATTTTGTGCAGCCACGACCTGCTGGCCCTGGAGGTGATGGGCCGCTGCCGGGCCATGGGCCTGGGGGTGCCGGAGGACGTGAGCATCCTGGGCATCGACGACCTGCCCGTCTGTACCGCCGTCAGTCCCACCCTGTCCTCCATCCGCCAGGACCGCACCGAGCTGGGCAAGAGCGCCTACTACGCCCTGTACAGCCAGATCCGCCAGATCCACATCAGCTGCCTCACCCTCCACCCCGAGATCATCCTCAGACAATCCGTAGGAGCCGCAAAGCGTTGAGCACCCTTGGCTCATCCCCGCCGGCGTCAGGCACTTGCACGGCGCGGCCCCGGACGGATTCAAGTTTCCGTCCGGGGGATCGTGCGTTCCGGCCTGAAAAAATCACCCCGCCTTTTTGGCGGGGTGTTCGTAAGACAGTTAATGTCAACAAGAATAGCTGCAAAGCAGCACAAGGGACGCAGTCCCTTGTGCGGAACATAATGACGCAAAACAGTCCGGACATTCAGGTGTCCGGACTGTTCGGTCTCACAGAGCGCACATACGGGGAGTACCTGTATAGAAGTGCGCCCTTCGTATAATTACTAAGGGACTCAAGCGAAGGAATGAAGAGTTGCTGGTGCCTGAACATCATACTGTTTTTACAAAATCCAGCATCCTGCAATGGCGATCACAACAAGGACGGTCAGAAGAAAGACAAGGACTTTTTGATACATGGTGTAAAACCTCCTTTTTGATTTCGCGCTTATCACACATGGAACGGTAATGATTATGCTCTCTTCCTGTGATATTCCAGATACATCATGGGGATCAATATGACAGACAGCGTAAGATATAGCGGAATACTGACATCTAAAGTACGGAAAACCTTACCAAAGATGGTGAGAATATTGAAGGAACCCAGATTCTGATAGAATTCCAGCAAATGAGACGGCATGAGGCTCAGAATTTTATCCAACCAGTTTGCCATTCCCTCCAGGAAAGAGGGGAGGAATATCAGAATAAATGGGATTGTCACCGCAAAGACAGTAGACTTTGTCTTGGCGGAGATCCACATGGTCAGGAACGCCAAGAAAAGGTTGCCGATGTAGCCGGATATGAGAGCCAGCATCCAAGCTTGCCACATGTTAAGATTATAGATACTTTTCCAGAACTGCCACTGGATGACGCAGCTTGCGCCCTCGAAGCCGAGATAGCACAAGGTGAACAGGCTATAAATAAGCATGGCTCCCCAGTACAGGACTGTTACCAGCAGAAAACCTGCCTTAATCTTGGCAGAGGTAGCTTTATTCCTGCCACAAAGGGTGGAAAAATACACCGCATCCGCTTTCCATTTGAATTCGTTAGAGAAGATGCCAGCCAGCAGGAAACACAGAATCAGAATTCCCAGCGAGGGAATATATCCGGCGTTTTCCAGAAGCTGATGCCAACCTTCGTAGTATGTAAAGTAGAAGGGAGTCTGCAATTCCTTGTACTGCTCAATGATGTACTGCTTCTCCGATTCGGAATACTTGAAGTAAGCACCATCGGTTTCATCATAAAGCCAGTTTTTCACTAATTTCTCACGGTTGGCGTAAAACGTATCTTCATCGATAGCAGTGATCCTGTCAGCGGTGTAGTAATCGTACTCCCGGAAACCATTTGAATAGGACTCATTCAGAATTTTCCGGATGGGTGCGAAACCCTGTTTCCAGCTATACGCGATTTCACTCTGCTGCACAATATCTGACTTTGCTTCGGGTGTTGCATTGATCCTTTGATTTTCCTGAATCACTCTGCCCAACTTATCCTGATCCACCCAGCCTTCCCATTCGGTCTGGGCTTCCCGCAGTTTCCTGACAGCAGCTGGGCCATATTCACTTTTCCCCTGCTCATTCACCCACTTTACCTCGGCATTCAATGCGCCGGTCGATGAAAGCCAACAGGACAGAGCCAGGACGGTAATGTACAATACAAGGGCGATTTTACCACCAACGCAGCCAAACACCTTTTTCAGTTCATACCGTACCATCGCTGTCACCGGTCCTTTCTCCAAAATAACAGAGGAAAACATCCTCCAAAGTTGGCACCACCCTGACGGCATCTTCCGTGGGTCGTCCCCTGGAAACAATTCGCAGCTCCGCGCCTACTGGAATTGTCTTTACGTTTGCCACTTTGTAAGCCTTCAGGCAGGCATCGATCCTGCTTTTGGGCACAGTACAGCTCCAAACCGGTTCTGGCATGGAGTCAATGAGTTCCTCAGCAGTGCCGGAAATGGAAAGGCAGCCGTCCTTCATCAGCAGAATGTCACCCGCGATATACTCAATGTCCGAAACGATATGTGTGGACAGCAGCACGATTCGATCCTCTGAAAGCTCGCTGATCAGATTCCGAAACCGAATCCGCTCGCTGGGGTCAAGGCCTGCCGTCGGCTCGTCCAGAATGAGAATTTTTGGGTCGTTCAGCATGGCTTGGGCAATACCTGCCCGGCGCTTCATGCCGCCGGAGAGGGCTTTCATTTTCTTGTTCCGTGCTTTCACTAGCCCAACTTGCTTCAGCAGTTCCTTGACCCGCTCCTTTGCCACCGCAGGTCGGATGCCCTTCAATGCCGCAATGTACATCAGGTAGTCAAAGACAGAGAAGTCAGGATAATATCCAAAATCCTGAGGTAGATATCCCAGCAGATTCCGGTATCTGCCGTCCATGGCAAAAATGTCTTCGCCATCCCAGATAATTTGCCCGGATGTGGGCTTCATCAAGGTAGTAAGCATCCGCATCAGGGTGGTTTTACCAGCGCCGTTGACGCCAAGCAAACCATAGACGCCGCTGCGTAAATCATAGCTGAAATGATCGACAGCTTTGAAGTCGCCAAATTCTTTTGTTAAGTCTCTAATTCTCAAATCCATAAAGGTTTCACCTCCATAATCGTTTGCCATTTCCTCTGTCCGCGATAGAGGGTATATCCCATGAAGAAAACAGATGCAGTCAGCAAAGATACCCACGCAGGAACAGAGATGGCACGGAAAACAGCATCATTCAGAACGAGCACTGACCAGGCTCCAGCCCAAAGGACACACAGAAGCAGGGAAAGTGCCTGAGAATTGATCCGCTTGCTGTAAAGGGTTCTGAAGCAGATACAGCAGGTCACATTGAAGGGGAGCATAAACTGTGTAAGCATTTCCCAGAGAGTCATTCTGCTAAGCAGGGTTGCGACCGCATAGAATGCTGACAGCAGCGCCATATCTACCCAGGCAAAGAGGGTCAGCCGTGCCGCATAGATGGAACGAAGGGTATAAAATGTTGTACATTCGATTTCCAAGGCATCGTAACTTCGGCTTTTCCAGATTTCCGGATAAATCAGAATTACAAACAGCGGTCCGGTAAGCCCCAGAATACGGCGCACGGTGAAGTCGGTTTCTGAGTTGTTAATCAAGAAACATACAAAGGCAAGCAGCAGCCCCTGCATCAGCCACCAGCGTTTCTTGATGAACTTACACTGCTGATACAGAAATTCTATGTGGGATACGGTTTGTTCCGATTCCTCAGAAAGAAATGCTTCCTTGGAAACAGCAATGGTTTTCTGTATTTTGGATTCATCGCAGATCACATCGAAACGAAAGAGCGCCTTCATTCAAAATTCTCCTTCCCCAGGGCGTATCTGAGAATCGGAAATATGACCAACAGCGAGAGATCTTCCGCCTGATGAAGCCATTTTTTCGCGGGAATACTTTGTGTATTGCAAGAAAAAATGGTGCACAGCAGGCGGAAAAGATCCGCTGTTTGGGCGTGTTGACGGTTTTCAGATAGGCCCTAAATAGATCGTCAATAATTCTTTTGCGCGTTTGATTCGGTACTTCACCAGCGGCAGACTGATCCCCAAAATTCTGGCAATTTCCTTTTGTCTGACTTCCTGAAAGAAATACAGGATGGTTACTTCCCGCAGTTCCTGTGGAAGATGTTCCAGAGCCATATGGACATCCATCCGTAAATCCAGGGACTCCATCAGGCAGACTGGATGCTCCGGCAGTTCCTCCATCGGCAGTTCTTCCGGCTTTCTGTAATAATCCCGGCACAGATTGCCTGCAATCACATACAGATAATTTGCAGCCTTCCCATAGTGCTGGTACTGATGGAGCGTGCGGAAGAACCGGGCAAAGGTTTCCTGGGTTAAGTCTTCTGCAAAGCCGGAGTCCTTGATATGTAGGTGGCAGTAACGCAATATCTTTGGGTAATACTTCCGCACAAAGGATTCGATGGCCTGATCATCGCCATTTTGCATTCTGTGCAGGAGCAGGAAATCGCCGTCCATGTTTCCCCTCCTCTCCTGTGGATTAAAAGCGCTTTCAATTAGTATAACGAAGCAGAGCGGCAAAAAGATAGTCTGATACTATTTCCTGATTAAAATCTTTGATTTTAATCAGGAAATAGCATGGAATAACACAATCCCCCGGACGGATTCAAGTTTCCGTCCGGGGGATCGTGCGTTCCGGCCTGAAAAAATCACCCCGCCTTTTTGGCGGGGTGATGATGTGTTAAGGGAGCGGTTATTTCATCAGGCGGCAGACCAGTTCGGAGTAGGCGAAGGGGTCGTCCAGGGGGAGCTGGGCCATGAGCTGGGCCTGGCAGCACAGGAGCTGGGCGTAATCCTTGGCCAGGACGGGATCCTCGGTCATGACCCGCTGCAAATTTCTGACGGCCTCATGCTCCGGGTTCAGCTCCAGGACGCGGCCTACGTTGTAGGCGAACTCCGGGTTCACCCGCTTCATGTATTTCTCCATCTCGAAGCTCATGCCGGCCTCCGGCACCATGGCGGCGGGGTAGCTGCCCAGGTTCTGGGACAGGCGGACCTCCTTCACCTGGTCGCCCAGGCTGTCCTTGACGAAGGTCAGGAAGCCCTTCAGCTCCTCGGCCTTTTCCTCGGCCTGCTTCTTCTCGTCCTCGCTTTGCAGACCCAGGTCCTCGGTGGTGACGTTGCAGAAGGATTTTTCCTCATAGGTGTTCAGCGTCTGGGGCACGAACTCGTCCACCTCCTCGGTGAAGAGCAGGGTGTCGTAGCCCTTCTTTTCCAGCAGCTCCACCTGAGGGAGCTTTGCCAGGTGATCCTTGTTCTCGCCGGGGGCAAAATAGATCTTCTCCTGGCCCTCGGGCATGGCGTCCACGTATTCCTTCAGGCTGATGAGCTTATTCTGCTTGCGGCTGTAAAACAGCAGCAGATCCTGGCAGCTTTCCTTGTGCGCGCCGTAGTCGGATACGGTGCCGTATTTCAGCTGGAGGCCGAAGGCGGCGTAGAATTCCTCATACTTCTCCCGCTCGTTTTCCAGCATGGATTTCAGCTCGCTCTTGATCTTCTTTTCGATGCTGCGGGCAATCACCGTCAGCTGGCGGTTGTGCTGGAGCATTTCACGGCTGATGTTCAGGCTCAGATCCTGGCTGTCCACCACGCCCCGGACGAAGCGGAAGTGCTCCGGCAGCAGGTCCTCGCAGTTTTCCATGATCATTACGCCGGAGGAGTACAGCTGCAAGCCCCGCTTGAAGTCCTTGGAATAGAAATCATAGGGCGCCTTGCCGGGGATGAACAGCAGGGCCTTGAAGGAGACGCTGCCCTCGGCGCTGGTGTGGATGACCCGCAGGGGCTTGGTGTAGTCGTAGAATTTCTCCCGGTAGAAGGTGTTGTATTCCTCCTCGGTCACGTCCTTCTTCGGCCGCTGCCAGATGGGCACCATGGAGTTCAGGGTCTCCATCTCGGTATAGGTCTCGTACTCGGGCTTGTCCTCGGGGGAGTCCTCCTTCTTGCGGGACTTCTCCACCTCCATGACGATGGGGTAGCGGATATAGTCGGAGTACTTCTTCACCAGGCTGCGCAGCTCGTACTCGTCCAGGTAGGTGCTGTACTTCTCGTCGTCGGTGTCGGGCTTCAGGGTCATGATCACGTCGGTGCCGCTCATCTCCCGCTCGCAGGGCTCGATGGTGTAGCCGTCCGCCCCGTTGGAGACCCACTTCCAGGCGGTGTCCTCGCCCCATTTCTTGGAGATGACCGTCACGGAGGACGCCACCATGAAGGCGGAGTAGAAGCCCACGCCGAACTGGCCGATGATATCGATGTCCTCGTTCTTCTCCATGGCCTGCTTGAAGCCCAGAGAGCCGGACTTGCAGATGGTGCCCAGGTTCTCCTCCAGTTCCTCCCGGTTCATGCCGATGCCGTTGTCGGACACGGTGAGGATGCCCGCGTCCTTGGCCCGGGTGATGGTGATCTTCAGGTCGCCGCGGTCCACGTTCATGCTGCCGTCGGTCACGGCCAGATAGGCCAGCTTGTCCATGGCGTCGCTGGCGTTGGAGATGATCTCCCGCAGGAAGATCTCTTTATGGGTATAGATCGAGTTGATCATCAGGTCCATCAGTCGCTGGGACTCGGCCTTAAACTGTTTCTTTTCCATGGTAAGTTCAATGCCTCCAAATATGAAATAGGGTTAGCACTCCAACCCTTTAAGTGCTAACCCTATTATGCTACGGTAGGACAAAAAATGCAATACCTTTTTAAAACTTTTTCACTTTCCACGGTTTACTGCTAATTTTGCTCGATTTTTTGTCAAAAAGGAAACGAGAGTTTCCACCCTTCCCCAGCGCGAAGAAGAGATTTTTGCAACCAGATACAAAAATCTCTTCTTCAGACGTTTTGTCTCACGTGTCCGATCCGATCTGCGAAACTTCCTTTGCTCCAGAAAAGAAGCCATTTTTTACTTAAAACGCCTTCCCCTGCCGCTCCAGGAACTGGCCCAGCGCCTGCTCATCCGCAAAGTGGCGGTAGCCCACCAGGGCGTGGCCCTCGTCGGCGGAGACTTCCACATAGGTCTGTATCCCTTGTAGAATAGTATTGTCTAACTTTTTTGTCAAAAGGAATCGCCCAGCAACTACCGGGCGATTCCTCATATCTCACTGTAAGCCTACGTCATTCGCAAAATAATCCAGCGTGATCAGGTTGATTGTCTTCACGACTCCCTCGTCGGTCAACACAAAGGTCAGGCCGCCGGTCGTTCCCTTTGTCTGGAAAAGATTCTGAGACGGCTGGTTGCCATCCTCTGGAGATGAATTCTTGGCCAGGTACTTTCCGTCGGGGTAAGCCGTCTGTAGGTCCTCCAGCGCCGCACCACGGGCGATGCCCTCTGTGGTTTGCCATTTGGAATCCTGGTCCGGGGTACTTGTGTCCGTGCCAGCGTTCAAATCCTCTAGGTCTTCCCAGTAGGTCCCCAGGGAAATGACCTTACCCTCTTGATAAATGACGACTAGATAATCTGCGCCTTCTCCATAGGAAATCGTCTCCATTTGCGGGTCCTCCGTGGCGTCTAACTGCGTACCGGTGCCCAAGTTCTTCTCGACCGCAGCTTGGTCCATCCCAAGGGAGACACTCACGTCCCCGGCTTGGTTTTCCATCGTATCTATGGCATCCGTACCAGTCTGCGTACAGCCTGCCATAAGAAAACAAGAACAAGCTATAATCAGCATGTTTTTTATTTTCATTTTATCTTCCCTTAGTAGTTCCATCGCCGTATCCATCAAACTTAACATGATATGATCCCTGGGCAGTTTCTCCTGTTGTCAATCTTCCCATTTTTATAGTGAAATCCATAGAGTATGTAACAAACTTGCTATTATCACTTATGACCGCTTTTTGGTTTCTTTTGTTTGTAAACGAATACTTGACCACTGCCGGTGCAGAAATATTTGTTTTCACATCACCCTTAATATCTGGTGCTGAGGCGCTCTGAATAGTGTAGTTATAGTCATTAACTTTCATACTTCCATACACACTATATTCGAACTTATACGTAGTATCACCAAATCTAAGCGTGGATGTAACTGGATGCTTTACTGTTACGTTCACTACTAAATATGGTTCCACTACACTAGTAAGAGACATCTCTGGAATTTTATCCCACACATACTCAGTAGGTCCACCAATGGATACCTGTTCTTCACCCAATGCCTCTATAATTGTATCAATATTACCCTGCTCATAGTCCAAGCGGTACTCCTCGAAGAACGTCTCGGAAATATTATTTCCCTCACAATCATAAATCTCATACTGTTCTTGATTCTCGAACAGCTCCTGAATATCCTGCCCAACTACCTCCTGGCATACACCTTCGATAGTGTTATCACTTGCTTCTGCAGCCCCTACGGGAATTACCATAAGAGCAACCAGGCAAAACATAAGGACCAAAGACATAAACCTTTTCTTCATAAAAATCCTCCTCATTTTTGTCGAGTATTACTCGAATAAGTTTATCCTTCCATATAAGATTAATTTTATCCCTCCTCACTTAATTGTATATCAACATCAAGATAAACTTACTGTTGACATCTTAACTCGAACTGTTCCTGTCGGTGTCACACTTCCTGAGTCAAATGAAATAGTGTATACACCGTATGTTGCATTATTGACATCAATATACTTATTTCCGCTAGCTGCAACATAAAAAGCTCGTTTATTGCCAGTCGGCTCTGTAACTGTTACTTTCATTTGATTTGTTGTTGTATTGGCTACCCAAACACGATAAGCCGTGTAACCACTAGATTGACTCCAACTAACCGTTCTTCCGACAATCGAAGAATTCAACACTAATTTCGATGAAAATGGCTCCATCATCCAGGATTCTTCCGTGAAGTCAGACTTAGATTCAGCTGCACAAACCACACAAGCCGTAGATAGCATACACAGAAGAAGTAGAAAACTCACTATTCTTTTCATAAACAACCTCTTTTTCTTTTTTATTTTTTGTATCCCCCATTTCCTCCTTTCATCTGCATCATATCATCCCCCGTTTATTTTGTCAATAAAAATTTTTATTCTTAGAAAAAATTTGCGTTTCTATCTTTCCTGTGGTATAGTAAGAAAACAAATTTGGAAAGGTGGGAGTGATATTGCCAAACGTAGAACCTGAAATGGCTTCCCGCCGTCCCAGTGGCTTAGAGGAAAACTTGAAAAAAGCATTGACAGAGCTTTTGATCCTCTTCTTATTCAATGAACAGGAGCACTATATTGGAGAACTATCTCCTCTTTTAGAGCAACGCAGTCATGGGACACTTTCCATTGTTTTCCCTTACGCCGCAATCTATCGCATCACCAAAGCAGGCTACCTTACAGAAACAAAAAAGCGCAACGCCCCGGATGGACGACTGCGCCAATACTATAAAATTACAGAGAGCGGACAAACCTATTTGTCTGAGTTGCTTTCCACCTATCATATTTTCTTTCAAGGAGTCAATGCTATTTTATCTGGGGAGGGAACTACGTGAACCCTGCTGTTCTCCAATATCGAAAAGAGCTTCTTGCTATCTGCCCAAAAGGGCATAAAGCTAAACAGATACTTCTTTCTGAATTTCAGCAATCTATTTCACCATTTTTAGAAGATATTTCTTCTCCTACTTATGAAGAGTTAGTTGATGCCATTGGAACACCTTCCCACATGGTACAAACACTATTAGACTCCGTCGATCTTCCACCCCCGATGAGCCGTAAAAAGAAAGTTGCTATTGTTTCTATTCTTTGCTGTGCTATTCTATGCGTTAGTATCCTATCCTTCTTCTTATGGAACGCTCCAGAACGCAACGTCTCATTTCCAGATATTTCTTTTTACTCCGAAGAAACTTTGTGGAACGATTATGTGTTTGCCACAGATGAAGAATTTTCCGATCACGATGTTATTTGGGGACAACCTCGCCCATATAATACTTACTTGATTCTATTTCACAATACAAATCAGCTTCCTACTCGAATCACAATCTCGTATTCTAAATATCGAGAACCCCACGTTTTTGATGTTCCTGCCGAAACCAGTATCGCTTGTCTCGTCCAAGATGCTCATTTTGGAGAACACACACTCTCTTTCAGCACCTCTGATGGCTCTCTATCTGGCTCTGTCCAAGTTTTGATCCAAGAATAACACCAGCCCCCACCCCGGCAAGGTCATACTGCCGTGGGTGGGGGCTGGTTTCTTGGCAAATCGTAAAACATACGCTTGCATTTATGTGCCATTTTGCGTATACTAAAAGGGCAAGGAGGTATGTTGCTATGGCCAGAACTGCAAACATCAATATCCGCACAGAGCCGGAAACCAAAGCCGGTGCCGAGCAGCTGTTCGCCAGCTTTGGCATCAGCGTCTCGGACGCCATCAATATTTTTCTGCATCAATCCCTCATGGTCGGCGGCCTGCCCTTTGAGGTTCGTCAGCCCCGTTTCAACGCAGAGACGGAAGCCGCTATGCAGGAAGCCAGAGACATCGCCAGCGGAAAAATTTCCGCCAAGCGCTATGATTCCGCCCGTGCCCTGCTGGAGGACCTCGACAAAGAATGCTGACCTTACAAACGACCAGACTGGCTGTTGATCTACACGATCGACCACGGGAACTTGATTTTGACTGCGTCCCGCACTGGCAGTCATGCAGACCTGCTAGAATAACATCATTCTCTAAAACGAAACCGCTCCCAGCGTAAATCATACGTTGAGAGCGGTTTTGCGCTATCTGATAATTAGGCGAAGGCTTCCCCTGCAAAGCTCACGCGGCCGCCGACCATGGTCAGGGCGACGGGGATGTCTTTGATCGTCTCTTTCGGGACGGTGAAGATGTCCTGGTCCAGGACCACCAGGTCCGCCCATTTGCCGGCTTCCAGGGTGCCCAGGTCCTGCTCAGCCCCGGCCAGGCGGGCCGGGCCGGTGGTGTAGAGGGCGACGGCCTCTTCAACGGTGAGGGCCTGCTCCAGCAGGAAGGGGGTGTTGTCCGTGTGGCTGGCAGGGCGATTCACGGCGCAGTGGATGCCCCAGAGGGGGGAGAGATCTTCTACCGGCGTGTCGGAGCCGCCGCCGAGGACCACGCCCAGGTCCAGCAGGGTCTTCCAGGCATAGGAGGTCTTGGCACGCTCCGTCCCAACGCGGGAAGGGAGCAGAGGGGCATCCGAGGGAACAAAGGCGGGCTGGATGTCCGCACCCATGCCCAGAGCGGCCATGCGGCGGTAGAGGGCTTCGTCTCCAAACTGGCAGTGGACGACCCGGTGGCAAAGGGGCTTTGGGTCGCGGATCATCGCTTTTTCGACGGCGTTCACAAACGCCTCACAGGCCCCGTCGCCGATGGCGTGGCAGGCCACCTGTAACCCGGCGGCGTGGCAGAGGGCCACCATCTCGTCCATGGCCTCCTGGGTGTAGACGGCGATGCCGCGGTTGCCGGGGGCGTCGCTGTAATCCTCCCGCAGATAGGCGGTGCGGGCGCCCAGGCTGCCGTCGGAGATGAGCTTGATGTTGCCCACTTTCAGCCAGTCACTCCCCTGGCCGGAGCGCAGAGGCTGGGTCAGGACCCACTGGAGATCGGCGGGGCGGGGGGCTTCCCACTCCTCCCAGAGGCGGACGGGGCAGCGGTTCTCCGCTTCCATATCGGCGAAGGCTTCCTTCAGGATGGGCCACTTGGTCCCTTCCATCCCCACGTCGTCGCTGTGGACGCTGGTCAGGCCAGCGGCAGCCAGCTGGGTCCCGATCTCCTGGATGCGGGCAATGACCTGCTCTTTGGTCTGGCGGGGGCTGGAGCGCTTGATCTGGTCCAGGGCGGCCTCACGGATGATGCCGTTGAGGTGGCCGTGCTCGTCCTTGTCCAGCTCGCCGCCGGGGATGACGGTGTTCTCATCATAGCCCGCCAGCTCGAAGGCTTTGCGATTGGCGGCCCCGATGTGGCCGCAGACGCGGTCCAGGATCACCGGAAGGTCGGAGGAAATGGCCTCCGCCGTGGCCCCGTCGGGCAGGGTGGGGGGATCGAAGCTGTTGTGGTCAAAGCCATAGCCGATGATCCACTCGCCGGGGGCTAAATCGGCGTGCTTGACATAGTCCTGCCCCCGGTCGATGATCTCCTGGAGGGAGGTCACGCCCCGCAGGTCCAGGCGGTGGCAGACCATGCCGGCCTGCAAAATGTGCATGTGGCTGTCGGTGAACCCGGGCAGGACGCAGCGGCCCCCCAGGTCGATCCGTTTCGTGTTCTCGTCGGCCAGGGCCAAGGCGGCCTCGTCGCTGCCGGCCAGGGCGATGCGGCCGTTCTGCACAGCCAGGGCCGAGACGGTGCGCCCGGCCATGGTGTGGATGACGCCGTTGTAAAAAACAGTATCCATGGTGTGTCAGTCTCCTTCTTTTTCTTTCTGCAAAAGACCAGCAGCCCCAGTCTCAGACCGGGGCCGCTGGTCTTTTGCGTATGAAGTTTCTTCCGGACAGGCGGAAGGTATCAGCCCTCGCTGACAGGATGGACGCTCTGGAAGTGGATATTCCAGATCCAGGAGGCGTTCATGGTCACGCCGGTGTAGGCCTTGTTCATGGCGATGTTCTTCACAGGATAGTACAGGAAGACATAGGGGACATCCTGGGTGATGATGTCGAACGCCTGGAACATATCGTCGTTGCGCTGGGTGGGGTCGCTGTTCTGGGCCTGGTCTGCGATGAGCTTGTCCACCTCGTCGTTCTGGTAGGCAGCGGCGTTGGAGCTGTTGCCGCCCTGGTACAGGGGGGTCAGGTTGCCGGAGGGATCGGGATAGTCAGCCTCCCAGCCAGCCATGATCATGTCGTAGTCACGCAGGCCGTTGGCGTCCAGCTTCTCGCCGAACTGGTAAGCGGTGTGCTCGTCAGTGGAGACCTTGTTGATGTTCACAGTGATGCCGATCTGAGCCAGCTGCTCCTGGATCGCCAGCGCCATGGAGTTGCGCAGGGAGCTGTCGGCGATCATCAGGGAGCAGGTAAAGCCGTCGGGATAACCAGCCTCAGCCAACAGGGCTTTAGCAGCCTCCACGTCATAGGTGTGCTTGGGGGCCTTGCTCAAGTAGTCGTTCCAGCGGTCGGTCTCGATGGTGAACAGAGCGGTGGAGGAGGGCAGCGCAGTGGAAGCCTCGCCTGCGTCCTTGATGAGGCTGCTCTGAATGGTGTCCAGGTCGATGGCGTCATAGATGGCCTGGCGGACCTTCACGTTGTTGAAGGGTTCCTTCTGGGTGTTGAAAGCCACGAAGCTCACGCCGAAGCCGGGGGAGGAGGTCAGGGTCAGGTTCTGGTCGCCCTTCAGCACATCCAGCATGCTCTCAGGGGGAGCCACGGTGCAGTCCACGTCGCCGGTCTGCAGGGCGGTGACGCGGGTGGTGTCCTCGGTGATGATCTTGAAGGTCAGGTTGTCGAAGTAGGGGGCGTCATCCTTGTTCCAATAGTTCTCGTTGCGGGTCAGCTGCACGCTGCTGCCGTTCTGCCAGCTGACGTACTTGTAGGGGCCGGTGCCCACCAGGCCGCCCTCAGGGGTGCCCAGCTTGTCACCCACCTGCTCGGCATAGGCCTTGCTGATCACGTGGCCGGCGGTGGTGGCGGGGACATACTGCCAGGTGGCGTCGGGGGTGGACAGGGTGACGGTCAGCTCCCAGTCGCCGGTCTGCTCGATGGAAGCCACGTTGTCATACATCCAGGAGAGGTAGGAAGCGGTAGCGGGGTCCTTGATCCGGTTCATGGAGTAGAGCACGTCGTCCATGGTCATGGCGGAGCCATCGGAGAAGGTCACGTCATCGCGGATCTGGTAGACGTAGGTCAGGTCATCCTTCTGCTCCCAGCTGGAGGCCAGCATGGGCTGGAGCTGGTTGTCCTCGTCAAAGGTCAGCAGGCCCTGGGTGATCTGGTTGACCACGGGGTTGGTGGTAAAGTCATAGGCAAAGGCGGGGTCCAGCTTCACGATGTCGCTGTCCAGAGCGACGGTGAAGGTATCCTTGCCCGCGTCGGCTGTGCTGCCGCCGCTGTCGGTGTTTCCGCCGCAGGAAGCCAGCAGGGAGACCATGAGGCAGAGACTCATGAGCAGGGCAAGCAGTCGAGAGAATCGGTTCATGTCATTTCCTCCATTCAAAAAATTTTGGGGTCTTCTATTTCGTCGGGCCGCCAGCAGGAAACTGAGGGAACGGCCCGGTACGAACGAGCATGCAACCAAGCGAAACTCACACCAGATGGCAGGCCACCAGATGCCCGCCGCCCACGTCCCGCAGGGGGGGGACGGCTCTCCTTGCACTGGGTCTGGCATTGGGGGCACCGGTCGGCGAAGGGACAGCCCTTGGGCAGGTCGATGGCGCTGGGGATATCGCCCTGTAAGACAATGCGCTGCTTTTTATGGTCCGGGTCCAGCGTCGGAATGGCAGACATGAGGCTCTGGGTGTAGGGATGGAGCAGGTTGCGGAAGAGCTCTTCCGAGTCGGCCTGTTCGACAACAGTACCCAGATACATGACGGCGACCTGATCGCACAGATGCCGCACCACCGTCATCTCGTGGGAGATGAAGAGCATGGTCAGGGAGAAGGTCTCCCGCAGGTCCATGAGCAGGTTCAGGATCTGCGCCTGGACCGACACATCCAGGGCGGAGACCGGCTCGTCGGCCACGATGAAGGCCGGGTCTAAGAGCAGGGCGCGGGCAATGGCCAAGCGCTGGAGCTGTCCGCCGGACATCTCGCTGGGGATACGGTTCAAAGCGTCCTGGGGCAGGTTGATCTGCTCCAGCAGGTTATGAATTTTCTCCTGGGCCTGGGCTGCGTCCATCTTGTGGACCGTAGCGACCTCCGTCAGGGCAGCGCCGATCTTCTGCTTGGGATCGAAAGAACCGTAGGGGTTCTGGAAGATCATCTGCATGTTGCGGCGCACCGGCTGCATCTGGCGGGGCTTGAGGTGGGCGATATCCTGCCCGTCGAAGAAAATCTGGCCGTCCGTCGGCTCATACAGGCGAACAAGACAGCGGCCGACCGTCGTTTTGCCGCAGCCGCTCTCGCCGACGAGGCCGAAGGTTTCGCCCTTCTGAATGGAAAAGCTCACGTCGTCCACGGCCTTGAGCAGCCTTTTGGGCTTGCCGCCGAGCGTGCGGCCGACGGGAAAATACATTTTAAGCCCGCGGGCTTCTACAATCGTGCTCATTCGCGGTTTCCCTCCCAAACGATGCGCGGCGCGCCTTCATCCAGCAGCCGGCAGCGCGCGCAATGCGTCTGCGAAAGCCGGGTCATCTCCGGCAGGGCGCTGTTGCAGATGTTCATGGCATACGGACAGCGCGCCACGAACGGACAGCCCGGCGGCGGCGCAATCAGGTCGGGCGGCGAGCCCGGAATCGGAATCAGCTTGCGCTTTTCGCCGGATTTCTGCGGGATGGAGCGCAGCAGCCCCCACGTGTAGGGATGCTTCGGCTCGTAGAAGATCTCGCGAACCGTGCCTTCCTCCACGACGACGCCGCCGTACATGACCAGCACGCGCGAACACATGCCCGCGATGACGCCGAGGTCGTGGGTAATCATGATGACGGCTGTGCCGAGCTTTTTTTGCAGGCTTTGCAGCAGGTCGAGAATCTGCGCCTGAATCGTCACGTCCAGCGCGGTGGTCGGCTCGTCGGCGATAATCAGGCGCGGGTTGCACATGATGGCCATGGCGATCATAATGCGCTGGCGCATGCCGCCGGAAAGCTCGTGCGGATACTGCTTCATGCGGCTCTCCGGATCGGGAATCTCGACCATCCGGAGCTTTTCGAGCACGAGGTCGCGCGCTTCCTTTTTGGAAATGCCCTTGTGGATGCGCAGCGGCTCGGTCAGCTGGTCGCCGACGGTGAAGAGCGGGTTGAGCGAGGTCATGGGATCCTGAAAGATCATGCCGATCTGGTCGCCGCTGATCTTGCGGAACATTTTGGGCGTGAGCCGCGTCAGATCCGTGCCGTCAAAGATCATCTTGTCCGCCGAAATTTTGGCGTAGTCCGGCAGAAGATGCAGCACGGAGAGCATCGAAACGCTCTTGCCGCAGCCGCTTTCGCCGACGACGCCCACGGTCTCGCCCTCGTCCACGTGCAGATTCACGCCGCGAACGGCCTGTACCTTGCCGACGTGGATATCGAAC
>OLOV01001407.1_pt1 | contig 18834 bp, 20 predicted proteins | sample 1672931 | NCBI WGS metagenome assembly OLOV01 (sample SAMEA3136738, study PRJEB25190) | human gut metagenome | biome: human gut; feature: human-associated habitat; material: faeces | place: Austria | collected 2013
TCACAAGCAGTCCTCTCCGCTCGACCTACCAAAAAGGGACAGGTTTATTTTGGCAGGTTTTATTAGGCAAAACGTTCAAATAAAAACGCCGGATGCAAGACGAGCGTGCCCGTCAGCATCCGGCGCATCTACAGCTACCAGCTCAGCAGCTCGTAACCGTCCTCGGTCACCACGAGCTGCACCTCGCACTGGGCCGAATCGCTGCCGTCCTTGGTGCGCACGCACCAGCCGTCACCCTTGCTAATCTTGATGTCGGGCGCTCCGGCATTGACCATGGGCTCGATGGTAAAGACCATGCCCGGAGCCATGATGGTGTCCACATCGGGTGCCTCGGTGGTAAAGCCCACAAACGGGTCCTCGTGGAACTCCTTACCGATGCCGTGTCCGCCGTACTCGCGCACCACGCTAAAGCCGGCGTCCTCGACGGTCTTTTGCACGGCCTCGGCCATAACGGACAGCGGTAGCCATGGCTTGACGGCCGCCAGGCCCGCCTCCACGCTGGCGCGGGTGACGTCGACCAGGCGTTGGCGCTCGGCAGAGACCTCGCCGATGCAGAACATGCGGCTCGAGTCGCTAAAGTAGCCGTCCAAGATCGTGGAGCAATCCACGTTGATGATGTCGCCTTCGTGCAGCACATCCGTATCGCAGGGGATACCGTGGCAGACGACGTCGTTGATCGAGGTGCACACGCTCTTGGGGTAGCCCTCGTAGTTGAGGTCGGCCGGCGTGCCGCCGTGCTCGACGGTGTAGTCGTAGATCATCTGGTCGATCTGGTTGGTGGTCATGCCCGCGGCGATGTGCTCGCCTACGTAATCGAGCACGCCCACGTTGATGGCGGCCGAGCGCTTGATGCCCTCGATATCGGCGGGCGTCTTGTAGAGCGTGCGGGGCAGAACCTCCCAGCCCTCTTCCCACAAGCGCTCGAGGCGCTCGTCGAAGGCGCTATGGCATTTCTTGTATTTCTTACCGCTGCCGCACCAGCAGGCGTCGTTGCGGCCGGGTACGGGTCCGTTGTCAAACATGGCTAACTTCCTTTCATCCGCAGCTAGTATAGCCCACTCACGCGTCCATAAAAGTTGCGGTGATATAGTTCCGATTTAAGCGGTTTAACAGCATAAATAGGAACTATATCACCGCAACTGATGGGGCGGGATGGCGGGTACTAGCTGCTGCGTGGTTTTGCTAGTAGCTCACCTGGCAGGGAATGCCGAGGGCGCGCACACGCGCGGCGATCGTGTCGAGCACCTCGGGCGCCGCTTTGGCAAGGCCGGCGACCGGTGTCTCGCGCGCCACCGTGTAAATGGTTGCTTCTTGTGGACGAATGCGCTCAAGCGCCGCGAGCCAGGGGGCAACGTACTCCTCGCCGGTGTTGTCGATGGGCTTGCCCTGATACTCACCGGTCAAAAAGATCGTCTGGATAATAACGTGACCGTTAAAGCTCGCGAACGTCTCGATCTGATGCTCCACATCGTAGGGGCCAACGGGTTGATCGAGCAGCTGGATAAATGCCGGGTCGATCGTATCGAGCTTGAGGATGTTGTCGTCGACCATCATGAGCGCGTCGTGCACCTCGGGACGGTCGGCGCGCGTGCCGTTGGAAAGCACGGCGATCTTGGAGTTTGGGGCAAGCTCGTCGCGCAGCGCGACGGCGCCGGCGATGGCCTGCGGAAACTCCGGCGCGGCGGTGGGCTCGCCGTTGCCTGCGAAGGTGATCACATCGGGGAGCTCGCCCTCGGCTGCCATCTCGCGCAGCTTTGCCTCGAGCGCGTCGAGTACCACGGCAGCTGTGTTGTACGGCTCATGACAGGGGCGCTCGGCGTTGAGGCCGTTTTCGCAGTAAATGCAGTCGAACGTGCAGATTTTGCCGCTGGCCGGCATCATGTTGACGCCGAGCGAGAGACCAAGGCGACGGCTGCGAACGGGCCCAAAGATGGGGCTGGCATTCAAAAACGTAGACATAGGCATATGCTCCTCAAGACAATTGTGCCTAAGCATAGCATCGGCTCCAAAGCAAGGTGCGGGCCCTTGCTTTACAAGTTTCGTTTTTTCACGTCGCTCATTATGCCGTGCCATGAAAAGCCTCGGGTCGGGTACAGTTAATCTGTTAACAAGGCGTAAGGCAATGCGGGTCCATCCAACCGCACCGACGTGCAACTGGATGAGCATTGATGATGGGGGCACAACATGGATTTTACGGTCGAGAATGCGGGCACCACGATTGCCTGTCGCGAATATGCCGGCCCGGATGTGTCCCCCGATGCTCCCGCCTTGGTGTGCGTGCACGGTGCTTGTGTCGACGGCACATTTTTCGACGGCATCGCTTGTGAGCTCAGCCGCAACTACCGCGTAATTGCCTACGACCGCCGCGGCTGCGGTGGCAGCAGCGATGCGGCAGACGGCAGCTATGATCTTGCCGCTCAGGCCGCCGACCTGCAAGCCGTGATCGAACACGTTGGCGCTCCGGCAAATGTGCTTGCGCATAGTGCCGGTACGTTGGTTGCGCTGGAGCTTCTTCGCACCGAACCCCATCTCGTCGCCCGTGCGATTCTGCATGAGCCGGCTGTGTCGGCCAAAGGCGTCGGTATGGGCGCAGCTCCGGTTTTGCTCGATATGATTGCGGCGGGAAAGGTTTCAAGGGCGCTCCGGCTTTTCTTGGGAGCCCTCGGCGACTTGGACCCCGAGGCTCCTGGGACGACCGAAGCGGAAGTCAAACATGCCCTGCGCAATGGTCGTTGCTTTATGGCCAATGAATACGGAACAAATATGACATATGCTCCCGACTGGGAGCGCGCCCGCACGTCAAAGGCAGTGTCGGCCGTGTTTTTGGGCGAGCTCTCGGTCGGTACGCCCCGCGAGGCTGGCACGCGAGCGGCTGCCGAATATCTCGATTGCCCCCTCGTGATGATCCCGGGCGCGCATAACGGTCTGCGCGATCGCCCCGTTACGGCGGCAAACGCCGTTCGCGATGTCTTGGAGCGTTAGCGCGCTCGATGACCTGCGGGGAGAGGGGTTGTTAGCGTTTCGTCATTGTTAACGAATGCGCCCATAACCGCGCGCCCGCGGCTCCATTACCGCCGCTTGCCAGGTCATAAAAATGTAACGATAATCGCGCGTTTGCCTTCAGCTGTTAGATGTTACCCTTGTACCAATTGATATGCACCGTTGCCGTGCGTAACGATAGAAAGGGCCCCATATGCTCAAAAATCACGAGGTCAATCTAACCGACGAGGAGGCTGCCGCTGAGGTCGCCCGCGTCGCGAAGACCTACCCCGTGGTACGTTTGCTGTCGGCCGATCAGATTAAGAGCGAGCCTAACTGCCTGCTCGCCGGCGATCGCTGCCCTTGTCTGCGCCAGGCAAGTCTTGAGGCCTTGACAGATTCCGATGAGGTGTCGGAGCAACTGCTCAACGATGGCGTTGAGTACCGTGCCCATCTGCGCCCTCTGAAGGTCGAGGGCAAGCCTCATGTCCTGCTGATGGTGCGTCCGATCGATGGGCAAGAGGCTGCAGAAGAGGACCTTGTCTACACCGACGTGCTGACGAGCGTGCATAATCGCCGGTATTACGAGGAAAAGCTCCGAAGCGCCCGCATGAATGCCGGCGTTGCGATGATCGACCTTGATGATTTTAGGGTCTTCAACGATACGTGTGGCCGTCATGCCGGCGACCTTGCGCTCGGTGCTGTGGCGACAGCCATGCGCAGCGGAATCCGTTCGACTGACGAGCTTGTGCGCTATGGCTGCGACAAGTTTGTGGTTGTCATGCCCAATATTCCCTCCGATGACTTCACCCGTCGCCTGCATCAGGTGTCCGATGCCGTTCGTTCCACGATTATTCCGGGCCATGAGTACGTGAGCTTGACGGCATGTGTTGGTGGCGTTCTCATTCATGGCTAGACGGTCGATGAGGGCGTTGGCCGCGCTGTCCAGTTATTGAGCCGCGCTAAGGCAAAAGCCGGTACGGTCGTGACCGATGCCGATTCCATCGAGGCCTTCCAAAGCGAAAGGCCTTTGGTGCTTATTGTCGATGACTCCGAGATGAACCGAGTCATTCTCAGCGAGATGTTCAAGGACGAATATTGCATCCTCGAGGCCGATAACGGTCGTACGGCGCGCGACATGGTCGACCGCTATGGCGATGAGTTGTCGCTCGTGCTGCTGGACATTGTCATGCCGGGCATAAGCGGCTTTGAGGTGCTGGCCGGTCTGTCGCGCCGATCGGTTGGTGACAATCTGCCTGTCATCATGATTTCGAGCGAAGACTCCGATGATATGGTTCTGCGCGCGTACGAGCTGGGCGCCTCAGACTATATCAACCGCCCGTTTGACTCCCGTGTCGTGCGCCGCCGCGTAAGCAACACCATCCGCCTATACGCCAAACAGCGCCGCCTGACGAACCTGCTGTCCCAGCAGTACAACGAGCGCGTCAAGAACAGTCGCATGCTCATCGACATCATGGCCGGCGTCATGGAGCTTCGCAACGGCGAGAGCGGCAGGCACGTTACGAACATCGAGAAGCTGACCGAGCTGCTGCTTGGCTGTCTGGTCCAGCGTAGCGACACCATTTCCCTTGACAATGAGGAGCGCTCCACGATTGCCCTGGCTTCGGCGCTGCACGATATCGGCAAGATGTCGATTGACGATGCGATTCTCAACAAACCCGGGCGCCTTACGCCCGAGGAGTTCGAGATTATGAAGACGCATACCACGATCGGCGCCGACATGCTGCTTGAGCTGGGTAGCCATCACGCCGGCAATGCGCTTATGGAATATGCGTACCAGATTGCGCGTTGGCACCACGAGCGCTGGGACGGCAAGGGCTATCCCGATGGCCTTAAGGGTGACGAAATTCCCATTGCCGCACAGGTGGTTTCGGTGGCCGACGTGTACGATGCGCTGACGAGCGTGCGCGTGTACAAGGACGCTATCCCGCACGAGGAGGCGATCAAGATGATCCTGGACGGTAAGTGCGGCACCTTTAACCCGCTGTTGCTCGACTGCCTGCTCGAGGTGCAAGACCGTATTGCCGAGACGTTGGCACGCCCCGCCGACGTTGTCGCGTTTCCCACGATTTAGTTTGACCAAAGGAGTTTTTAATCCATGATTTCCATGCGTGAGGCGTATGAGAAGATCGGCGCCAATTATGGTGACGCGTGCGCTCGGCTGATGGGCGAGGAAATGCTCGCCCGCTTTGCCCTCAAGTTTTTGGATGACGAGAGCATGGACAAGCTGGAGGCTGCCATGGCGGCGGGAGACGCCGAGGAAGCGTTTATGGCAGTGCACACGCTCAAGGGCGTGAGCCAGAACCTGGGATTCGATAATCTGTACGAGCCGGCGGTCGTGGTGACCGAGGCACTGCGTGGTGCCGATGCCGTTGACGGCGCTCGCGAGGGGATGCATGCGCTGCAGCAGCAATATGCGGCTACGATGTCGGCCCTGCGCGAGGCGGCTGAATAAGAGCTTGCGAGCCTTGATGACTATGAGAGTGGATAATCTCCCGTTTTAGGCCCGGTGGTGGCCTCGAAGTGGGAGATTATCCACTCTCGTTCGATACGTGTCCAAAAATCCACTCTCACCCCTTCTGATTAGTGAATGGGCTATGCGCACTGGCGGGGCTTTCCGCATGCAATCAATATCGTTGTTCGATAAACTGTTCGAATAACGATAGAGTCGATGAGGGTGAGTGTATGTCTAACAGCGTTCAGCGTATGGCCAAAGCGGGCGAAAATATCAGGAAGCTTGGCTTTTGCATGGCAGCCGTTTTTGCAGGGATGCTCGTCGCTTTTGCCGCGTTGGTTGTTTACGTGATCTGGTATGCGGTTGCAAACGTTGCTTCTGTCGATTCTTTCGGCGTCGTGACGCTTCTCGATGGCGGGTGCATCGTTATCCCAAGCGGACTGTGCCTGGCACTCGTCGTGGGTATTTCGCTTGTCGTTCTGTGTGGGATCAGCCGTAACATCTCGCGAGGCGTCTCGCCCTTTACCAAGACGCATGTGCGGCTTATCCGTGTTCTTGCGCTTGCCTTTGCTGTTAACGCCGCGGTTTCGCTTATTGGTGCCTACGGATCGGTCAATCTTACCATTGGTGGGCTGGAGCTTTACGTCGTGCCTCATTCCTTCGTTATTGAGATTTGCCAAGGCGTTGCCTTTGATGCGGGGTCGCTTATCGGCGCGGCTGTCTGTCTGTGTATCTCGGTGATCTGGAGTTATGCCTCGCTGCTCCAAGAGCAGTCTGACGAGCTTGTGTAGGAGGAAGCATGAGCTATCTCATCATCGAGCTTGAGACGCAGCTGCTTAAGACCGGAAAGACCAGTGCTGATCTGATTCGTGCCACGGGGCATACTCCGGCTAATATTTCTAAGCTAAGAAACGGAAAAATTAAAGCTATTCGCCTTAAGACGCTTCTCGATATTTGCGATGAACTTGACTGTCAACCGGGAGATATTATTCGGCGGGTGAGTGAGAAAGAGCTTGAGGAGCTTATTGTTGAGCGTGCAAAAAATGTCGTGAGACAGATGCGGAATGGTGGAGGCAATGAGGCGTCGCTTCCGACATCAGTCTTTGCTGTAGATTTGAGCGACGAGTAGCATATAGCGAGCAGCTAAAACGAGATATTGGTGTGATGGGGCCCGTGTCTAGCGCGGGCCCCATCTCTTTAAATTATCTTGACAAATATAAGTTATCGATAAACAATAACACAAAGTAAAAGCGATAATAGAAAGGAGGAACGATATGAGCTGGATTGTCAAACCGAGTTATGTGGACCCCGGTGGTGGGTGCAACGGTTACTGCAAGACATTCTGTGGAGCACGCACTTGCGTCAATAACTGCAGCAAAAACTTCTGTTTAGTTAATCTCTAGCAGTTGCGGCTGCTGCCAGGCGACAGTCTGGCAGCAGCGGTTTTGCTATCAAGCAGAACGGGAGGCCAATGAGTGCATCAGCGATAAAGCTATCAAAGGTGTCAAAGCGCTACGGGAAACGGCGCGTTTTGCATGACGTTTCCTTCGAGGTGCATCAGTCTGAGCTCTGTGCCCTTGTCGGTGCAAACGGTGCGGGCAAAAGCACGCTTATTAAAATCGTCTTGGGCCTCTGCGAGCCATCGTCGGGGAGCGTGGAGCTCTTTGGAGGCAAATCAAAAAGAGAGCTTGGCTTGATGCGGACGCGTGTCGGCTATGTGCCAGATTCCAGCGGAGCATACCAATCCCTCAGTGCGGTTGAGAATCTCCAAATCCGATGTTTGGAATGGGGGCTTGATGCGAATCGTGAGATTCCTCGCGTTTTGAGCCTAGTCGGGCTGGACGTCGAAGAGAAAAAGAGCGTGAGCAGTTTTTCTCTGGGAATGAAACGGCGGCTGGATATGGCTACGGCTTTGTTGGGTGACACTGATCTGCTTATTTTTGATGAGCCAGCAAACGGGTTGGACCCGCTGGGCATCGAGAGTATATGGGCCCTTATCGGTCGATTGAATCGAGAACAGGGTAAGACCATGCTCATCTCTAGCCATGATTTGGATGAGTTGGCATCAGTTGCAACAAGTTGCGTGTTTATTCATGACGGCGAACTGCTGAAAAAGGAATCGATGGACGTCATAAGGGATGAGGCGTCGTCCCTAAAAGAGTATTACAGGCGCTTGATGAAGGCGGTCTCGCTATGAAGCGGGCGATCCATCCCATAAAGGCAGATATGATGCGTTTGCACAGGATGTTTCCGGCGAAGTTTGGTCTTGCACTTATGCTGGCGTTCGGCCTTCTCTTCGGTGTCTTTCTAAAAAACGGAACAACGTTGCTCGCCTTTGGCAATAGCGTTTTTGGGGAGGATATTGGTTTCTGCTGGAATGTAATCGATCCTTCTGCACCCGATGAGTCCCTTGTGCGCAGTGCTTTTGCCGGCACCTCTCTGTTCGTTCCGCTCATCGTTTGCCTGGCGATTTTACAGGAGCGCGGCTATGAAGAGGGATACCGAATTTCTTCAGCAAGAGGTCTTGCCTGCTTTAACGGGGCTCTGGCACATGTACTTTCGTCTGCTTTAATAATCGGCGCAGCATATAGTGCGCTTTGCCTTCTTCTGTTTGCAATAGCGATAACACGTGGAGGGCAAAACTATGCGTATAGCATGCTGGCTGCATTTTTGCCCGCGATGATGATTAACGCCGTATTGGTGATATCGGTTGCGTTGGAGACGGTGACCATCTATCGGATTACAGGCAGCGCCGTATTGAGCGGGGCTGTGGTAATAATCGGATTTGTCATGAGCTTGACGCTCTACGGAACTTACCTTCAGACACCCATACCGTCCTTGCGATGGATCTTCTTTCTTCCGGGGCCGTACCTTGGAGTCGGATGTGCCCTTGGGTATAGCGATATGGGGCAGCTGACGCTTCTGGGATATGGCGTGGCAGCCAGCTGTCTATCGGTATTGATTTACGCTCTCTTGAGCTTTCGCGCTGGGGGTGTGCTCAATGGCTCGTCAGATTAAAAGACTCCTCCAGTCAGAATTGAAGCATGTGAGCAAATGGATGTACGCTTTAATCCTGGTAATTTATGCGTGCATGGTGGTATTGCAGCTTAATTCTTTCCCGATGTGGTTCTGTAGCCTCCGTGAGAACAGTTTCTTGGGCTTTTTCCCAGACCCGACGCTTCTGCTGTCGGCAGAGGATGTCCTTCTATTTGGTAATGCAGAGGTTTTTCGCGGTCTGCTGTTCAACGTAGCCCCGTTGGCTCATGCATTGTTCTTTCCGTTCATCGCGGCTTGCATTGTGCCGCGCTTTGTCAGTTCGGGCTTTATTGAGGAACCGTGGGGGTTGTCGGAGGCTCGGGGAGGGAAGCGTGTGTGCGCTATCGTTGCGCGAGTGGTGCTGTCTTCTTTTGCCCTTTTGGGCGCGTTTATCCTGTCGAGTGTCGTTTTGTACTGTCTTAACTGCGCGATCGTTTTGTATGCTCAGCAGTATTTCAACCTGCATGTATTTTGCTATCGACTTGTTCTTGCTGCCGCTGCCTGCCTTGCATACGTGGTTTCTTGCGTAATTGTTGTTTCCTATTTTGGGTCCGGCTTCGGTCCGATTGGCATGCTGTTGCTTGTCAACGTCGTGGCGATCTACATACAGCTCGGGGCCAATTCCATGCTTCCGCTTCCAGCCTCGATGCTCATGTGGATTTGTGGCGTGACCCCGTTGGGGAATAGTCAATGCATTTCGATTCTAATTGACTGCCTAATAAACGTAGCAAGCGTTTTTGCCATCTGCTTTACCGTCGACCGATTGCGGTCGAGATTTCTTTGATTGTTTGTGAGGGATGACCATACCGAGCATACCAAATACAGGGGGGGGCGGGCACCGTGGCTGGTGTCCGCCCCCCCTGGTTTAGGAGGCTTTAACTTGTGTGGCTTGCGAGCTAGCGGGACTGCTTTACCTTGGACGCTGCCTCGACAAACGACTTCCACAGGTTAAAGTCGGTCTCGAGTGTCTGCCAGGTGTACTCGGGATGCCATTGCACGCCCAAGCAGAAAGGCTGGCCTTCGACTTCGATGCACTCGGGAACGCCGTCGGTTGCCTTGGCGACCAAGCGCGTGCTTTTACCCAGACGATCGACGCAGCAGTGATGTGCCGAGTTGGTCTGGATCAGCCTGTGCCCGCCAACCGCGCGCTCCAGCAGCGAGCCCGGCACGACCTCGACGGGATGCACAGGGTCGTTGAGCACGTGGGTATGGCGCCACTGCGTGCGGCCCTCGCGAGCGCCCAGGCTCGGCACGTCCATGCACAGGGTGCCGCCAGTGGCGACGTTGAGCAGCTGCGTGCCGCGGCAGGTGGTAAAGAGCGGCTTTTTGGCGCGGAGCACCTCGTCGACCAGCTTGAACTCAAAACTATCACGGATCTCGCAGCAGAGGGTGGGGTCGTAGGGTCGATCATCGCCCCAACGTTTGGGATTGACATCCGGGCCACCGGGAATGGCGATGCCGTCGGCGATATCGACGTAATGACGGATGACCTCAATGTCCTCGGTGATGGACATCTGCAGCGGCAGGCCGCCGGCGGCAAGGATGGCATCGACAAAGACACTTGCGATTTCTTCGTTGGGGGAGAGCGTTTCGCTTAAAAACGGCTTTGCCCCTTCCCAACGCGGCGCCACCAGGATGAGTGGACGGTCGGCGGGGGCAACGTCGACGTGCGGGGTATAGGACGAGGAGGTATGGGTTCCGATCATAGGTGTTGCTTTCGAATCCGGGTGGACATGGTGCATGGGTGGCGCGGGGCAAACGTTACTGATGAATTTGCCCGCGTGGCAATTGGGTTAGTGGCCCTTGATGGAGTTGAGGAAGTCCTGGGCGCGCTTGGTCTGGGGGTGGTCGAAGAACTCGTCGGGCGTGCCGGTTTCCACGATCTGGCCGTCGGCCATAAACACGACGCGGTCGGCTACGCGGCGGGCAAAGTTCATCTCGTGCGTGATGACGATCATCGTCATGCCCTGCTGGGCCAGACGGACCATGACCTCGAGCACCTCGTTGATCATCTCGGGATCGAGGGCACTCGTGGGCTCGTCAAAGAGCATGGCCTTGGGTTGCATGGCAAGCGAGCGGGCGATGGCTACGCGCTGTTGCTGGCCGCCCGAGAGCTGTGCGGGCACCTTATCGGCCTGCTCGGCCACGCCCACGCGGCCCAGCAGGTCCATGGCGCGCTCACGGGCTTCGTCCTTGGAGACGCCCAGCACATCGACCGGTCCCAGCATGACGTTCTGCAGGACGGTCATATGTGCGAACAGGTTGAACTGCTGAAACACCATGCCCAGCTCGGCACGCATGCGGGCAAGGTCCTTGCCTTCCTGCGGTAGGGGCTCGCCCTCGATGAGGATCTCGCCCGAGTCGATGGTTTCCAGACGGTTGATGGTGCGGCACATGGTCGACTTGCCCGAGCCCGAGGGGCCAATCACAACGACGACCTCGCCGCGGTTGACCGAGAGATTGATGTCGTTGAGGACGTGCAGGTCGCCATAGTGCTTATCGACGTGTTTGAGCTCGATCAGCGGCTGATTGCCGGTGGAAGAGGTGCTCTGTGCCATGGTGCTCGGCTCCTTATGACTCGAAATGGTAAAGCGTTAGCGGATGATGGTCGCGCCGGTCTTGTGCGAAACGTAGACAGCGGCCTTGTTAATCGCGACGTTGATGAGAATGTAGATGACCGCGATTACCAGGTAGACCGACACGAGGGCGTCGTAGTTGGTAATGAGCACGCGGGCATTTTGCATGAGGTCGGGGTAGCTCACCACGTAGGCGACGGTGGTGTCTTTGACTACGACCACAAGCTGCGAAATCAAGGACGGAATGATAAACCGAATAGCCTGCGGCAACACGATTTTAAAGGTGATTTTGGCCTTGGAGAGACCGAGCGCCTGGGCTGCCTCGACCTGACCGCGCGGCACGGCATTGACGCCGGCGCGGAAAATCTCGGCCAGCACGCCGGCCGCAGCGAGCGCGACAGGCAACGTGAGCATCCAAAACGACGGCAGCGCGATCTTGTACTGGGGCAGCACCAAAAAGAAGAAGTAGATGAACAGCAGACTCGGCACACCGCGGAAGAAATCGGTGAGCACGCGGCAGACCAGCTGTAGTGGCTTGATGCCGCTGGTGCGGCCGAGCATAAGGGCTAAGCCCAGTACCAGCGCAATGACGCCGGCAGTGAGTGCGACTTTAACGGTGCCCTCAAAGCCGGCAAGCAGGAACTTCCAGGTGGTGAGGTGCGTAAAGAAATACCAATAGTGGACCGAAAGCTGGCCGGTCACATAAAAGCGCTGCAGCACCAGGACGGCGAGCGCGGCGACGGCAACAAGCGAGATGGCGGTGCCGATGCGAATCTTGGCGCGCATCTTGGGGCCGGGAGCCTCGTAGAGCGCATCGCGCATGGTAAGTGCAGGGGAGGAATGCTTGCTCATCGGAGGATCCTCACCTTCTTATCGATGTAGGTGCCAATGTGGCTCACCACAAAGGCCGTGCCCAGGTAGCCGAGCGCCGAGATAAAGAACGCGGCGACGCCGCCGAGCGAGCGCGTGTTGATATAGCTCACCACGCCGGTGAGCTCTTGCGGTTTAAGCGGCACCTGACTTCCCAAGGCGGTAGTGAGCATGACGGCGATAAAGAGGTTGGTCATGGGCAGCACGCTCGAGCGCAGCGCCTGCGGAATCACGATCTTGGCGAGGATGCGGCTGAAGCTCATGCCCAGCGAGCGGGCGGCTTCGACCTGACCGACGCCAACGGTGTTGATGCCGCTCATAAAGTTCTCGGAGCCAAAGGCCGAGCCCAAAAGGACCGTGGCGACGATAACGCAGGTGCGGTAGGGCAGGACGACCTTGAGCGGCGGCAGCGCATAGACGACGATGATGAGCAGCGCGATGCCGGGGATGTTACGGAAGACCTGGACATACAGGTCGCCAAAGACGCGCAGCGGCTTGAGCGGCGACACGCGCATCACAGTGACGGCGACGGCCAGCACCATGGCGATGGCAAACGACTCAAGCGTCATGCCCCAGGTTGCTAGCAGCGCGTCGATATAGTTCTGGCCATAGAGCGACCAGAGTTCGGAGAGACTCATGCGGACCTCCCGCCGGTAAGGAAAGGGGCTCCCGTGTGTACGGAAGCCCCGACAACTCAGTGAGGAAACAGTTTACCGCAATAAAGCGCATCATGCGTTTTCGTATGGTTTCGTTGCGGCCGTTACCAGGCTCGCTGCCTAGGCGCCGATCTCGGGCAGCTCGGGAACATTGGTGTCGCCCGTACGGTCGCCGATGCAGATCTGCCACAGCTCAGTCCAGGTGCCGTCGTCCTCGATCTTCTTAAGGAAGTCGTTGACAAAGGCGACGCCGTCGGAATCGAGCGGCAGACCGATGCCATAGGGCTCCTTGCTGCCGAAGGGCTTGCCGGCGATCTTGTACTTACCGGGCTCGCGGACCAGGGCGCTCTGCTGCATGTTGTTATCGATGACGTAGGCGTCAACGCGGCCCTGCTGGAGTGCCTGGCGGGCCTCCTCGTCGGTCTTGAACTCCTGCTGGCTGGCCTTGGGAGCGAACTCCTCCAGGATGGCGGGGCCGTTGGAGCCAGACTGGACGGCGACGTTCTTGTCGGCCAGGTCGTCGACGCTCTTGATGTCATCGTTGTCAGCGAGCACCAGGATGGCCTGCTGGGTGTAGTAGTAGGGGCCGGCAAAGGAGACGAGCTTCTTGCGCTCGTCAGTGATGGTGTAGGTGGCAAAGACAGCGTCGACCTGGCCGTTCTGCAGGACGGACTCGCGCGTGTCCGAGGTCACCTGGGTAATCTCGACCTTGTTCTCGCCCAGGATGTAGTTGGACAGAAGCTGCGCGATGCCGGCATCGAAGCCGCGGGTCTGACTGTCTTTCTCGTTGAGGAGGGAGAAGAGCGTGGAGGTCTGAACGCCACCGATCTTAAAGACGCCGGCGTCCTTGACGGCCGTCGCCCAGGTGCTGGCGGCGATGGCGTCGTCATCGGCCTTGGGGCCGTTGTCGACGAGCTTGTCGAATGCCTTAGCGTCGAGCGTGGTGGAAGCCTCGGTATCCTCGGAGCCCTTGGAGGAGCCGGCGGCGGAACCCTTGTCGGCCTCGGCGCTGGTGTCGGAGCAGCCGGCAAGACCAAGGCCGGCGACGGTTGCGAAGGTGGCGGCAACGAAGCCGCGGCGGTCGAGAACGACCTGCTGGGAGAGGTTCTTGCTCATGGTAGAACACCTTTCTCAATAAAATCCCTAGCGGTTGAGTAGAGTTATACCCTATCGCGCTCAAATGGGTCAACACGAAATAACTCAGAAACATACTTACCTTATGGGTAATTCTACCTACCAAAAAGGGACAGGTTTATTTTGGCAGGTTTTATCTGGGGAAACGTCAGTTATTGCAGCTGAAATAGCGTTTTGCAGACGGCATGATCGCTCACAGCGGTCGCTATAATGGCGGCAACGAAAACCACCACAAAGGGGACAGGCACCTTTGTGGTGGTTCTGGCCGATGCGGCGGCATGCCTTACTGTTCTGTCTCAATCTGTAACATCTGCAGCCTTTTTTGCCGAGTACCTGTTACAGATTGAGATTTTCTCTTCAGGGGAATTCGAATGTCTCAATCTGTAACAGTTAGACGGGAATTCGGGCCCTAGATGTTACAGATTGAGATAATTGAGCTGTGAAAACAAAAACCTCCGCAGGGGCGCTTCCCTTGCGGAGGTTTTCTTACTCGTTGAGTAGCCTTACGGCTTCGGCGGCCATGTTCTCGACCGTCATGCCGTTCTGAGCGAGCAGCTCGTTGGGGTCGTAGCGGTCGGGGAAGCCCTTGGCGATGCCGAAGGTGCGGGTGCGCAGCGGCGTGCATGCCAGATAACATGCCACGCGCTCGCCCCAGCCGCCGTCCAAGATGCCGTCCTCGAGGGTGACGACAACGCGATGCTCGGCGGCAAGACTGTCGAGGAACTCGCGGTCGAGCTCGGTTGCAAAGCGCGGGTTGACGAGCGTGGCCTCGATGCCGTACTCGGCAGTCAGACGGTTTGCCACGCGCTCACCCAGCTCAAAGAAGTCGCCGAGCGCGAGCACGGCAACGTCGCGGCCCTGACGCACCACGTTGTAGCGAACGGCGCTGTAGTCGGCGTCCTCGGCAGGTGCCAGATCGGGGCGGCTTACCAGGACGATGCCCGGTACGCGGATTGCCACGGGATGCTCGCGGTGGTCGAGCGACCAGCTCAGCATGGACAGATATTCCTCCATGCAGGCCGGCGCCAAGTAATGCATGTTGGGAAGTCCGCCCAGCATGGAAATATCAAAGAACGAGAGGTGCGTCTCGGATGTGGTGCCAAAGATTGACGCACCAAACACCAGGATGGTTGCGGGGGCGTCGTTGAGGCACAGGTCGTGCCACAGCTCGTCGTAGGCGCGCTGCAAAAAAGTAGAATAGATCGCCGCAACAGGCTTCATTCCCTGTTTGGCAAGTCCCGCAGCCATGCAGACTGCGTGGCCCTCGGCAATGCCGACATCAAAGAACCTAGACGGGAAATCAGCCGCAAACTGGTCAAGGCCTGTTCCGTGCTGCATAGCTGCAGTGATAGCGCAGACAGTCTTGTCGCTGGCGGCCATCCGGCCAAGCTCCTGTCCAAAAATATCAGAAAAGGTCGGGACGGATACAGTCTCACTCAGACCCGTCTCGGGGTCAAACTTCCCGATACCATGGAACTCCTGCGGCGTTTTTTCTGCCGGCGCATAGCCACGCCCCTTCTTCGTGATGAGATGGATGAGGACAGGCTCATGCAGCGCGACAGCCGTCTTCAGCAGCATTTCAATTCTGGAAATGTCATGCCCGTCTACCGGGCCGAGGTAGGTAAACCCCAGATTCTCAAACAGCGTTGTGCCAAGAATGCTGCGGCGCATGTGCTCTTTGACCTTATGGGTCAGTGCATAGAGCCGACGGCCGAAAGCACTTTTGGCCGTTGTCTGTCTGTACCATAATTTGAGGTCGAGATATTTGGGACGCAGACGCGCCTGCGCAAGATAACGAGAAATCGCGCCGACATTCGGCGTGATGGACATGCCATTGTCATTAAGCAGGACAATCATGGGTTCGCGGCTTGCACCAGCGTTGTTGAAACCCTCATAAGCAAGGCCGCCGGTCAGCGCGCCGTCGCCCATCAGAGCCAGCACATGATAGTCTGCCCCTTCCATCGTCCGGGCGCGGGCCATACCGAGTGCAACGGAAACAGCGTTGGATGCGTGGCCGGCGATAAAGGCGTCGTGTACGCTCTCACAGGGCTTTGGAAAGCCGGAAAGCCCTCCCTGCTGGCGGAGCGTGTCAAACCGCTCCATACGGCCGGTGAGCATTTTATGCACATAACACTGATGCCCGACATCGAACACAAGCCGGTCGCGGCTGGTGTCAAAGACGCGATGGATTGCCACCGTCGTCTCGACAATGCCGAGGTTGGATGCCAGATGGCCGCCGGTGCGGCTGACGTTTTGTACAAGAAATTGTCGGATTTCATCGCAGAGCGTTCCAAGCTGCGCTTCTGGGATGTCCAGCAGATCCTGTCTGGAGTGAATTGTATCTAAAAGCATGGAGTCCTCATTTTTCTGCGTGTTTTTTCCGAAGGCGCTGTGGGAGCGTTCGGAAGAAACATAGGACTTTCGCTGCCGTGCGCACAACAGCGGTACTGCTGTTCATGGCAAGTGACTTGCCGCAGGCCTTTCCGCCGACTGTTACGCCGGAAACAACTGCAGACAGCAGCAGCGTGATAAAAATCTCCGACTTACTTTTGCTCAGGAGCAGCACGCGCGCAGCAATGACCGCTGCGGCAGATCCGGAGATAACGCCGCAGATATCGCCGATCACGTCATTGCAGAACGACGAGACTTTTCCCGCGTTGCGAATCAGGCGCAGTGCGTCTTCCGCCTCTGGAACTTTACGCGAGGCCATTGCGTGGAACGGGACCTCGTCCGCTGCCGTGACGGCAACACCAATGATGTCAAACAGAATACCGGTCAGAACAATACAGATCAAAATCACAAAGGACAGCGCAAGTCCCGCACCTTCCAGAAGATTAGACGACACAAAACTCATCAGGGCCGAAATCAGAACAGTCGTCAGAAAGATCAGCGCGATCCATTTGAAATCTGGTTTAGCCGATTTACCGGCCTTTTTCTTTTTCGCAGCAGCCAAGACAGCCTCCACATAAATTATGTAAACTTAATTTTGCGTAAATACAGAAAAAATGTAAATGCTGATAAAATGCCGCATATGCGGCATCTCATCAGGATTTACAAATGTACAATGGCAGCTATTATGGTTAATCTTACGGCTTAGGTCGGGTTTGTTTTCCCCGGGAGCATCCTCTCGTCGCCGATGGAGGTGGTTCCCCTTTCATGCTCGCGTTGGCCTGTCGCCATGGCCACTACCCGATTGCCACTTAGTCCGTACCGCAATCCCATAAAAGCCCTTTCGACAGTCTAGGTGATTTCCACAACAGCTTTTTCCGACTCTTATCCTCTTTTGCAAACCGTCTTTCAAGGGAATATCGTCTGTGCTCAAGGCCATGAGCGCTGGACGCATCAGCTTCCCTTTCCCGGCCGGTTCACGCAAGGCAGGCTACTCTGCACACAGCGTTCACGGCTTGAAGCCGGGTAGCACCGCAATGCAGGTTCATATCCGGTATCGTACAACGGTCGGATACCGCAAAGGGAGTTCGCCGCTGCACAATATCCAGTCTCCACAGCGACCGGGTCATCTTCTCCATGCCATTGGAGACAGCCCGTCCGCCGCAGGCGCAAAATCGCCTTCCCACAGCATCCACCCCAGACTGGGCGTAAGAAGCAGACACCACGGGGTTCACAGGTATGCCAAACAAAGGATTTTTAGGCCCTTCCTCGCAGCCGGCAAAGCTGACTAGAATACTGCACCATTGCAAAGCTAGTATATCATATCACAGATGTATATACAAGCAAGTATTCATAAACTTTCTGTTACATTCCTGTTTTTCGTGTGTGTCGAATGAATCAGTATTCACGAAGCGCAAGTTGGCGGGCCATTTCCACAAGAAATTCAGAATTTTCAAAGCAGCCAAGCGCCTCAATGGCTGTCTTTGTCTCTGACTCGATCATTTTTGCGCACGCGCCGATGCCGTACAGGCGGACAAACGTGTTTTTCTGCTCATCCACATGCGTCGCCTTGCCAAGCTTGGCTGCGTCACCCAGAACGTCGAGCATATCGTCGCGGATCTGGAACGCAAGACCGAGATTCTGCGCATAGGTCTTTGCGGCGTCGAGTTGCTGCTCTGTCCCGTTTGCAGCTACTACGCCAATCTGGCAGGCCGCCTGAATGAGTGCGCCGGTCTTGCGGCACTGGATATCGTAGATTCCCTGCTCCGTCAGTTCCTGCTCTTCCGCATCCATATCGAGTACCTGTCCGCCAACCATACCGAGTTCACCTGCCTGCTCCGACAAAATGCGGATGGCTTTGACGGTCACTGCAGGGTCCGCAGGCGCGTTCGCAGCGATTTCAAATGCGGCGGTCAGAAGACCGTCTCCTGCGAGGACAGCCAGCGCCTCGCCGAAAACCTTGTGATTGGTGAGACGTCCCCGGCGGTAATCGTCGTTGTCCATACATGGCAGATCATCGTGGATAAGGCTGTAAGTATGGATCATCTCAAGTGCGCAGGCGAAGGGAATAGCGCTCTGCCAGTCTCCGCCGCAGATCCGACAGAATTCGAGCGTCAGAACCGGGCGGATACGCTTGCCTCCTGCAAGCAGGCTGTAGCGCATAGCATCAAATAGGCGCTTTTGGGGAAGGTCCTGACAAAACTGCGCCTGCAAAAATGCCTCGATCGCGGCGCGATATTGGGCAATCTGGTCATGAAATTCACTCATCGCGTACATACTCCGTTTCTGCCGGCGTACCGTCGGCGGTTTTTGTCAGTTTGACGATCTCCTGTTCCGCGCTGTCAAGCAGCTTCGCGCAGGACTGCACAAGCGCAGTCCCCTCCTGAAACAGCTTCAGGGATTCCTCCAGCGGAGCGTTTCCCTGTTCCAGCTGCCGGACAATCGTTTCCAACCGTTCCATTGAAGCTTCAAAGCTTTTGGATGTTTCAGCCATCTGTAGGTTCCTCCTGTATCTGCTGTACATCTGCCGCCAGGCAGCCGCTGCGCAGACTGATGTGAATTCGTTGACCGAGACGTACGGTGCTGGCACTTGTGACCAGTTTTCCAGACTCATCCGTCACCATGCTGTAGCCGCGTGAAAGCACCTTCAAAGGACTCATAGCGTCAAGCGCGGCAGTCAGGCGGACAAAGCGCTGTTTCTTTTCATGTAGCGTTTTCT
>OLOV01001410.1_pt1 | contig 18814 bp, 15 predicted proteins | sample 1672931 | NCBI WGS metagenome assembly OLOV01 (sample SAMEA3136738, study PRJEB25190) | human gut metagenome | biome: human gut; feature: human-associated habitat; material: faeces | place: Austria | collected 2013
GCCCCGATTGGCGGCCACGACAGTGGGCGGGAATCGGCTGGCACGACGGTGGGCAGTCGCCGCCCCCTACGGATGCGGTGCGACGTTCAACAGGGCGGGACAATGTGGGGAGCGAATTGAGCGCCGCCGGTGGCGGGTGAAGCAAAAGGAGCGAGCGACCGCGAGGGTCGCCCCCTACGCCGGCACGGTCGTTTTCCCCGTTCCCCCTTGCATTTCTCTCCATTTTGCGGCATACTGGTCTTATACCATTTCAAAATAAAGGAGTTTTCTCCATGGAAACCTTGAAATTATACTATGCCGATGCCTTTCTGCGGGAATTTGACGGGCGCGTCCTCGCCTGCCGTCCCGACGGCAAAAAGTGGCTGGTAGCGCTGGATCAGACCGCTTTTTACCCCGAAGGCGGCGGCCAGCCCGCCGACCACGGCACGCTGGGGGCGGCAAAAGTCACCGATGTGCAGGAAAAGGACGGCGTGATCCTTCACACCTGCGACAAGCCCTTGACCGAGGGCGAGTCCGTTCACGGGTGCATCGACTGGCAGCGGCGCTTTGACCACATGCAGCAGCACTCCGGCGAGCACATCGTCAGCGGCATGCTCTGCGCCGCCTACCACTGCGACAACACGGGCTTTCACATGGGCGAAGGCTCCGTCATCATCGACTACAACGCCGACATTCCCTGGGAGGGTGTGCTGGAGATCGAGGCGCAGGCCAACCGCTACATCTGGGAAAACCACGCCTTTGAGGCGCTGTATCCCTCGGCGGAGGAGCTGGCCGCCCTCCCCTACCGCAGCAAAAAGGAGCTGACCGGGCAAGTGCGCATCACGCGGTTCCCCGAGGCGGACTGCTGCGCCTGCTGCGGCACCCATGTGGCGCAGTCGGGGCAGGTGGGGCTGGTGAAATTCATCGGCTGGCAGAAATTTCGGGACGGCGTGCGGCTGGAGCTGCTGTGCGGAGAGCGGGCGATGCAGTATCTGGCCATGAACTGGGAGCAGAACAGCGCCGTGGGGCGGAGCCTGTCCGTGAAGGCGGAGAAGACCGCCGGCGCCGTGGAGCGGCTGCTGGGGGAGGTGCAGGCGCTGAAGATGCGCTGCGCCGCGCTGGAGGAGGCGGAGTTTGCCCGTCTGGCGGAGGAGAATCGGGACGGGGGCGACGTGGTGCTGGTGCGGCCGCCCATGGAGTCCGACGCCGTGCGGCGGCTGTGCGACGCCGTGAGCCACACCTGCGGCGGCCGGTGCGCCGTGTTCGCCGGAGAGAGCGGCGGCTACAAATACGCCGTCATCCACGCCGGACAGGACGTTGCCCCCCTTATCAAGCAGATGAACGCCGCCCTCCACGGCCGCGGCGGCGGACGGGACGGCTTTGCCCAGGGCAGCGTCGCCTGCACGGAGGACGAGCTGCGGCGTTTTTGGGCATAAAGCGCATAATATGAGATAAATCCGGCAAAAAAGGCCGCGTTTTTTGGCTATTTATGTCTATCCATTCCGTTAAAATAGTGTTATACTGATGCATGCTGAACTGAGTTTATAGCGGAGAAAGTGTACTATGCAAGCTGAAAACAAGCTGGGCGTCATGCCCATTAAAAAATTGATTTGGAATATGTCCCTGCCCATCATCGTGTCCATGCTGGTGCAGGCGCTTTACAACATCGTGGACAGCGTGTTCGTCTCCTGGGTCAGCGAGGCGTCGCTGACGGCGGTGTCGCTGGCGTTTCCGGCGCAGAACCTGATGATCTCGCTGGCCGCCGGCACGGCCGTGGGCGTCAACGCTCTCATGGGTCGGGCGCTGGGCGCCAAGCAGCAGCAGCAGGCGGACGCCGTGGCCATGAACGGCCTGTTTCTGGCGCTGGTGGGCTTCGCGGTGTGCGCCGTGCTGGGGCTGACTCTTTCGGACTTTTTCTTCCGCAGCCAGACGGACGTGGAGGAGATCGTCCAGATGGGCAACCAGTACCTCATGATCGTCATGGGCTGCTCCGTGGGCGCCTTCGGCCAGATGATGCTGGAGCGGCTGCTGCAGGGCACGGGGCACAGCATCCTCTCCATGTATACCCAGGGGGCGGGCGCCATTATCAACATCATCCTCGACCCCATTTTCATCTTCGTGTTTGACATGGGCGTGGCCGGCGCCGCCGTTGCCACCGTTATCGGCCAGATCTGCGCCTGCATTTTCGCCCTGGTGCTGAACATAAAGAAAAATCCGGAGATCCGGCTGGTGTTTCGGGGCTTCCGCCCCAACTGGCGCATCATCGGCAGCATTTACGCCATCGGCCTGCCCTCCGTAGTGATGATGGCCATCGGCTCGGTGATGACCTTCCTCATGAACAAGATCCTCATCACCTACCACTCCGCCCGCGAAACTGCCGCCACCGCCTTCGGCATCTATTTCAAGCTCAACAGCTTCGTGTTCATGCCCGTGTTCGGCCTGAACAACGGCGTTGTGCCCATCATTGCCTACAACTACGGCGCCCAGCAGCGCGCCCGCATGATCGAAACCATCAAGCGCAGCACCCTGTACGCCTCCTGCATCATGATCATCGGCATGGCGCTTTTCCAGATCTTCCCCGCCACCCTGCTGAAAATTTTCAAGGCCACGGACACCATGATGTCGGTGGGCGTCCCCGCCCTGCGGATCATCTCCCTGAGCTTCTGTCTGGCCGGCGCGTGCATTGCGCTGGGCGGCTGCTTCCAGGCGCTGGGCAAGTCCGTTTACTCCCTCGTGGTGTCCTTCATCCGCCAGCTGGTGCTGCTGATACCGGTGGCTTTTGTGCTGGCGCAGATCGGCCACAGCATGGGCAACGACAATCTGGTGTGGTGGTGCTACCCCATTGCGGAGGTCTTTTCCCTTGGTGTGTCCCTGCTGTGCTACCGCCGGCTGTACCGCACCCTCATCTCCAAGCTGCCGGAAAACGGCCCCGAAGTGCAGTGACGCTTCCCCGCCGTCATATAAAAAGATGCAAAACCGCCGCCTCCTTTCGGAAGCGGCGGTTTTGCATATAAGGGGAAGAATACGGTATGGAAAAGAAAAGAGAGGGAATGGTTTACTTATGTCTTGTGGCGGCGGAAACGGCTCCCACGAGCACAAGGACTCCGGCCAAAGCGGCCAAAAGAATGTTCAGTATCATGTGATTTGACCTCCTTTTTTTATATGTTATCCGGATGAGTTTATATTAGCAGACTCTTAGCGATTTGTAAAACGAATGTTATTCATCTTTTTGATGAAATTTTCTTGTGCTAAAATGAGAAATATGATACACTGGGGAAAAGAAGTGCGGCGGCGTTCGAGAGGGACGGGGAGCGCGCGGTCGCCCCGCCCGACAATGGACACCGAACTTTCATAAAAATGTCATTCCGAGGAGCGAGGCGACGTGGGAATCCGTTTCCCCGTGTGGCAGAGGTGCGGCGCGTCATCGGTGGGGCGTCGGGGAAATCGGCGAAGCGCCGCCAGCGGCGGATGAAGCGAGCCGGTTTCGAGGAAGTGCCCCGATTGGCGGCCACGACAGTGGGCGGGAATCGGCTGGCACGACGGTGGGCAGTCGCCGCCCCCTACGACCCGAATGGTGGGCGGTGCGGGGGGGATACGGATGTCCCTGTTGCGGTGCCCAAAATTTTCGCGCTGCCTTACGGCGGCCGCTTAAAATTTTGACCGCGGCCACTCGCTCATCTCGCTTCTTCTGCCACCGGCAGCGCTCGATTCGCTCCCCACACCAGCGTGCGCGCTGGTTCGCAATGACAGGAAATTTTTTTGGAAGTGCCGTGCGTATCGGCGGCGGCACACATGGGTGCCGCCCTACAGAAATTTTTGGTTCTTTTTGTAGGGGCGGCGGGGTAAAACACAATAAAGAAGGAGATAAAGGGCATGAGCGTGACAAAATATCAGGTATTTTTGGCCGTGGTGGGCTGCGGCGGCTTCACACGGGCGGCGGAGGAGCTGCATTTCACCCAGTCGGGCGTCAGCCACACCATTGCCGCGCTGGAGAGCGAGCTGGGGGTGCCGCTGTTCGCCCGCAACCGCAGCGGCGTGACGCTGACGGCGGACGGACGGGCGCTGCTGCCCCACATGCAGGCTCTGTGCGACGACGCCCGCGCGCTGGAGCAAAAGGCGCAGGAGCTGCGGGGGCTGGAGGCCGGCCTTGTGCGGGTGGCCACGTTCAGCAGCGTGTCAGTGCAGTGGCTGCCGTACATCCTAAAATCTTTTCGGGAGGAGTATCCCCGCATTGAGTTTGAACTGCTGTCCTTTGTGGAAAACGCCGAGCTGGAGGAAGCCGTGCTCAGCGGCCGCGCCGACTGCTGCTTCGCCAGCCTCCCCACGGTGCAGCCGCTGGACACTTGGATCCTGCATCGGGATCAGTGGCGGGTGATCGTGCCCTACGGCCATCCGCTGGCAGGACGGGATCCCTTTCCACCGGAGGCGCTGGCCACAGAGCCGTTCATTTACTTGCAGGAGGGCGACGACTACGAGATCCGCGCCGTGTTCGACCGGCTGCAGATCCAGCCGAACATCCAGTACATCCTGCGGGACGACCCTTCCATTCTGGCCATGGTGTCCAACGGTCTGGGCATCAGCATCATGCCGGAGCTGGAGCTGGAGCACTGCCCGTATCCGCTGGTGGCCTGTCCCCTGCCCCAGACGTTTTACCGCAACATCGGCATCGCCGTGAAGGACAAAAACGCCATGTCCCTGTCCACCCGCCGGTTCATTGAGCACGCCCGCCGCTGGGTGGGGCAGCACTATGAGCGGTGAGGGGCGGACGAGGCATGGCAAGGGGCGCGGCGTAGGGCGGGACGATGTGAGCATCGTCCCTTACGGGGTGCATAACAAGAAGTCTGTAGGAGCGGACGACCCTGCCCGCCCGTTCGACATACGCCGCATTTTCACAAAAATGTCATTCCGAGGAGCGAAGCGACGTGGGAATCCGTTTCCCCGTGTGGCAGATGTGCGGTGCGGAGGGAATACGGATGTCCTTGTTGCGGTGCCCAAAATTTTCGCGCTGCCTTACGGCGGCCGCTTAAAATTTTGACCGCGGCCACTCGCTCATCTCGCTTCTTCTGCCACCGGCAGCGCTCGATTCGCTCCCCACACCAGCGTGCGCGCTGATTCGCAATGACATGGTTTGGAAGTGCGGTGCGTATCGGGTGGGCAACCGCAAGGGTCGCCCCTACACGGAGCAAGAAAGTACGGTGTAAAAATGGCGGCAGGGTGAGGGCACCCCGCCCTACGGAAACATAATAAGGTGATGCGGCGCGAAGGGAATACGGATCGCCGTGTCGCTGCGCTCCTCGCAATGACAGGGTTGGGCGGACAGAGGCGTCCGCCCCTACATTTTTTTAGTTCCTTAAGGCAGAAAAAAACCGCCGCCGATGCTGTGTCGGCGGCGATTTTTTTACTTATAATAGTCCGTTTCCTCGTCCAGCGCCATGGGCAGGCCGTTGTGGTACACCGGAATGGTGGTGAACTTGAAGCGGCTGGCCTTGTGCTTGCGGTCGATCTGCTCCCGGATCTCGGGGTCGCACACGCCGCGGCGGACGTACTCGTTCACGGCGTGGTAGGTGAAGCCCAGATTGTCCTCGTCGGTGAGGCCGGTGAGGCCGTCGGAGGGCGGCTTCTGCAGGAAATGCTCCGGCAGACCCAGCGCCCGACCCAGAGCAATGACCTCCTCGGTGGTGTACATCCCCAGAGGCGAGAACGCGCCGGCGCTGTCGCCGTAAATGGTGCAGTAGCCCACCCAGTCCTCGGACAGATTGGAGGTGTTGAGGACGATGCCGCCGGAAAGGGTCTGCGCCACGGCGTAGAGGGTGGACATGCGGATGCGGGAGGGCAGGTTCACCACCGTCTGGCGGCTCGGCTCCAGACCCGCTTTTTTCATCTCCTGCAGCACGCCCTGCACGGCGTCGTGGATGTTGATGGTGCAGTGGGGGATCTGCAGGTGCTCCACCAGACCGTGGGAATAGTCGATGTCCGGCTGCACGCCGTCGGGCATCAGCACGCCGTACACATTCTCCCGGCCGTAGGCCGCCACAGCCAGCGCCGCCACGGTGGAGCTGTCCTTCCCGCCGGAAATGCCGATGACGGCGGTCTTGCCGTGGCACGACTGCATCATTTCATTCATCCATTCCAGCAAGCCGGCTAACTGCATTTGGGGGTTAAAGTCCATAAAAATGCGCCTCCCTGTGAGTTTCTTGGGGTTATTGTACGGCATTGAGCGGAAAAATGCAAGGAAAATACGCGGGGTGCGACGCGGAGGGGGAGACGGATCGACACACCGGTGCGCGCACCGGTTCGCAATGACACATTATCGGGAATGCGGCGGATACGGGACGATGCGGCGCAGGCCGGTTTATTTATAAGGAAGCAGAAAAACCTCCCGCCTTGCAGCGAGAGGTCTTTCTGTTGTGTGTTAGGAGAGAGAGAAAATCACTTTTGGAAAGGTTCTTTGTATGCTGATATATTACTTTGTAAATATGGCAAAACAATAAATTCCGCATGAACTTTTTGTGAACATTCCCTCAGAATTTCCGGCTTTCGGCCACGGCCAGCTGGTCGCAGCGGTTGTTTTTGGCGTTTTCGGCATGACCCTTGACCCAGTGGTAGCGCAGCTCGTGGCGGGCGACCAGGGGCAAAAGACGCTCCCAGAGATCCACGTTCTGCGCCGGCTTTTTGTCGCTCTTGATCCAGCCCTTTTTCTGCCAGCCGTAGACCCAGCCCTTTTGCAGGGCGTCGATGACATACTTGCTGTCGCTGTAAAGCTCCACGACGCACGGCTCTTTCAGCAGGGAGAGCGCCTCGATGACGCCGATCAGCTCCATGCGGTTGTTGGTGGTGTCCGCCGCGCCGCCGGAGATCTCTTTTTCCACGCCGTTCCACTCCAGAATGGCGCCCCAGCCCCCGGGGCCAGGGTTGCCGGAGCATGCGCCGTCGGTGTATATGGTGACAGTTTTCATAGTAACTCCTTGAAAGTCAACTTGCTTCGACTTGCAGCGCACCTGTGCGGCGGCGCCTGCTTGTCATGTTCTGCGGTTGCCCCGAAAGGGGCGAGCAGAACGACATTTCCCCGCATAAAACCGCAGAGCGGTTTTTATGCGCCGTCGGTGTATATGGTGACAGTTTTCATAGTAACTCCTTGAAAGTCAACTTGCTTCGACTTGCAGCGCACCTGTGCGGCGGCGCCTGCCGTTTTGCGATTTAGCAGCGCATCGGCGAGCGGGGTAGAACCCCGCCCCTACGCATGGATCGGGGGTGCGGTGCGTGGGGGAATACGGATTGCCACGCCAGCCTGTGGGCTGGCTCGCAATGACAGGGGTTTTGGCATGGGGGTGCGGCGCGGGGCGGACGGGGAGCGCCTGTCCTTCCCCTATGGATCCTCCGCGGCTATGACGGTCAGCACGCCGGCGGCCACGGTGAATTTTATGTTTTTGCCGGCAAAAGTCAGGCCGTACACCCGCTCCGGCTCGTCCTGATATCTGGGGCGGGGGTCGCAGGCCAGCACGCCCATCAGACCCGCCTGCTGCTCCGCGGTAAGACCCGCCAGCAGCGACGGATCGCAGGAGACTTGCAGGGTCTGACCGTCCAAGGGGTCGGTGAAGCCGCCGGTGGCCTCGGGGTGGCAGTCGGCATAGGGCAGGTAGGGCTTGATGTCCAAGATCGGCGTGCCATCCACTAAGTCGGTGCCGCTGACCTCCAGCACGGTGCCCAGCTTTTCGTCCGGCCGCACGGCCTCCAGCTTCACACAGGAGAGGCCGATGGCGTTGGGCCGGAAGGGCGAACGGGTGGCGAACACGCCCATGCGCCGGTTGCCCCCCAGCCGGGGCGGACGCACCGTGGGCGACCACTCCGCCCGCACCGCCTGATGGAACCGAAAAATCAGCCACAGGTGGGAAAAGCCCTCCAGACCCCGCAGGGCGTCCGGATTTCGGTACGCCGGCTCAAACACCACGGTGCCCCGCAGCTGCGGCACAAGGCCGCTCTGCCGCGGCACGCCGAATTTCTCCGGCAGGTCGGTGCGGATATGGGCAATGACGTCCATGGTCATCAGCGTTTCCTCCGGCCGGTGTCCGTGAGGTGGGCGCGGATGTCCTTGGGCAGGCGGAAAAGACGGACGATCTCCCCCGCCACGATGGCCGCCATGCAGCCCACGATGAAGAAAATATTCTGCCACTTTATGGCCGTGAGGAATACCAGACACAGCAGCACCAGCAAAAGGCCGTTGATGCGGCGGTTGCCCTCCTCGATGCGCTGCAGCTCCTCGCTTTTGGCGTAGATCACCTTGTCGTACACGAACTCCGTCTTGGCGGCGGGGTCGTGGTACAGGGTCTTGGTGAAATACTGCCAGCGGGTCAGGGGCACGATGCTCTCCCGTTTACTTCCCATAGCTTACTCCTCCGCTGCCGTCTGCTCCTCGGGGTCGGCCAGAGCCATGGAAATGACCCGATCGCCCTCGGTCTTGAAGCGCATGACGATGACGCCCTGCGTGGCACGGCCTGCCGTGCGGATGTTCTGCACCGGCGTGCGGATGAGGATGCCGCTCTCCGTCACCAGCAGCAGATCCTCCGTGCCGTCCACCACCTTGATGCCCACGATGGGGCCGGTCTTCTCCGTGACCATATAGTTGCGGATGCCGGAGCCGCCGCGGCTGGTGATGCGGTAGTCCTCCACGGGGGTGCGCTTGCCGTAGCCGCGCTCCGTGATGGTGAGGACGGTCTTGCCCTCCTGCGCCTTGGCGGCGCCCACCACATAGTCGCCGTCCTTGAGACGGATGCCCCGCACGCCCACGGCTGTGCGTCCCATGGGGCGCACGTCGCTCTCGTGGAAGCGGACGGCCTGCCCGTCGTGGGTGGCGATGAGGATATACTGGTCGCCGTCGGTATCCTTCACGCTGATGAGTTGGTCGCCCTCGTCCAGCGTCAGAGCACGAATGCCGTTTTGCCGAATATTTTTAAGCTGCTCCACAGGCAGGCGCTTCACGGTGCCGTTGCGGGTGGTCATAAACAAATACATGGGCTTGTCTTCCGTTTCGCGGAAATGGAGCATGGCCTGGACTTTTTCGCCGGTCTCCACCTGAATGACATTGACCATGTTGATGCCCTTGGCGGTCTTGCCGCTCTCGGGGATCTGATAGCCCTTCTTGCGGTAGACCTTGCCGGTGTCGGTGAAGAAGAGGATATAGTCATGGGTGGAGGCGGTGAACACGGACACCACCTCGTCCTCCTCGCGGGTGGACATGCCCTTCTTGCCCATGCCGCCCTTGCTCTGGGCGGCGTACTCGCTGACGGGGGTGCGCTTGATGTAGCCGGCCTTGGTGAGAGTGAAGACGCACTGCTCCTCCTCGATGAGATCCTCGATGTCGATCTCGTCCTCCACGTCCTGGATCTCGGTCTTGCGCTCGTCGCCGAACTTCTCCGCCAGAGCGGACAGCTCCTCCTTGAGGATCTGCCGCACCAGCGCGTCGTCAGACAGCACCCGGCGGAAGTAGGCGATGCGCTCCTCCAGCTCGTCATACTCCTTTTGCAGCTTTTCCCGATCCAGACCCTGCAGAGCCTTCAGGCGCATATCCAGAATGGCCTGCGCCTGCACCTGATCCAGCCCGAAGCGCGCCATGAGGTTTTCGCGGGCGTCGTCGTAGCTCTCGCGGATGATCTTGATCACTTCGTCGATGTTATCCTGCGCAATGAGCAGACCCTCCAGCAGATGGGCGCGCTCCAGCGCTTTATTCAGATCGAACCTCGTGCGGCGGACGATGATTTCCTCCTGGAAGTTCAGATACTCGTCAATAATATGCCGCAGGGAGAGGATCTTCGGCTGGCGCTGATTGTCCACCAAGGCCAGCATATTGATGGCGAAGGTGGTCTGGAGCTGGGACTGGGCAAAGAGGCGGTTGAACACCACCTGAGGGTTGGCGTCCCGCTTCAGCTCGATGACGATGCGCATGCCGTTGCGGTCGGACTCGTCGCGGATGTCGGAAATGCCGTCCAGGCGCTTGTCCTCCACCTGCTCGGCGATGCTCTTGATGAGCATGCGCTTGTTCACCTGATAGGGCAGCTCCGTGATGACGATGCGGGTGCGATCCTTGCCGAACTCCTCGAACTCGTGGCGGGCGCGCACCACCAGACGGCCGCGGCCGGTGGCGTAGGCGGCGCGGATGCCGCTGCGCCCCATGATGATGCCGCGGGTGGGGAAATCGGGGCCTTTGATGTGCTGCATAAGGTCGCCCAAGGTGGCCTCGGGGTCGTCCAGCACGCAGATGCATGCGCCGATGACCTCCCGCAGGTTGTGGGGCGGGATGTTGGTGGCCATGCCCACAGCGATGCCGCTGGAGCCGTTCACCAGCAGGTTGGGGAAGCGGGCAGGCAGCACGCGGGGTTCCTTGCGGCTCTCGTCGAAGTTGGGATCCCAGTCCACGGTGTCCTTCTCGATGTCGCGCAGCATTTCGTTGGAGATTTTGGAGAGTCTGGCCTCGGTGTAGCGGTAGGCAGCGGCAGGGTCGCCATCCACGGAGCCGAAGTTGCCGTGGCCGTCCACCAGCATGTAGCGCATGGAGAAGTCCTGCGCCAGACGCACCAGCGCGTCATACACCGACGCGTCACCATGGGGGTGATACCGACCCAGCACGTCGCCCACGCAGGTGGCGGACTTCTTGAAGGGGCGGTCGCTGGTGAGGTTGTCCTCGTACATGGCGTAGAGGATGCGGCGGTGGACGGGCTTCAGGCCGTCCCGCACGTCGGGCAGGGCGCGACCCACGATGACGGACATGGCGTACTCGATGTACGACTGCTCCATCTCCGGCACCAGAGGCGACTCCACGATGTGCTGCTGGGGATACCGGATCTCCTCCGGATCGTATTGGGTTTTTTTACTCATACTATATCTCCTTGTCAGAGGCTTAGATCCTTCCAAAAAGGATTCATCATTTGGATCAGCTCATTTTTTCTTCTGCGGTTCCAGGATTTTATCTGCTTTTCCCGTGCAATGGCGGAAACTGCGTCCTTTGTGGATTCAACATAAACCAGCTTTGTTACATTATATTTTGCCGTAAAACTATTGGGGTCTGCGTGGGTCTTATGCTCCCAAATTCTGCGCTCCAGGTCGCCGGTCACGCCGGTGTAAAGGGTCACATTGGTGGCGCTTGCCAGGATGTATACATAGTACACGCAGTGCTTACCCCTATCCTGTCATTGCCAAGCCAGTGCGCTCACTGGCTGTGGCAATCCGTTTCCCCCGTCCTTTGTGCAGGGGTATTACGGATGAACCTGTTGCGGTGCCCAAAATTTCTACGCTGCCTTACGGCGGACGCTGGAAATTTTGACCGCGGCCACTCGCTCGCCTCTCTTCATCCGCCACCGGCGGCGCTCGGTTCGCTCCCCACGACCAGTCTGCGGACTGGTCTCGGAATGACACGCAAGTTCTTTCGGCTCTCTGTCATTGCGAAGCCAGTGCGCTCACTGGCTGTGGCAATCCGTTTTCCCCGTCCTTGGTGCAGGGGGTATTACGGATTCCCACGACAGTGACGTCGGTCACTGTCTCGGAATGACACGCTAATTCTTTCGGCTCTCTGTCATTGCGAAGCCGGTGCGAACACTGGCTGTGGCAATCCGTTTCCCCCGTCCTTTGTGCATGAGGTATCACGGATTCCCACGACAGTGACGTCGGTCACTGTCTCGGAATGACACGCAAGTTCTTTCGGCTCTCTGTCATTGCGAACCGGTTCGCACACCGGTGTGGCAATCCGTTCTCCCCGTCCCTTGTGCAAGGGATATTACGGATGACCCTGTTGCGGTGCCCAAAATTTCTGCGCTGCCTTACGGCGGACGCTGGAAATTTTGACCGCGGCCACTCGCTCACCTCGCTTCATCCGCCACCGGCGGCGCTCGGTTCGCTCCCCACGACCAGTCTGCGGACTGGTCTCGGAATGACACGCAAATTCTTTCGGCTCTCTGTCATTGCGAAGCCAGTGCGCTCACTGGCTGTGGTAATCCGCTCTCCTCGTCCCTTGTGCAAGGGGTATTACGGATTCCCACGACAGTGACGTCGGTCACTGTCTCGGAATGACATGCCGAAACCTTTAATAATCCAAATTCACCGCATACTTGGCCTTGCGCTCGATGAACTCCTTTCGCGGCTCCACCTTTTCGCCCATGAGCACCGTGAAGGTGGCGTCGGCAGCCACGGCGTCGTCCAGGGTGATGCGGCGGAGGGTGCGTTTTTCGGGATCCATGGTGGTTTCCCACAGCTCGTGGGGGTTCATCTCGCCCAGACCCTTAAAGCGGCTGATGTCCACCTTGGCATCGGGGTTGTCCCCCCGCAGCTCGGCGGAAACGGCGTCGCGCTCCTCGTCGGAATAGGCCACTCTCGTCTGCTTGCCGCGGCTCAATTTATACAGCGGCGGCACGGCGGAATACACATAGCCATTCTCAATGAGCGGCCGCATAAAGCGGAAGAAAAACGTCAAAAGCAGGGTGCGGATGTGGGCGCCGTCCACGTCGGCATCGGCCATGATGATGATCTTGTGGTAGCGCAGCTTGGCGTCGTCGAACTCGTCGCCGATGCCCGCGCCCAGGGCGGTGATGACGGGCTGGAGCTTGTCGTTGCCGTAGACTTTATCCGCCCGCGCCTTCTCCACGTTGAGCATCTTGCCCCACAGGGGGAGAATGGCCTGAAAGCGGGAGTCCCGCCCCTGGGTGGCGGAGCCGCCTGCGGAGTCGCCCTCCACGATGTAAAGCTCCGTCAGCTCGGGGTTATTCTCGTTGCAGTCCCGCAGCTTGTCGGGCATGGCCGCGCCCCCCAGCGCCGTCTTGCGGCGGATGGACTCTCTGGCCTTTCTCGCGGCTTCACGGGCGCGGTTGGCGGTGAGCGCCTTGTCCAGAATGGTGCGCGCCACCATGGGGTGCTCCTCCAGATACACCGCCAGCTGGTCGCTGACGATGCTGTCCACCAGCGTGCGGATGTAGGCGTTGCCCAGCTTGTCCTTGGTCTGCCCCTCGAACTGCGCCTCCGTCAGCTTCACGGAAATGACGGCGGCGATGCCCTCGCGGCAGTCCTCGCCGGAAACCTTGTCGTCTCCGTCCTTGAGCATGCCGTATTTCGTGCCGTAGGCGTTGAGCACGCGGGTCAGCGCAGCCTTGAAGCCTGTTTCGTGCATGCCGCCGCCGGGGGTGTGGATGTCGTTGGCGAAGGACACCAGCGTTTCATTATAGCCGTCGTTATATTGCAGAGCGATCTCCGCCGTGGAATCGCCCTTGGCACCGGCGAGGTAGATGACCTCCTGATGCAGCGGCGTCTTGTTGCGGTTGAGATAGGCCACATACTCCCGAATGCCGCCCTCGTAGCACATGGTCTCCCCCTGCTCGCGGCCGACGCGGGCGTCGGTGATGGTAATGCGCAGGCCGGCGTTGAGGAAGGCCTGCTCCCGCATGCGGGTGTGAAGGATCTCGTAGTCGTACTCCAGCGTGTCAAACATCTGGGGGTCGGGCTTGAAGGTGACGGTGGTGCCGGTGTGGTCGGTGTCGCCGACGATCTTCATCTCCTGCGTGATGTCGCCGCGGGAAAATTTCATCTCGTAAATGTGGCCGTTCTTGTGCACCTGCACCTCCAGCCACTCCGAAAGGGCGTTCACAACGGAGGCGCCCACGCCGTGGAGGCCGCCGGAGACCTTGTAGCCTCCGCCGCCGAACTTGCCGCCGGCGTGCAGCACGGTGTACACCACCTCCAGCGCAGGCCGCCCCGTCTGAGGCTGGATGTCCACGGGGATGCCGCGGCCGTTGTCGGTGACGGTGATGGTGTCGCCTTCGTTGATGGTGACGGTGATGTCCGTGCAGTAGCCGGCCAGCGCCTCGTCGATGGCGTTGTCCACGATCTCATAGACGAGATGGTGCAGACCCGAGGAGGACGTGGAGCCGATGTACATGCCCGGCCGCTTGCGCACGGCCTCCAGACCCTCCAGCACTTGGATCTCCGAGGCGTCATATTCCGTTTCCACGGCAATGACTTTTTCCAGTTCTGACATAAATTCGATTCCTTTCTCAAGGGAAGATGATCTTCCGCTGTATTTTCAAAACAATGGGCGCGGAGTGAAACAATATACAATCCGCCCTGCTCACCTACTCTCCCCTGCTCCGCTTCTGCAAGGTCTGGGTGTTTAATTGCGAAATATACACGATCTGACGGTGGTACGGGTGGTCGCACACCAGAAACGACTTGGGGATGTCCTCCGTCACCGGCACCACCACGCCCTCCTGCTCCGCCTTTTCCAAAAACTCACGGGTGCGCTTGGACTGCGAGGTGATGTCCAGATCGAATATGCCGATGATGCGTTTTTCGGGGAGCATGGCGTTCTGGCCGATGTGCAGGTAGCCCATCACAGCACCTCCCCGTTCCGAATGTGAAACAGCCGCCCCGCCTGCAGGCGGTCCAGCCTGTCATTTTCGCAGCAGGTGATAAACACCTGTCCGCCGGAAATGCGGTTTAATACATACTCCTGCCGCTTGGGATCCAACTCCGAGAGCACGTCGTCCAGCAGCATCACGGGATACTCTCCCACGGCGCCGCGGTGTATCTCCCGATCTGCCAGCTTCAGCGCCAGCGCCGCCGTGCGCACCTGCCCCTGGGAGCAGAACTGCCGCGCGCTGCGGCCGTTGACCTCCACAAGAAAGTCGTCCTTGTGCGGCCCCGAAAGGCACAGACCCGAGGCCAGCTCCGCCCGATAATGGCTCTCCTGATGCGCCCGCAGCGCCTTTACGATCTCCTCCACGGATGCAAAAGGATCGGCCACGGTCTTCACCGTTTCATAGCGCAGGGCGAGGCTCTCCCGTCCGCCGGAGCAGTCGGCGTGAGCCGGCGCGGCAAAGGATTGCAGCGAACGGCAGTACTGCGCCCTATAGTGGATGAGGATGGCTCCCATCCGGCACATCTGCTCGTTGAACTCCGGCAGCATCTGCAAAAGAGAGGGGTTCTCCTCGCTGTCCCGCAGGATGCGGGTCTTGTGTTCATAAAGCCTGTGGTACTCCCCCAGCGCCTCGGCGTAGCGGGGGCGCAGCTGGCACAGGGACTGATCCATGAACTTCCGCCGCGCGGCAGCGCCTTCCCGTATGATAAAGAGGTCTTCGGGACTGAAAAACACCGTGTGCAGCACGTCGGAAAGCTCCGAGGCATTTTTGGCATGCACGCCGTTCACGGTCATTTTCCGCCGCCGGCCGGCCTGCAAGGTGATCTCCGTGACAAAGTCCCGCTCACGGGCGAAGATCTCTCCCCGCAGAAACGCCTGCGGGCTTTCAAATCCGATCAGCTCCCTGTCCGCCCTTGTGCGGGGCGACCGGCCGCAGGAGAGATACACCACGGCCTCCAGCAGATTGGTCTTGCCCTGTGCGTTCTCCCCGTGGATCACGTTGCAGGCGGGGTCAAACGTCAGCGTCTGCTCCCGATAGTTGCGAAAGCCGCGCAGGGTCAGCTTATTGATCTGCATAGCGCACGCCAAGGAGCAGACCGTGGTAGTCCACCGTGTCGTCGGGACGTATTTTTCTGCCCCGCTGGGTGCAGACCTCGCCGTTTACCAGCACCTCGCCCTCCTGCACGCGGATCTTCGCCTCTCCGCCGGTTGAAACGGCGTCCGCCAGCTTCAGCAGATCCTGCAATTTGATGTATTCCGTTGTAATGGTGACCATTTTCATCGTCTTATCCTCACGCTTTCAGCCGCACGGGCAGCACCATGTAAAGAAAATTGTCGCTGCCGTCCACGGGAGTCAGCACGCAGGGGCTGATGCCCGTGTTCAGCTCCATCACCACCTGTTCCGCCGGCGCAAAACGCAGGGCGTCCATGAGATAGCGGTTGTTGAAGCCTATTTCCAGCCCCTGGCCGTCGCCGTCCACGGGACAGACGTCGGTGGCCTCGCCGTTGCCGGTCTTGGCGGACATGGTGACGCTGCCGTTTTCCAGCAGGCAGCGCACGGGGCTTTTCAGCTTTTCGCTGATGACCACGCTCACGCGATCCAGACTGCTGAGCATGGTCTTGGTGTCCACGGTGATGCGGATGGGATTGTTGCGGGGAATGGCGTTTTTATAGTCCAGAAATTCGCCGTCCAGCTTGCGGCAGATGAGCCGAGTGGAGCCGGTTTCAAACATAAGGTGCCGCTTGCCGAGGATCACGGTGATAGGCTCCTCGCTGTCCTCGCAGATCTTTTCCACCTCGTTCAGCGCGCTGCCGGGGCACACGAAGCGGAAGGCGCCGCCCTCCAGCTTCTCGATCTTCTCCCGCCGCAGCGCCAGCCGGAATCCGTCCACGGACACCGCCGTCACGCCGTTAATGCCTACTTCAAAGAGCGTGCCGGTGTGGATGGGGCGGTTTTCGTTGGTGGACACGGCGAAGGACGTCTGGTTGATCATGGCTTTCAGGATGCCCTGCTGAATGGTGAAGGTGTACTCGTCGTCCACCTCGGGCATTTCGGGGTAGTCGTCGGCAGACAGACCCAGAATTTCAAACCGCGCGTCGCCGCAGGTGAGCGTGACCATGAACTTTTCGTCGGCGGAAAACACGATGACGTCGTCGGGCATCTTGCGGATAATGTCCCCGAACAGGCGGGCGCTGAGCACGATGCGGCCGCCCTCCCGAATATCGGCCTCCAGACGGGTGCGGATGCCGGTCTGCATATTGTAGCCCGACAGGGTCAGCACGTCGTCGCCCTCCAGCAGCAGCCCCTCCAGCGCGGGAATGGAGCTTTTGGTGGCGACGGTGCGGGAGGCGGTGTTCACGGCAAGCTGCAGCAGCGCCTTCTCGCAGGAAAACTTCAGCATGGCACTTCATCCTTTCATTTGAGAAAATTCCGCGCATATTTTATGCGCACAGAACATAAACTAAGTATTTTTTAGTAACAGTAGTCGTAGGGAAAACTTTTGTGGAAACTCCGCGTAAAGCCGCGGAAAAGCTGCCTTTTTTATCCACACGGAGCGGTGCGGGATTCCACAGCTTTCCACGGGAAAAGAGCGGAAATATTTTATCCACACGCTATCCACGCGGAGTTCACAAGTTATGTGGAAAAATCAGCCCTTGGGGTTGGCGTTTATGTTGGTGGTGATCTGCTTCACGGTCTCGGCAAAGGCGGGGTCGGAGCGCATCTGCTTTTCCACCTTGTCCAGGGAGTGCAGCACCGTGGTGTGGTCCCTGTCGCCGAACTCCTTGCCGATGTCCGCCAGATTCATGCAGATCATGCGCCGCATGAGGTACATGGCGATCTGACGGGCGTTCACCACCTCGCGGCCGCGGCTCTGACCCCGCAGCACGTCCTCGTTGATGTGGTAGGTGGTGCAGATGTAGCTCACCACCGCCTGCGCCGTGGGGATGTACTCGTTGTTTCGCTTGATCATGTCGCGGATGGCCTTGAGAATGTCCTCCTGCGCCATGGTGCTGCCCATGAGGTCGTAGTAGGCCAGAATTTTGTTCAGCGTGCCCTCGATCTGCCGCACGTTGGCGGTGACATTCTCCGCGATGAGATCCGTCACGGGGTCGGAGAGCTTCACGCCCAGCATGGCGGACTTGTTTTTCACGATGGCAAGCCGCGTTTCATAGTCCGGCGGCGTCACGTCCACCATCAGACCCCACTCAAAGCGGGTGCGCAGCCGATCCTCCAGCTTGGTCATTTCGCGGGGCGGCCGGTCGGAGGTGAGGACGATCTGCTTGCCGGCTTCGTAGAGAGAATTAAAGGTATGGAAAAATTCCTCCTGAGTCTGCTCCTTGCCGGCGATGAACTGCACGTCGTCCACCAGCAGCAGCGTGGCCTGCCGGTACTTCTCCCGAAACTCGGCGTTTTTGACCTCGCGGATGGAGGCCACCAGCTCGTTGGTGAAGTCGTCGCCCTTGATATACACGATCTTCGCGTCGGGGTTGTTCTGCTTCAGCCCGTGGGCGATGGCGTAGAGCAGGTGGGTCTTGCCCAGGCCGGAGTCGCCGTAGATGAACAGCGGGTTGTAGTTTGCGCCCGGGCGCTCGGCCACGGCGTGGGCGGCGGCGTAGGCCAGCTTGTTGCTTGGACCCACCACATAGGTCTCAAAGGTGAAGGCACAGGAGTCCCCCACGTCCTTCGGGTGATCCGGCGCCACGCCGTGATAGGCGGACAGCTGCTCGTCGTTGAGGATCTTGATCTCGAAATCCGCCGAAAAAAGCTCCCGCAGGGCATCCCGTATGTGGGGCAGAAAGCGCGCCTCGATGGTCTTTTTCTTAAATTCGTTGCCGCAGTGCAGCACGAAGGCGGAGTCCTCCATGGTCACCACCTCCACCTCGTCGAACCAGGTGTTGATGGTGGTGGGGGCCAGCTGCTGTGACATCTGCTGCAGCACGCTGCCCCATACATCGGTCAGTGAATTCAAAGTGATAGCTCCCCTTTCCCAAAGTTGATTCTATATATTGGAAGATCCCGCCGCCGATGTTGCACAAAAGGGAGCAACATCGTGGAAAATTTTTTTATTTTTTTGCAAAATGCGGAAAAAAGCCGCCCCGATGCGCCGCACTCCCATGTCCCGCATAGGGGCGGGGTTCTACCCCGCCCGCCTGCACCGCACTCCGTAGGGGGCGGCGTCCCCGACGCCCCGACGACACCCGCCGTACTTTCAAAAACTGTCATTGCGAACCGATGCGCACCGCACCCCCAAAAAATTGTCATTGCGAACCAGTGACCGACGTCACTGGTGTGGCAATCCGTAATACCCATCTGCGACGCACGGGAAAACGGATTCCCACGTCGCTGCGCTCCTCGGAATGACAGTTTATGAAAAAGCGGTGTCCATCGTCGGGCGGGGCAGAGCCGCCGCCCCTACGCATGTTTTGCAAATTTCTCTGTAGGGC
>OLOV01001412.1_pt1 | contig 18804 bp, 20 predicted proteins | sample 1672931 | NCBI WGS metagenome assembly OLOV01 (sample SAMEA3136738, study PRJEB25190) | human gut metagenome | biome: human gut; feature: human-associated habitat; material: faeces | place: Austria | collected 2013
AGAGCAAGGAAGAGATTTAAAAATAAAATTATTTAAAAACGCAGTCCCGGCTCAGCAGCTCCTCCAGAGCCTCCGCGTCCTCCGGCAGCGCCGCCACGCAGATTTCCTTGGGTGCTGCGCCCCGGCCTGCGTAATATTGCCGCAGCACGGCGGAGAGGGTCTCCCCCTCGTCCTCCACGGCCCCGGCGGCGAGGACCTTCACCTCCCGGCTCAGGAGGTTGCCCTCCTCCAGGTGCAGCACGCCGAAGCCCCAGCGCACCTGGCCCCGGTACAGGCCCCACACATCCGTGTCGGCGCACACCCCGGCAATGACCCCCTGGGTCTTGCCCAGCACGCTCACCGCCCGAATGCGGTCCCGCAGGGCGGCGGCAAGCTCAAACTCCAGATTCTCCGCTGCCGCAAGCATTTGCTTTCGGATCTCCTCTGCCGCCCCTTTGTAGTTGCCGGACAGCAGCTGTCTTGCCTGCTCCATGGTCTCGCGGTACTGTGTGCAGGTCCTGGAGGGCTGGCACCATCCGGCGCACTGATTCATGTGGTAATTCAGGCAGGGGCGATCCTTGCCCACATCCCGCGGAAATTCCCGGGTGCAGGTTGGGAGCTTCAGCGTCTTCTGAACCGCCTCCATCACATCATGAGTCACGCCGCGGCTGCCAAAGGGGCCGTAGTAATGCGCTCCGTCATCGGAGATCCTGCTGACCAGCGTGATCTTTGGATAAACCTCCCGCATGTCCAGCCGAAGATAGGGATAGCCCTTGTCGTCCTTCAGCAGAATATTATACTTGGGCATATACCGCTTGATCAGCGAGCATTCCAACACCAGCGCCTCAAATTCGCTGGCTGCGACAATAACATCAAAATGATGGATCTTGCTCACCATCATCCGCGTCTTCGGCGTATGGGAGGCGGTATCCTGAAAATACTGACTGACCCGGTTCTTCAGTTTTTTCGCCTTGCCGACATAGATCACCTTATCGGTTTTGTCCCGCATGATATAAACACCGGGGGCGTAAGGAAGGGACAATGCCTTCTCCTTCAGTTCGTCAAAGGTCATGTTTTTGCTCCATAAAAAAACCGCCTCCATGCATCCGTTGGCATCGAGACGGTCATAAGATGGATACTCTGAACCGACCGAGAAACGGAAGGATCAGAGCATCCCCGGTGAATCAATAAACGTCCCGCTGGAGCAGCTCTTCCAGCGCGTTCACAGCTGCTTCCGCATCGGGACCAACTGCGCTCAGCGTGACCGGCGTGCCGGTGACAATTCCCAGAGACATGATGCCCAGCAAGCTTTTGGCGTTCATTTTTCGGTTTTCGGATTCCAGCCAGATGCTGCTTTCAAACTCGTTGGCCTTCTGTACAAAGTAGGTTGCCTGTCTGTTGTGCAGGCCGGATTCGCAGCGCACAACCACTTCTTTGTTGAACATATCCATAACACTCCTTTACACCACGCCGATAGCAACGCGATGAATCTGCTTCTATAATACCATTTTCACTGAAAAAGTCAATCAATTTTCAGACGCTTTGCACAAAACCAATATTTTTTGTGCATTTTTTCACAATCCTGCTCTTCTGAGCAGGATTGTCGGGCAAACTTTATGCAAATTCCGCAATGGTCACGCCATCCTCGCCCTCGCCGTAAACGCCCAGGCGGAAGCTCTTCACGAACTTATTCCGCTTCAGATCCTGGTGCACCGCCTGCCGCAGCGCGCCAGTGCCCTTGCCATGGATGATGCGGACCGTGGAAAGCTTAGCGCGCATGGCCTCATCCATGTACCGATCCAGTACGCAGATCGCTTCCACCGTGTCCATGCCCCGCAGATCGATCTCCGAGGACATGGGGGCCATCTTCATCTCCCGGCCGGAATGGGCCGGATGGCCGCCCTTTGCCTTGTAGGGATTATCGTTTTCAAGCAGATAGATCTCATCCGCCTTGGCTGTCAGCTTCATAATGCCCGCCTGAAGCTGATAGGTCCCGTTTTTGTTGACGGCAAGCACACTGGCTTTCACGCCAAGGTTCAGCAGTTCCACAGTGTCGCCTACCCTGATTTCCCGGGTAGACTGGGGCCGGGCAGGCTGGGGCTGCTTGGCGCGGATCTTGTCCTCTGTTTCGTTCAAAGTGCGGCGCAGCTCCGCCTGCCGCTGGTTGATGCCGGTGGTGTCGGCACTGTCCTGCAATTGCTTTCGCAGCGCCTTCAGCTCCTCGGAGGCGATATTGGCGGCGGCGCGAGCCTCGTCGATGATCCCCTGTGCCTCCCGCCGGGCAGCCTCCATGGCCTTTTCCTTTTCTTTGCGCAGCTGCTCCTGATACTGCTCGCTCTGCTGTTTGATTTGGGCCGTCTCCCGCTTCAGCTTCTCCGCCTCCATGCGGGCGTTTTCCATCTGCTGCCGCTGCTGCTCCAGCTGGGCCAGGACATCCTCAAAGTCCTTATCGCTCTTGCCCACCAGGTCGCCGGCTTCCTTGAGAATGTCCTCCGGCAGGCCAAGCTTTCTGGAGATCGCAAAGGCATTGGATTTTCCCGGGATGCCGATCAGCAGCTTATAGGTGGGCTGAAGGGTCTCCACGTCAAATTCACAGGAGGCATTGATAACCCCTTTGGTGCGCATGGCATAGAGCTTCAGCTCTGCATAGTGAGTGGTCGCCACCACCCGGCTGCCCATCTTGCGGCTGAATTCGATCAGCGCAATGGCCAGCGCCGCGCCCTCGGCCGGGTCGGTGCCTGCTCCCAACTCGTCATACAGCACAAGCGTGCGATTATCGCACTGCTCCACCACATCCACAATTGTTTTCATGTGGCTGGAAAAGGTAGAAAGGCTCTGGGCAATGGACTGCTCGTCACCGATGTCCGCCAGAATGGCGTCGAAAGTGGAAAGCACGCTACCGTCCCCTGCCGGGACATGTAAGCCGCACTCCGCCATCAGCGTCAGCAGGCCGATGGTTTTCAGCGTGACCGTCTTGCCGCCGGTGTTGGGGCCGGTAATGATCATCGTGTCAAAATCCGTGCCCAGCCGCAGAGAGATGGGCACTACCCTTTTCGGATCGATCAGCGGGTGCCGGGCGTTGCGCAGCTCGACCCTGCCGGTATCATTCATAATCGGCGCCCAGGCGCGCATGTTAAAGGCAAGCTTCGCCTTCGCGAATACCACATCCAGCTGCACCAGCAGAGAGTAGTCCAGATTGATATCCTCCGCATGGGCAGCGACCTCGCTGGACAGCTCTGCCAGGATCCGTTCAATCTCCTTCTTTTCTTTCAACTGGAGTTCCCGCAGGGCATTGTTGGCGTTCACCGCGGACATTGGCTCCACAAAATAGGTGGAGCCGGTGGCGGATACGTCGTGCACCAGGCCGGGGACATCATTCTTGCATTCGGATTTCACCGGCACCACGTAACGCCCCTGGCGGATGGTGATGATCGGCTCCCGCAGAAATTTGCTGTATGCCGGGGACGAGATCACCTTTTGCAGGCTGTCCCGAATCTTCCCGGACTGGATGCGCATATGGCGGCGGATATCCGCCAGTTCCGACGAAGCAGTATCCGCGATTTCCTCCTCGGACAGGATGGAGGTCAGGATTCGTTCCTCCAGATATTTGTTTGGGGTCAGGGAATGAAACAGCGGATCCAGCACCGTCTGTTTCTCCTCCGGGGTGATATAGTCTTTTACGCTGCGGGTGCAGCGCAGAACCCCGCCAATAACCAGCAGCTCCTTGGGCTGGAGCGAGCCTCCTCTGTCCGCCCGCTCCAGGCTGGCAGATACATCGGCGGCGCTGGCGAAGGAAGGATAACCCTTTTTCGTACTTAAATCATAGGCTGCGGTAGTCTGCTGGAGCAGCTGCTCCACCTCCTCCAAGTCGGAGGAAGGCCGCAGATTCAGGCAGCTTTGCTTTCCGCCCTCGCTCCCAGCGCAATCGGCCAGCAGCGCAAGCACCTGATCCAGCTCCAGCTTGACCAGGGATTTTTCATATAATTCAGACATTGTTTTCTCCTGTTTTTATGTAGATTCTGTTTTCTCTTCCCGGATACGAAGGGATTTGAAAAAGTCCAGCGCCGGGAATGAGCGCTCCAGCTGTGTAGTCAAAAAACCCTCTGTCAGAGAGGACAGGCTGCTTAATTCCTGGGTCCCCAGGCGGAAAGAGAAAATCTTTTTGGGGTCACAGAAACAGATGAACCGCATTGCCTCCAGCATGGATGGCGTTACGGGCATCCGAAGCCCACCCGATGCCGTATCCCGGCAGGCAGCGCATTCCAGCAGGCCGGAGGACAGATCAAACCGCGTCGGCTCCAGGCTCCCGCATACATGGCACCCCACCAGATCCGGCGCGTAGCCCGACAGGCAGGCGGCCCGCAGCTCAAAGACGGCTTTCACCTGGTCAAAGGGGAGCTGCAGCTCCGCCAGCGCATACAGGCAATTCAGCAGCAGGGATTGCAGCTCCGGCGTGGGATAATCCTCCTGAGAGAGTACCTCTGCCACCTGGGCAAAATAGCTGGCCAGTGCTAGACGATCCATATCAGAGCGAAGCCCCTGAAACAGATTCAGCACATGGGCCTCGTTGATGGTGTACTGCCCCCGATATTCAAATACGGTAAACTCCCCAAATGCCAGCAGCTGACAGACGGCGGTCAAGGGACTGTTCTTCCGCCGCAGTCCCCTGGCCTTTACGGTGAGCTTCCCGTGCTTTTGCGTCAGTAGGGTCAAGAGTGCGTCGCGGTCATTGTAATCCGAGACTCTCAGGACCACTCCCCGGATCGTCAGGTACATGCTTTCCCTCCGTTTTCAGCGCGGCGCTGTACAGCAGGTATGCCTCCGGCGCGCCTGTTTCCAGGAAAACGCTCCAAAAATCCTTTGCCTTCATTCCCATCCCTCCGGGATTAGGATTTGCAGCCAAGAACAGAATACACCTGGAAAAATAAGTGAATGCGCAGGCAGTTACTACTCGCTGTATCCAAAATTGCGGACAAGGAAGTCGCTGTCACGCCAGTTTTCCTTGACCTTGACCCAGGTGGTCAGATACACCTTGGTGCCCATAAACTTCTCACAGTCGGCGCGGGCAAGGGACGAAATTTTTTTCAGCATCTCCCCACCCTTGCCGATAATGATGCCCTTATGGCTTGCCTTTTCGCAGTAAATCGTGGCGTCGATATCAATGATGCCGTTGTCCCGCTCAGAGAATTTGGTGATCTCCACCGCCGTTCCATGGGGCACCTCCCGTTCGAGGCACCACAGCAGCTTTTCCCGGATGATCTCCGCCATTACCTGACGCTCCGGCTGGTCGGTAGTGACATCCTCCGGGAAGAGGAACGGCCCTTCCACCGCGTATTTCTCACAGGTTTTCAGCAGATCGTCAACGCCGTCGCCGGTCTTGGCGGAAATCGGGACAATGGCGTCGAAATCAGCCTTCTGAGAATAGGCGGCAATGACCTCCAGCAGCTTGTCCTTCTCTACCGTATCGATCTTGTTGATGGCAAGCACAGCGGGGCAATGGCTGCTCTGGATCCGCTGCAAAAGGCCCTCCTCCTGTGTCCCCACGGAGGCAATGGGCTCCACCACCAGAATGGTCAGGTCCACATCGGCAATGGACTCCTGGGCAACATTCACCATGTAGTCGCCCAGCTTGGTGCGGGCGCGGTGGAAGCCCGGCGTATCCACAAAAACGAACTGGGTGTTGCCCCGGGTAACAATGCCGCAGATCCTGTTTCTGGTGGTCTGGGGTTTATTGGATACGATGGCGATCTTCTCGCCTACCAGGTAATTGGTCAGAGTGGACTTACCCACATTGGGGCGGCCGGCAATGGTGATCATTGCGGTTTTCGTTTTCATATGCTCTCTCCTGTTTCGGTGTGGTTCAATTTCGCTGCATACCGGGGATCTGGGCGGCGATGGCTTCCTCCCGGCTGCGCATCTGGCGCTTCTGCTCTCCTTCATCCATGTGGTCATAGCCCAGCAGATGAAGCATGGAATGGATGGTGAGATAGCCCACCTCCCGCTTGGTGGAGTGGCCGTACTCCTTCGCCTGGGCCACTGCCCGCTCCAGGGAGATACACATATCCCCCAGGGGGCACAGCCCCGTGCCGGGGTCGATGTACTCGCCCCAATCCTGCGGCGGTGCCCCGGCGGTCAGGTTGAACATAGGGAAGCTGAGCACATCCGTTGGTTTGTCGATATTCCGGCTCGCCTTGTTGATGGTCTGGATCCCCTCGTCATTGGTAACAAGCACATTGATCTCGCAGGGAACCGCAATGCCCTCTGCCTTCAATGTCTCATTGATGCAGGTACGGATGATAGATTTGATTAGTATCTTCTGAAAGAGATTTCCCTCAAATACCAGATTGATTCGATTGTTCATCTGTATTTCCTCTTAAACTGGCCCTTGAATTCCCTGGGCGCTTTTTTATCATCTGTTTTCTGGGCGGCGCGCTCATAGGCGCTGATGATCTCCTGTACCAAAGCGTGCCGCACCACATCGGCGGCGGTCAGGCGGCAGATAGCGATATCCTTCACACCCTCCAGTACACGGATAGCGTCTTTCAAGCCGGAGGTCTTGTCATCCGGCAGATCGATCTGGGTGATGTCGCCGGTGATCACGATCTTGGAGCCGAAGCCAAGGCGGGTAAGAAACATTTTCATCTGCTCCCGAGTGGTGTTCTGGGCCTCATCCAGAATAATGAAGCTGTCGTCCAGGGTCCGGCCGCGCATATAGGCCAGAGGAGCGACTTCAATGGAGCCGCGCTCCTGATATTTCTGGAAGGTCTCCGCACCAAGCATATCATACAAAGCATCGTACAGCGGCCGCAAATACGGGTCCACCTTATTCTGCAAATCTCCGGGAAGGAATCCCAGCCGCTCTCCTGCCTCCACCGCCGGACGGGTCAGGATAATGCGATTCACCGTCCGCTCCCGGAAGGCCGCCACCGCGGCAGCCACGGCCAGATAGGTCTTTCCTGTGCCGGCGGGGCCGACGCCGATGGTGACGGTATTCTGTCCGATCGCCTTCATGTATTTCTGCTGTCCCACGGTTTTTGCCTTGATTGGCTTTCCCTTGGCAGTGATGCAGACCACATCCTTGGTCATCTGCTCGACCTGCTGGTCGTTTCCCTCATTGACCAGAGTGATCAGGTAGCGCACCCGCTGCTCGTCGATCACCTCGCCCTTGGAGGCCAGGGAAAGCAGCCCCTCCAGGGTACGCACGGCCTTATCCACCATCTCCTCATCGCCGGACACCTTCAGATCCGTGCTCCGATTGATGATTCGGACATTCATTGCATCCTCGATTCGTTTGATATTTTCATCAAAGGATCCAAAGACGGCAATGATATCCTCCAGCCGCTCCGCGTTAACGATCCGTTCCACGATTCTGCTCATTCGGTTCTCCTATCTCCAAACGCTCCCGGCCGATCATTTCTGTACAAAGAAATTGCCCGGTCAGCAGATACGCGCCGGGGGGCGTCTCCATCACTTTATCAGAATAGGAGACTCGTCCGGCAATCATTTGGCTTAATACATATTCCTGCGCGTAGCGGTCAAGGCAGCGCTCTGCCTCACCCGCCGCCACAGCTGCTACCATCACTTCGCCCTGTGTGCGCGTCTCGCAAATCAGCGAAACCGGCAGCGTGAACCCGCCCGGAAGCACCAGCGGATATTCCTTGCTTATTCTACCACAAGTGATATCCGAAATTCCACTACCTTTCCATAAATTTATTTGTTTTTTTCCAATCACGATGGCCAGGCTCCGGCGGCTGCGCGTGTTTTCTGTCCGCTGCGACTGATCGGACGTGGTAATGGTGCGGACGGTCCGCAGCGTCTGGGCATAGACCTCGCCCTTGGCACGGGAGGCGCGAATGGAAATACCGCAGTCCGTGTAGCCGGAGATCAGCGTTTGCCCTTTTTTGACGGCCTGTCCCGGCTGGCAGAGCGCCGTACCCTGCAGGGCAGTCACCGATTCCACGATCCCATCCCTGGATGCAACAATGCTGCTGACCATATCCTCGGCCTGTGCCATCTGCTCCTGATCTGCCCGCTCCCGGACGGAGATCACGGCGCGGCAGCCAAAGGTATTGATGCCTGCCCATTGCAGCTCGGGGATGGCGGAAAGGAGCGCGTTTTTCATCCGTTCGCTCCGCATCTGGGCACAGGGGGCAAACAGGCGGATCCCCGCATTTTCAGCAGCCTCCAGGATTTTGCGTTCCGGGATGGCCCGGTTGCCCTCCACCTGAACACACAGGATCCGGGTCGGCAGCAGGAAGCTGAGCAATGTGAGCAGAAGCAGCCCGGAGTACAGCAGCGGCCTTTGCAGAATACTCTGCTGAATTAAGAAGAGCCGGGACATTCCCTGAACGCAAACGCAGTCTCCCCTCTTTTCCAACATGGCACGGACAGCGGCAAGACTTTTTCGATGAATCATAAGGGTGCAGGTCAGCTCATCCTCCTGGATGATATGAAACACCTCGATCCCCTTTTCATTCAGGAGCCGCAGGCTCTTCCAAATGTCAGCGCTTACCACCCTGATGCGGACCTGGTCCCTTGTACAGCCGTGCCGCTTCATTTCTCATTCCTCCGAATCAGGGAAATGCAATCGATCTGACCCGTGATGATAAGCTTTACCCTGGTCATGTGCTCCAGTTGAAGCTTACAGCCGCAGACATTCAGCTCTCCATATTTCATTTTGATCCCGATTTTCTCTGTGGAGTATTCCGTCACGCCCAGATGATTCTCCACCAGCACACGGCGGCTGCCCGCAAGCTCCACAATGGGAAGAATCGGAAAAACCTCCGGGTTGGGTGTGCTTTCCGACAGCGACTGCAACAGACGGCCCTTGATCTTCATTTGCTCACCTCTTGGGGAAAGCATATGCATCTACCTGTCCGCGCTTGCATAGATTCTTCCGAGGTGAGCGCATGGAAAAACGAAAATGGATCGTATCCCTGGCAGCGGCCGCGGGGATCTTAGTCCTGATCCTGGACAGCCGGACGGCACTGGCAGGGGCCGCTCAGGGACTTTCGCTCTGCCTGAAAACCGTTATTCCATCCCTCTTCCCGTTTATTTTCCTGTCCGGCACCTTTTCTCACGCCTGCGCCCGGACAGGCCGTGTCGCCAGACTGCTGGGAAACCCCTTTGGTATTCCCGCCAATATGGCCTCTATATTGGTCCCCGCTCTGCTGGGCGGATACCCGGTGGGAGCACAGTGCGTATATGAGGCATACCGCTCCGACGCTGTTTCCAAAGGCCAGGCAGAGCGAATGCTGGCCTATTGCAGCAATGCGGGACCGGCCTTCCTTTTCGGCATTCTCCCGGCCGCGTTTCCTGAGCAAAAAACGGTCTGGCTGCTTTGGGCCGTTCAGCTGTTCAGCATCTGGACGGCGTCGCTTGTTTTTTTCTGTCCTGGTCACGAGGCAAAGCCAGCGGCTTCCCCGTCCGCTCCCTTTGGAATGGAGCAGGCCATCTGGGCGATGCTGAAAATATGCGGATGGGTCATTCTTTTTCGTGTTCTCATCGGCTTCCTGTGCCGCTGGATCCTATGGACCGTAAGCAGGGAGATGCGCGTTGCCCTTATCGGGCTGCTGGAGCTTTCAAACGGCTGCTGTATGCTGGACCAGATCCCGGCGGAAAACATCCGCTTTTTAATATGCAGTGTGCTGCTGTCCTTTGGCGGACTGTGCGTGACCTATCAGACTGCCTCTGTATGCCCTGGCCTGCGCCTGCGGTTTTACTTGCGAGGAAAGCTGCTCCAGGCCGCCACCGCCGGGATCACCTCCGCTGCGATCTGTTTTCGGCTCTGGCTCTTACCGCCGCTTTGGCTTGCCGCGCTGTTTGGCGTAAGAGCAGCAGAAAAAAAGAGTAGAAATTCAGCGCCAGTTGGTGTATAATACGGGAAAGATTTGTTGAAAATATTGCTTTGATGAATACCGCTGCTCTTTTATTGGGATGGAGGCATTGTATGCTGTTTCGGAAAAAAATTGAACGCTCTTGCTCCTATTGCGTGTATGGCGCCAAGCTGGAGGACGGCGCTGTGCTTTGCAGCAAGCGCGGGCTGAAAAATGAAGAGGATCACTGCCGAAAGTTCCGCTATGACCCCTGCAAACGTGTCCCCTTTAAGGCAAAAGCGATGAGCTTTTCACAGTTTACCGATAGTGATTTCTCCCTGGATGAATGAAAAAATCCCGTGCACGGTGCTGCATTTGAAGCCCTGCACGGGATTTTTCACCGAAAGAGGCGGGAAGCTTCCTCCCCCGTCTGGATAAACGTATTGGGGACCTCGCCCACGATCACCGTCTCCGCCACCACGATCTGACTGGAGACCTGGAAGGTGCTGGTTTCCCCCAGCACAAGGACGGCCGCTTCCACATTTACCTCCATGACCAGCTGGTGCAGCGTCTGGTTGATGCCCGCTTGAATAAAATTACTGGAAAAGGTGGCATCACTGTTTCGAATGGCCAGAATATGCACCGGGATGGCCGGACCCTTGCCGGAGAAAAACTCCGGCAGGAAAAGACTGCCAATGGGGATTCCGATGTCCGCAGCGTCCAGGGCAAGAATTCTGCCATTGATGATGTTCAGAATATCCGTTTTCAGGCGATTGACTTCCCCAATATTTGTCTTCAGCGCTGTGATCCGCCCGTTGATGTCCTTTTCAAAATAAACAATACGGTCATATTGAATGTTTCCGTTTTCGATCTGCTGGGCCACGGAGTCATTTGCCAGGTCTGAGGTGGCGTTCTTCACGCTGGTCTGCGCCAGGTCGCCGATCACCAGCCGGTATTTGCTGCGCAGGGAAAAGAAACCGGCAATGAGCACCCCAAAGCACAGCAGCAGAATGATTCCAAAAGTTTTCAGCCTTTTCCGCATCATACTCCCCTCCGGGAAAGTGTATGCGGAAAAGGCTGATTGCATGTCAGGAAAGCTTTTTCATGTATGCCGAGGCAGTTTTGGCCAGAAGCTTCTTGGTGCCGATGTCGTCAAAGGCCACCTCCAGCAGCGCGTCGCCGCCCATTTTGGTAACGGTAAGCACCATGCCCCTGCCAAAGGCAGCGTGCTGCACCATGTCTCCCTGCTGAAGCTCCAGCATGGGAACCGGCGGCTTGGAGGAAACCATGGAGCTTTCGCTGTGGTAGTGGGGGCGGTTGTAGGCACTGCGCATTCCGTAGGGGCGCTCTGCATGTCCGGCAGCACTCTGGGCCGAATGGAAGCCACCCTTGCGGCGGATGCACTCCTCCGGGATCTCCTTCAGGAATCGGGACGGAAGCGAGGAGGAAGTCCGGCCGTAGATCATGCGCTGGCGGGCATAGCTGATGGTCAGCGATTTCTTGGCGCGGGTAATGGCCACGTAGCACAGCCGCCGTTCCTCCTCTATTTCCTCCGCGTCTCCGATGGAGCGCTGGCCGGGGAAGAGCCCATCCTCAAAGCCGACCAGGAACACATGGGGGAATTCCAGGCCCTTGGCCGAGTGCATGGTCATCATCACCACGGCATCGTCCGACTCATTGTACTGCTCAATGTCCGTATAAAGAGCGATCTCCTCCAGGAAGCCTGCCAGAGAGGGCGACTCTGCATTCTCCATGTAGGAATGGATGCTGGATTTCAATTCCTGGACGTTTTCCAGCCGGGTCTTGTTTTCCTCGGTGTCCTTGGCGGTGAGCATATCCACATAGCCGGTACGGCGGACTACCTCATCATAGAATTCCGGCAGGCTCATGCCGTCATCCAGAAGTTTGGCCAGCTCTTCGATCATGGCGGAAAACTGCAGGAATTTGCCCGCGGACTTTTCCAACGGCGCATAGGAATAGGGATCGGATACGATGGCGTACAGTGGCTTTCCCTCTGCCTCCGCCAGCCGGTCGGCCATTTCCAGCGTCTTTGCGCCCAGGCCACGGGGGGGATTGTTGATGATGCGGCGCAGGCGCAGGGTATCGGCACGGTTGTTGATAACGCAGAGGTAGGACAGCATGTCCTTGATCTCCGCCCGATCAAAGAAGCGGGTCCCACCGATCACACGGTAGGGAATGCCATTGCGCTTCATGGCATATTCCAGGGCGTTGGACTGGGCGTTGGTGCGGTAGAGAATGGCAAAATCCTGCATACCCTTGCCCCGGGTGGCCGCAAGGATCTGCCCGGCAACAAAGTTTGCCTCTGTCCCTTCGTCCGGGGCCTCGTAGACGGTGATGGGATCGCCGCTGCCGTTGGCTGTCCAGAGCTTCTTCCCCTTGCGGCCCAGATTGTGGGAGATCACAGCGTTCGCCGCGTTCAGGATGGACTGGGTAGAGCGGTAGTTCTGCTCCAGGCGGATGGTACGGCAGCCGTGGTACTGCTTTTCAAAGCTCAGAATATTCTCAATGGTCGCGCCCCGGAAGCGGTAGATGCTCTGATCGTCGTCGCCTACCACGCAGATGTTTTCGTACCCGCCTGCAAGCAGAGAGGTCAGCAGATACTGCATGTGGTTGGTGTCCTGGTATTCGTCCACCAGCACATAGCGGAATTTCTTCTGATAATACCGGCGGATCTCCTCATGCTGCTGAAGCATCTGGACGGTAACGTAGATGATATCGTCAAAGTCCAGGGCGTTGTTATCCCGGAGCTGCGTCTGATATTTTTCGTAGGCGCGGGCCACATATTTAGCCCGGAGATTGCCGCTTTTCTCCGCGTCCTCCAACATTTGGGCCGGTGATACCATTTTGTCCTTCTCCCGGCTGATGACGCTCAGGACATACTTGGGCGGGAAGGTCTTCTCGTCCATGTCCAGCTCCTTCAGGATCCCCTTCATCACCCGCTCGGAGTCGGCGGTATCATAAATGGTGAAGCTTCTGGTATAGCCCATCACATCGATCTCCCGGCGCAAAATCCGGCAGCAGGCGGAGTGGAAGGTCATCGCCCAGATATCCTGTGCTTCCGGGCCAAGCAGGGACGACAGCCGGTCCTTGATCTCGTTGGCGGCCTTGTTGGTAAAGGTGATGGCAATGATGCTCCAGGGTACAGCCGGCTCCACCGCACACAGGGTGTCGGCGCGGGCGGTGTCCTCATCGGAAGGCTCCTCCCCCAGCCCTTCCAGAAATTCCACATCTTCATCCTCAATATGGGGCGGGATCTCCTGGCTGTCGCTTCCGCGGCCATAGCGCATGAGGTTGGCAATTCGGTTGATCAGCACGGTGGTTTTTCCGCTGCCCGCACCGGCCAGCAGCAGCAGCGGCCCCTGGGTAGTGAGGACGGCCTTTTGCTGCATGTCGTTCAGCTGAGAAAACCGGGAGGCAATGTATTTCTTCCTCGCGGCAATAAATCGGGATTCCATTTGTTCTGTCATTCAGTGCACCTGTCTATCTGTAAGATGCTCCTATTTTACTTCATTTTCGTCAAAAGGTAAAGAGTAGTTATTGCATGAATTCCCGAATTTTCTCCAGTGCCTTTTTTTCAATGCGTGAAACCTGAACCTGGCTGACGTTCATCACTTTTGCCACCCGCTGCTGGGTCAGGCTGTGGTAATAGCGCAGCTGAATCACCATTCGCTCCCGCTCCGGCAGCTTTTCCACTGCCTGCCGCAGAGCGATTTTTTCCACCATCCGTTCCTCGGACTCCGTATCGGTCAGAATATTTTCCAGGCAGAAGCCGTCCTCCCCCGTCTCCTGGTGGATGGATTCCGTGGCAGCGGTGGCGGTTTCCGCCAGGGCTATTTCCTCCGGGGTCAGGCCGGTCTGATCCGACAGCTCCTGGATAGTCGGCTCCCGGCCAAGCAGCCCGGTGAGTTTGCTGCGGATGCCCTTGATGGTGGCCGCGTGCTCCTTCAGGCTGCGGGAGACCTTTACCGTCCCGTCGTCGCGGAGGAAGCGGCGGATCTCCCCGGAGATCTTCGGCACTGCATAGGTGGAAAACTGAGTTCCGAAGGCGGTATCAAACCCTTCGACCGCCTTGAGAAAGCCCATGCACCCCAGCTGATACAGGTCATCCGTCTCCACGCCCCGGCCGATGAAGCGCCGGGCGATAGACCAGATCAGGCCGGAATTCTCTGTCACCAGGCGCTCGGAGGCATCCCGGTCTCCGCCCTGGGCCAGACGGATCAGCTCCTCCGTCCTGCTCATTTTCTGCGCTGGAGCTTGCGGCGCATATGTACCGTGGTGCCCTTTCCGGGAGCTGAAGTCACCTCGAAGCTGGTCATAAAGCTTTCCATGATGGTAAAGCCCATGCCGCTTCGCTCCGCCCCGCCGGTGGTGAAGGTCGCTCGGCGGGCCTGCTCCACATCCTGAATACCCACCCCCTTGTCCTTGATGACAATATCCAGCACATTGTCCTTGAGAATGCGGCAGCGCAGGGTGATGCTGCCGATCTGATCGGGGTAGGCGTGGACGATGCAGTTGGTCACCGCCTCAGAGACGGCGGTGCGGATATCCCCCAGCTCCTCCAGCGTCGGGTCCATCTGGGCCGCGAAGCAGGCCACCGCACTGCGGGCAAAGGCCTCGTTGGTGGAGCGGCTGGGAAAATCCAGAATCATATAGTTGTCAAATTTCATGATACCGCCTCCCGAATCTCTACCAGCTTGTCAATTCCCGATGCCCGAAACACCCGCATGGGCTGGGGCGAGATGCCCGAAAGAAGGAGCTTCCCCTCGATCTGGGACATGTTCCGCAGCGCATTGATCACCACGGCAATGCCGGAGGAATCCACAAAGGTCACATCGTGAAAATCCAGCACGCACACGTCCGGCATATAGGCTTCGATTTTGGAACTGATGATCTGAATATAGGCCTTGGCGCAGTGGTGATCGATCTCCCCGGTAAGGGCTATGGTGAGCTTTCCATTTTCCAGAAAACTGGTGAAATACATCTTGAAAACCTCCTTTGTTTTCTTCGCAAAAAGAAGTATAATTCTTCAGCAACAAAAAAGCAGTCGGAACGGCGGACAAAAAAAGGAGCAGGAGAAAAACCGTCGTGCGCGGTTCTCTCCTGCTCCATATTGTTTGGTTTTATTTTTCGCACTCCATGATTTTCAAGCCCAGCTCAAATGCCAGCAGGGCAATTTTGCCCTTGTCGTCCAGGCGGGCGTGACCGGCAAGACTGCGGGAGTCCCACACCGGCTGGTCAAGATTGTCCCCCGCATAGAAAAATGTAAAGAAGTCCGCGCCCCGGAAATCAGCCGCCGCCTGCATTCCGGCGCATTCCATCTCCACGCAGATGGCCCCCTGAGCCTTCCGGCGGTTGACCTTTTCCCGGGTTTCCCGGTAGCACGCATCCGTTGTCCAGGTAGTTCCCTTCACATAGGAACAGCCGTGCTCCTGCAAGACCTGCTGGAACAAATCCTGATGCTTGCGGTTCACTTCAATGCTGTCTGCGGGCGGGGCATAGTGGAAGCTGGCTCCCTCATCCCGCAATGCCTTGGTGGGAATGATGATGCCGCAGTCCTCGATGGTCTTGTCCAGCACGCCGCAGTTGCCAAAAAGAATCAGGGTTTTCATACCCATGGCCAGCAAATCCTCATAGTCCCCGATGCAGGCAGGCTCCCCTACCCTGGATTCATAAAAGGCGATTCTCTTTCCCTTGTAGGTGACGGCATAAACCGGTGCTTTGCCGTTGGCACCGCCCACGCACCCGATTTCCTCCGGCTCAAAGAAGGCAAGCACCGCTTCAAACAGGTGATGGGAAAAGCAGGAAACGGTCACCTCCGGGAAATTCTCAATTTTTCCCTTGATGCACATTTCGGGGTTAATAACGGCATCCCGACAGGGGTCAAATTCGGATAATAACATTTGGCAGCTCCTTTTTACAATAATTTTTCCTTGATTTCGTCTATCTCGTCACTTGTCACGCCGATGTCCAGCAGGTATTGCCGAAAGCTGCCGTATTTTGCTTTCAGCAGGTAAAGAAATTCCTCCATATACCGTTCGCTGGGAATCACGATGTTCATATCAATGTCCGGGAAATTCTGATGAATCAACTCAAAGCGCTCTTGATTATACGTCTTCGTCAGCATATAGTCCGCCACAATCTCCGCCTCTGAAACACCGCAGATTCCCAGCAGGACAGCGCTTACAACGCCCGTCCGGTCTTTTCCCGCCGTGCAGTTTATCATCACACCGCCGGGTGCGGATGCAATGGCTTTGAATACCTTTGCCGCATTTTTACTCCGGGCAATATCCATATAGCTGCCGCTGACGGCATCGGTATTTTCCGGGATTCCGCTTCCCTCATGAATTGGAATGTTCCTGTATGCAAAGCCCTCCCTACCGGCAAATCCGCTGGGCTTTTTCTGCACGTCCGCTTCCCCCCGCATATCAATAATGGTGCATATATGGTGCTTTTTCAGCAGCACCACATCGTTTTCAGACGGATAACATTGGATGTCACTTCTCAGCACACGCCACGGCTTCAGGCGTTCCCCGGAGACGGTGCTTTTATTACACCCCAGGTCGCGGGTATTCAGCGTTGTTTCCAGCAGTGACCTTGGACTTTCTGATTTCATCCTTTTCTCCTGTCCTTTCTTATGGAAATGCCCCGGCAGCTTGTGCGCCGCCGGGGCATCATGTTCACTTATTCCTGATTTTTCTTACAGTGCCTGCATGGCCTTCTGGCTTTCTTCCAGGCTGACAATCAAATCCCGGGCTTTCTGTGCCTTTGCACGCTCGGCAGCCACAACGGCCTCCGGCGCACGGGAGACGAAGCTCTCGTTGGAGAGCTTTCCCTCCAGAGAGGCGAGGTTCTTCTTCGCCTTGTCCAGCTCTTTGGTAATGCGCTCCACTTCCTTTGTCACGTCCACCAGCTGTCCCATAGGGATATATAGCTTGGCGTCTGCCGTGGCGCAGGTGACCATGCCATTGAGGTTTTCCGGCTCCGCGTCCAGCAGGGTCATGCTGTCGGCATAGGCCAGGCGCTGAATGAAGCCCTCGCCCTCGGTAAACACCTGGGGCTTGGAGGTCAGCACATACAGCGCGGCCTTCTTGGAGGGGGGCACGTTCATCTCGGCCCGGCGGTTGCGGATGGAGCGGATGGCGTTCATCACGGACTCCATGTGCGCTTCCTCCTCGCCAAAGGCCAAATCCTCACGGTACTGCGGCCAGGAGGCCACGATCAGAGCGGGACCATCATGGGGCAGGCTCTGCCAGATCTCCTCGGTGATGAAGGGCATGAAGGGGTGCAGCAGCCGCAGCACCTGGTCAAGCACATACACCAGCACCCCAATAGCAGTCTGCTTCCGCTCGGCGTCCTCGCTGTACAGCCGGGCCTTGGTCAGCTCGATATACCAGTCACAGTAGGTATCCCAAATGAAATCATAAACCTTCTGGACTGCCACACCCAGCTCGTACTTTTCCAGATTCTCCGTGACCTCCGCGACCAGGGTGTTCAGCTTGGACAGCACCCACTTGTCGGAGATCTCCAGCTTGTCCATGGCAGGCAGCGCATTGGTGGAGCTGTCATCCAGATTCATCATCACATAGCGGGAGGCATTCCACAGCTTGTTTGCAAAGTTGCGCATGGCCTCACAACGCTCCACGTAAAAGCGCATGTCGTTGCCGGGGGAATTGCTGGTGACCATGTTCATACGCAGGGCGTCGCAGCCGTATTTTTCGATCATCTCCAGCGGATCAATGCCGTTGCCCAGGGATTTGCTCATCTTCCGGCCCTTGTCGTCCCGCACCAGGCCGTGGATCAGGACGGTGTGGAACGGGGTCTTGCCGGTGTGCTCACAGCCGGAGAAGATCATTCTGGCGACCCAGAAGAAGATGATGTCATAGCCGGTGACCAGCACATCCGTGGGATAGAAATAATCCAGGTCAGGGGTCTTTTCGGGCCAGCCCAGGGTCTCAAAGGGCCACAGAGCGGAGGAGAACCAGGTATCCAGCACGTCAGGGTCGCGCTCAATATTGGTGCTGCCACACTTTTCGCACTGGCAGGCATCCTGGCGGGACACGGTGATGTGGCCGCAGTCAGCGCAGGTCCAGGCGGGGATCTGATGGCCCCACCACAGCTGACGGGAAATGCACCAGTCGCGGACGTTCTCCATCCAATTCAGATAGGTCTTGCTGAAGCGATCAGGGACGAATTTCGTCTCGCCGTCTTTCACAACCCGGATGGCTTCTTCTGCCAGGGGCTTCATTTTCACGAACCACTGAGCGGAGATGATGGGCTCCACATCATTGTGGCAGCGGTAGCAGGTGCCGACGTTGTGGCTGTACGGCTCTTCCTTCTCCAGCAGGCCCATCTCCTTCAGATCGGCGACGACGGCCTTGCGGCACTCGTAGCGGTCCATGCCCTCGTACTTGCCGCCGTTCTCGTTGACCGCCTGCACAGCCTCCTTGACGAACTGGTCCAGATGGGCGCTGCCAGGGTGGCTGTCGCCGAAGGTGCTCTCCACCAGGATCTGGGGCTTGGAAAGGTCCTCGACCTTCCAGCCCATCCCCATTTTCAGCGGGTCGTTTTCAGGTGCCAGCGTGCGGACTTCCTGTGAACGAAGTTCCATAATCCTTACCTCCAAATATCGCTTGCTTTCGTCCTTTTTCCGTATGACCTTTTGTGATTTCATTGTAAATCTGCGGACATCTTTTTGCAAGTTGTTTCCTATACGTCCTGCTATTTGTGCAAAAAATCTGGGATACATCATGCACTTTGCCCAATTTCGGGCGACTTTTTCATAAAATTCACCCTCACAGCCGGGTTTTGCAAACTGCCGGAGCAAAAAGTCATCAGATGACTTTGGATATAAAAATACCCTGCACGGTATTTCGCCGTGCAGGGCTGGTATCATTTGAGAAATTCCGCCATTCCAACTGTCCCGTCATCGGGATCTTCGCCGTCGTAGATCTTCTTGATATAGGTGCGGTTGAAGTTCAGGTGCATCACC
>OLOV01001415.1_pt1 | contig 18784 bp, 16 predicted proteins | sample 1672931 | NCBI WGS metagenome assembly OLOV01 (sample SAMEA3136738, study PRJEB25190) | human gut metagenome | biome: human gut; feature: human-associated habitat; material: faeces | place: Austria | collected 2013
AGCAGCTCTTTGCGCGCGGCATCCAAATAGTCATCAATCTGCTGTTGCGAGCTCAGCTCCAGCGGCCTAAATACCATGCTGCGGCTCACCGATTTAACACGTCGCCTAGGTGCCGGTGCAGATTGGGGCTTATTCGGCTGGCCAGGCGCAGTGACCCCCGAATAATCAGTCGTTACCGTCACACTCGTATTTGCCGGTTTGGGATGATTCGCCTCTTCATAGGCATCGTCAATCATTTTGTACAGAGTCGTCTGGGCACGATCGAGCTTGACGGGCACAGCATCCAGGGCGGTCAGCGTTGCCGCATTATGCACCTCATCTTTTCGAGCGCTGTGCGACTCCCCGATGCGTGCCAGAGCGATGCCCTTGCCTTGGGCATACGCTTCGATATCCCCATAGCGCTCCTCGACAGAATTGAGCATGGCGATACGCTTTTGGTCTAAAAGCTCCTTGTAGGCAGCTCTCACCTGTAGATTTGCCTCGGATAGCTTTTGGAACTGCAAACTCAGACTCGGTTGTTTAACCGCTCCTCCAATGACGGAAAGCGCATCAAGCGTCTCAGAATCGCCCTCAAAGTAATCGCGCTCGCTCTCCATTCGCTTGAATATCTCGCAGGCACTGTCGAATACAGCTACCTTGCTACCGAAAAACTCGTCAATATCTTCGAGATCTTCAGCCGCATCTCCCAGCTCCTCCTCTTTTCCGGCGATCGCCATAATTAGATCGACGCCATCGCGGCCGCTCTGCAATAAGCCTTCGATAAGGTTCTTTGCATCCACGACCTCCGTATAGCCCGGGTAACCTGGGTTACGCAGATACTCGACCGAAAGAAGGCTCGCCAAGCTATCGCGGCGCTTTTCAAGCTCCTCGCGGCATGCCTCGGCAAGGCTGTCCTCTTCGAGCGGCAGAGTATGATTGCCGCTCAACTCTTCTACAGCCTGTCGCGCCTTAGATATGGCTGCTCGAGAAAGCTGCTGGCGCGCCTCAACAACAGCCTGTCGTGCCTTAGCAGCCTTTCGCAGATAATCGAGGATCTTGGAATCCCTAAGGTCAATCGCTTGTCCCGCGCAAAGCAGGCGAGCGCGCTTTTGTGCCAGCAGCGTTGCAACCACGGCGGCAATGTCAATCTCCGCCCAACCGTAAGGTTTCGCATGATATGTCTCGAGCAGCTCGCTCATTGTTACCTGCATATGTTGGGCAGCGCGAGCTTCCAACAGGCGCATAACCGCTTCGATGGCTCCGGCGTTGGACTCTTGCCCATTCATTGCCGGAGTGTACGCGGTTAGAATTTGCTTGATCTGCATATCGCTGTCGTAGTTTTTATCAATAAGCGACAACTTGTTGTACGTGACGGAAACAAGCTGGCGTACGCAGTCCTCGATCATATTCTTGGCAGACGCCGATTTGACTGGCGAATACTCACTGCCGTAGACATAGAACGTTCCATGCAGCACCGCCTGGCGCATAAGGTCCTCTGCACGCTTATCCAGAGCAACGCGCTCTTCCTGCTTGCCGCGCAAGATCGAAGCCACCACTTCGCTGTGATTGTCTGCCTGACGGCTATTGAGGTATTGCTCAATACATGCCGACTGATACAGACAGTCGTAATAGTCCTGCTGGGAATCGAGCACCACAATGGCCTCTCCCCTGCTAGAGCCAAGGAGCAGGTCCTCGCGCGAAGGGATCGGGGTGCCATCCACACCAGAAATAACGCGCAGTGCCAGCCCCGACGCGCTGTTAAAACGGGTGTCGTCCAGATATTCCTCAACGTCAAAAACGTTTTTGCCAACCGTCACCTTGGCGTTTTCGAAGACCTGCCTAAACATGATCTGTGCGGCCTTGGACGTAATCTTCGCAGCATCCGGCTGCACGCGCGAAATCTGCTGGGCAATCTCCTGCTCTTCGTCGGTCAGGTACTTATACGTTTCGCCATTGCGAGCCACATAGTTTTGTCGTACCAAACGCTCCAGGGACTGCGAAATCTGCTCACGAACGTTAATGCGGTCGGTGCGGACGTCGTCGGTCATAAGGGTGACCAAGTTTTCAACGTTTGCCGGCATGTCCTTATCGACATACAGGATCAAGAAAAGCAGCTTGAGTACCGGAATGTCGCATTCCTCGAGACCCTGCCCCTTTTGGGCGGCATCCGCCGCTCGAAGAACTACACGACGATGATAGTCCTCAAGCGACGTCGAGATCGTATTGTAGAAACGCCAAAGCGGAACCAGCGCGTTCTGGTCCTTGTCCTCTATGCATCGAGCGGAGTCTTGAAAGCCGCTCAGCATGGAACGCTCGGCACTTGAGCTGTTTTTTCCGGACGCGCCGTGATTGCGCAGCTCGTCCATGATTTTTTGAATGAGCTTAAACTGGTAATCAGCAAACGGATACGTGCTGGCGAAGTCTTCGGCGCCCTCGTAGCCAATTAGATCGGCCGCTGCATCCTTAAAGCTATACAAGTTGTTGAGGACCGCCGAGCGCTCCTGGTATTCAGCTTTCAGCAAGTCGTTCGCATCCTGATTTTTCGCCAAAATGCGTCGACGAATAACTTCATCGGCGCACGAGCTGCTCAACGACAAGCGCGTATTAAAGCGATCCTGAATCTTGGAGAAGTCGCTGCCCTTAACCTTGGTAATTTGATCAATCGCCTGCTGTCCGGTGACCATAACCCATACACGGCCGCCACATTTGGTGCCTAGTGCCTCGACAATGCTCTGCAAGTTCAGCATTAGCTCGGTATCGCTCGCGATAAACTGGCTCATCTCGTCGGCCATAAAGATCATGCGATATAAGCCGCCGCATTCTTGCTCTCGACGCTTTGTGTATTTAGCAATATCGTCGGTAAGCTGGTCGATTGAAAAATCATTGCTTTCCGATTTTTCATACCAGCGCTCTGCCTCGTCCTTGCTCATGACGCCCGTGCGACTGAGTGCCTCGATAACGTCGTCGGAGTTAAAGTCGTAGTCCTCACGGCCATCGACCCAGGGGCTATGATTAATCTCTTCAAATGCGGCACGGAATTCCTGAGTTTTACCGGCGTCGTCAATACGACGCTCCAGGCGAGCGAGCTTAAAATCTGCACCGTAGAACCCGCGGCTCTCGTAATACATCTTGGCAAAAATGCGCGCAACCGCGCTGCCATCCTTATTGAGCGGGCTTTTGATGCCCATATTAAAGAGAATAGCGTCGGTCGTCACGCCCGCCGCGCGCTTTGCTTTGTCGGCAAGTTCGTCATCTTCAAAACGCGGAGCAATATACTCAATCGCAGTTTTACCTGCCGCCTCACGGTTCGTGAACAGGTAGCTGAGCATCTTGAGAAAGTGAGATTTACCCGAGCCAAACGAACCGCTAATCCACACGCCGATTTTATCCGTCGTATCATCGAGAGCCCGGTCATACGCATCGAAAAGCGTCTTGAAATGGCGGCGAAGCTCGTCGGTCACAACGTATTCGTTCAGCTCTTGCCTGACACTGCCGTCATCCTCCTGATCGACCTTAATAACACCGTTAATGTTTCGGTCGATGTCGTGCTCAAACATATCTTTGATCTTCATGGGAATGCCTTTCGATGACCGGAAACGTTTTTAGAGTTGGTTAAACGCGCGATAGTAGTTGCCGTCGGCAATCGTGCCAAACAGCTTTAACTGCTGCCCGTCATAGGTGCCGGGATAAAACAAAACGACGGGGATATCGGAAAATACCGGCTGAATAGACTCGAGAATGATGTGGGCACGCATGAACGGGTAAATCTTGCCAACGCCCGTGATAATCAGGACGTCGCGCCCGCGCTTCGGCTCGCCGTATCTCTCGATAAAGCTGCCGTGAATGAACTCGAGGTACTTCTCGGGCCCCATTCGGCTCTGCATGCGTTGCAAGAAATGATCGCTGCCTCGTTTTTCCTCGAGGGCGCTCATCTTTTCTAAGATGCCGCGTTTTTCGCAAATGCCGATAAATACGCTCCACAGATCAAACGAAACAATGTTAGGGGTGTCGATTTTCGCCTGGCGCTCGCGTTCGTTATCATCCACTAGCTGCTGAGTCAGAGCGCGCACCTGGTCTTCTTGCCTAGCTGCATATGGATAGATGTAGAGTGGAACCTCGCCACCCAAGCCACGACAATTCAAAAACTCGGGGTCGTGGAATTTGGAACGAATGAGCTCAAAGCTCATATCGATTGAAGGCAACTCGGTTGCTGTCATCTCGCACCCCTATTCCGTTATGCCAAAGGCAGGCAGAGCCGCGGCATCGTCGTTGGCTCGAACGCAACGCTCGAGCTCAAAATCGAGCAATGGGGGACGAAGGGCTTCGGTTTTGCGGCTATACAATCCAGCGCCCTCTATACAGTTGACGAGGACTTGGCGCACTTTATTGCACGTAGCATCCGACCACGTTGCAACGCGATCGTCCTGCGCGCGAAGCCCTTCGATAAACGTAACGATCTCCGATTTTCGAAGCGAGAGATCAAAAAAAATGAACTTAGGGGCAATCACGCACGTCATAAAGTCCCAGACAACTCGGTTGTCGCGCATCATTGCATACAGGTTGACCTGCGCAAGCTGTTCGAGCGAGCCATGCGCAGCAAGATTAATCAAGCTCGCGCGCACGTCTTCGTCTTCGCTAAGAGCCAACAACCGGCGGCAGCAAGCACGGGCGATAGACTTTTGCTCACGCTCAGTAGGATATTGGAAGAGATTTTGGACGGTAACCTTTTCAATGATCTCTTTCGTATCAGAAAGGCTCTCGTCCGCCATGAGGCGCGCAACGACACGCGTCTCATTAACAAGCCACTGCTCGCGTGTCATAGAACCACGATAGGTGGTGGGCATGCTCATGTCGCTCAGCCTCTCGACGAATCAAATAGGTACATTTGATTCATACGACAAAACGCTTCACATCCATTGAGCAACATTTTGTTGCGCAACATTTTAGCTGCGAAAACTCTCTGAACGGTAAAAATATTCTGTGAACGGCAAAAAGAGGATCTGGTTTATCGCGGTTGCTGGAGCTGTTGAGACGACAGGCTTGATGGGCGGGGCGGATACCACAAAGCGACATGTCTCACCGGATAGTCATGCTTAGTCCTTCGAGCATAAACGCGCTTGTGAATGCAGACGCGCATACGCACAACGCAACTTTGGTTCCATTGCAGATAGCTGCCACAAAACCAAAGAGCCCGTCTACCTAACCAAAAACGGGTCCGCATCGCTTGTCGTCATGGATGCCGAGGCCTATGACGAGCAGACGCGCGCACTAACCGCCATTCAGGAGCGCGAAGATCGCATTCAGCGCTCCATCGCTCATGGTTACGACGACCTCGCCAACGGTCGTGTGCGCCCCTGGAAACAAGCGAAGGCCGAGGCGGATCGGATGCGAGCCATCAGGTAGGGTCGCCCCTCCCCCCATGTAACCATCCTGTAAATCATAGCGGCGCACTCGAGTTTTACCGTGATGCGGTCGCGCCTGGCGCTCCACTGTGCTAAAGTATCCCGAACGTTCAAACGACTACGAGGGGGAACTAGAAGATGGCACGTGTGCACAACTTCTCAGCTGGCCCGGCCGCGCTGCCTACAAGCGTGCTCGCCGAGATCGCCGACGAGATGATGGACTACCGCGGTTGCGGCATGTCCGTGCTCGAGATGAGCCATCGATCTAGCATGTACCAGCAGATCATCGACGACGCCGAGGCAACCCTACGCCGCCTGCTGAGCATCCCCGACAACTACCGTGTCCTGTTTTTGCAGGGCGGCGCCACGCTGCAGTTTGCGGGCATCCCGATGAACCTCATGCGCCGCGGGCGCGCCGGCTACGTCGTGACCGGCAACTTTGCCAACAAGGCGTACAAGGAGGCCGCCAAGTACGGCGAGGCCGTGCTGCTCGCGAGCTCCGAGGACACCAACTTCGACCGCATCCCCGACATGGCCGACATCAATGCGCGCATTGCCGCCGAGGCCGCAGGCGACGGGCTCGACTACGTCTACATCTGCCAGAACAACACCATCTTTGGCACCATGTACCACGAGCTGCCCAGTTGTGGCGATGTGCCGCTGGTCGCCGATGTCTCGAGCTGCTTCCTGTCGCAGCCGCTCGACGTTGAGCGCTACGGGCTCATTTACGCCGGAGCGCAGAAAAACGCCGGCGCCGCGGGCGTGACCGTGGCCATCGTGCGCGACGACCTCATCGCAGATGGCCCCGCCTTTGCGCAGACGCCGCAGTACCTGGACCTTAAGACCCAGGCCGCCAAGGGTTCCATGCTCAACACGCCCAACACCTTTGGCATCTACGTGTGCGGCAAGGTGTTCCGTTGGGTTGAGCAGACCGGCGGACTTGCCGCCATGGCCGAGCGCAACTGGGCCAAGGCCAACCTGCTCTACGACCTGCTCGAGCACAGCGTGCTGTTCCATGGCACCACACAGGCCGACAGCCGCTCCATCGCCAACGTCACCTTCCGCACCGGCGACGCCGAACTCGACGCGGCCTTTGTCGCAGGCGCGGCAGAGCACCAGATTCAAAACGTCAAGGGCCATCGCCTGGTGGGCGGCATGCGCGCTAGCGTCTACAACGCCGTAACCATGGAAGATGTGCAGGCACTGGCCTCGTACATGAAGGACTTCGAAGCGCAGCTTAGTTTGAGCCCGCGATCTAACTAGCCCGCAACGCGCGGGCCGATCAGCCATCTCAGACCACCCTGTATAGATCAAAACCTGCTAAGGAGTTTTCCATGCGCAAGATTAAAACCATCGATGACATTACCAAGGACGGCAAGGTCGAGTTTGGTGAGGGCTACGAGTTTGTGAGCACCGCCGAAGAGGCCGACGCCATTCTGATGCGCTCGACCGACCTGCACGGCTACGAGCTGCCCGAGGGCATCCGCGCCATCGCCCGCTGCGGTGCCGGCGTCAACAACATCCCCGTCGAGGAATACGCCAAGAAGGGCGTCGTCGTCTTTAACTCCCCCGGTGCCAACAGCAACGCCGTCAAGGAGCTCGTCCTAGGCATGCTGGTGCTCTCGAGCCGCGGCGTGGTGCAATCGATGAACTGGGTGCGCGACAACGCCGACGACCCCGAGATTCAGGTCGATGCCGAGAAGGCCAAGAAGGCCTTTGTGGGCCGCGAGCTCAAGGGCAAGCGCATCGGCGTCATCGGCCTGGGCAACGTGGGCTCCAAGGTCGCCAACGCCTGCGTCGATCTGGGCATGGACGTCTACGGCTACGATCCGTTCATTTCCGTTGAGCACGCATGGGTGCTGAGCCGCGAGGTGCAGCGCGTGGGCACGCTCGAGGACCTGTGCCGCGGCTGCGACTACCTCACCGTGCACGTGCCCAGCAAGGCAGACACCATCGGCATGATCAGCACCGAGCAGATTAACCTGCTGGCACCGGACGCCGTGCTCATCAACTACGCGCGCGAAACCATCATCGACGAGGACGCCGTCGACGCCGCCCTGCGCGAGGGTAAGCTGAGCTGGTTTAGCTGCGACTTTGCCACGCCCAAGACCGTCAAGATGCCCAAAACGTTTATCACCACGCACTCGGGCGCCGGCACTGGCGAGGCCGAGGCTAACTGCGCCGATATGGCCATCAGCGAGCTCAAGGATTACCTGGAAAACGGCAACATCGCGCACAGCGTCAACTACCCTGCCTGCAGCATGGGCAAGGCGCGCGCCGCGAGCCGCATCGCCTGTCTGCACGCCAACGTGCCCAACATGATCGGCCAGATCACGGCCATCCTGGCCAAGGACAACGCCAACGTGCAGCGTATGACCAACGAGTCCGCCGGCGAGAACGCCTACACCATGTTCGACACCGACGAACACCTAGACAGCAGCACCATCGAGGCGCTCAAGCAGATTCCGTCGATGTATCGCGTGCGCGTGATCAAGTAGCGCCGACTGACCTGACGGGCAGCTCCCCATGTGGCCTGCCCGTCACTGACATTGAATGCCCGCGGGGGTGCCTTTCGCACGAGAGGCGCCCCCGTTTTTGTGAGCGCTCCATTAAATGCACCGAGCCGCTTCTTGGCATACAATCTGTATGTTGACCTAGCTATCTGTGAGGTGCCTATGGTTGATACAGATTTTGCCTGGCGGCTTACGCAAGGGCTCGTGCGGATCGACAGTTCCGACCCAGGTGCGTATGAGGGCGAGATTGAACGCTATATCAAAGCGTTGGTTGAGGAACGGTTGGCGCAGCTGAGCCATCCGGTACTCGATGCCGTGCAGGTTGAGGAACTCGAGGTGCTGCCCGGGCGCCGCAACCTTATGGTCACCGTGCCGGGACTGAGCGACGAGCCACGGCTCGTCTATATCTGCCATATGGATACCGTTACACTGGGCGATGGCTGGGACGCGGACATTCCGCCGCTCGGAGCGATCGTGCGCAACGATAAACTCTATGGCCGCGGTGCCTGCGATATGAAGGGTGGCCTGGCCTGCGCCATTGCCGCACTGGTCCATACGCTCGAGCGCGTGGCGGCAGAAGGCAAGCTGCCCCGCCGTGGCTTCTCACTCATTTGCTCGGTCGACGAGGAGGACTTTATGCGCGGCTCAGAGGCCACGATCGATGCTGGCTGGGTCGGCTCGCGTGAATGGGTGCTGGACACCGAGCCCACCGACGGACAGATCCAGGTGGCGCACAAGGGGCGTACGTGGTTCGAGATTGAAATGACTGGCGTGACGGCGCATGCGAGCCAGCCCTGGAAGGGCGCGGATGCCGTCGCCGCCATGGCCGAGGTCGTGTGTTCGCTCCGTCGCGCGTTTATGGCGCTGCCCGCGCACGATGAGCTGGGGCCTTCGACCATCACGTTTGGCCAAATCGAGGGCGGATATCGCCCCTACGTCGTACCCGACCGCGCCAAAGTCTGGGTCGACATGCGTCTGACGCCTCCGACCGATACGGCCGCCGCGACGCGCATGGTAGAGCAGGCCATCGCCGTCGCCGAAGCCGCCGTTCCCGGTTGCCATGGCAGCTACACCGTGACGGGCGACCGCCCCGCCATCGAGCGCGACCCGAACTCTCCCCTTCTTGCAGCGCTCAAGCGTGCCGCCGATGACGTGACGGGCGCGGACACGACCGTCGGCTTCTTTACCGGCTACACCGACACCGCCGTCATTGCCGGCAAGACAGGTAACCGCAATTGCATGAGCTACGGTCCCGGGTCGCTCGCGCTCGCGCACAAGCCCAACGAATATGTGCCCCACGCCGATATCGTTCGTTGTCAGCAGGTGCTAATCGCGCTCGCCGATAACGTGCTCTGGGACGCGAGCGGCCAAGTTGGGGCATAATAAGCCGCGAACAAACCGACTCGTGCGTTAGGACCGCCCATGAAAGCACTTCCGTTTCCCTGCATCCGCCCGGCTCAGGACCGCGTGCTCGAGGCGCTGCCTGCAATGGGCAGCATCCTGAGCGGCAACGATGCTCTGCGCGGAGCCATTGCCGATGGCCTGATGCTCAAGGACCCGGGTGCGGCGTATTACGTGTACGAATGCTCGGGCGAGCCGGGACGTGTGACGGGTGTCGTGGCGATCTGCCCGGTTGGTGCGCTGGCGGGCGGCGACGCGGTTGCCGCCGATACGACCGCCGCTGCGCGCGCAATCGCCGACCTCAAGGTACAGCCCCGTCCCGTAACGCTTGTCTACGAAGCCTCTCCCGTCATGGATATCATCCTCGGCGCCGCAAAAGAGGGCGCTTCACTCTATGCCGTCACCGACCCCGCCGGCATTACGCACCGCGTGTGGGAGGTCAAGCGCGAGGACGCCGTCGGGGCCATCCGCGCCATGCTCGACCAGGCGCCGGAGCCGGCACTGGCCGACGACCCTGCCTACGCTGTCGCACTAGTCGAGGCATCACAGCTCCTGGCCAACGATGCACGTGCCGCCGGCACCTACACGGGCAAAGAGCCGTTCAACTTTGCCGTAGCTGCGCTCTTCCCCGCCGCGCAGGTCAGCGGCGGCGCGGCGCAGGTTCCGACGGGTCTGCTCACGCACCAGGTCGCGCGGTTCTAGCAAGACCAGACCGTCCAGCACAAAAATCGGCAGCCCAACAAACAGGGGGCGGAGATGCAGCAGGTACATGCATCTCCGCCCCTTTTGCGTCGAGAAGTTATGCCGACGACCCGTGCCGCCGCGCTCGCGTTATCCGCGCTGCGGACCCGCAGTAGCCACGAGCGGTTCAAGCCCCAGCTCGCGCGCGTAGTCTTCCTGCGTAAAGACTTCGACCAGTTCAAACGTATCGGCCGCATCGTCAAACGCAAAATGCAGCACTGAGCAGTTGCCCGGCACGCGTTCGCGCTCGTCGGCCGCCGCGCCCCGCACGTGGTCCAAAAACTCCTTGATAGCCGAACCGTGGCTCACCGCGAGCACGCACTCGTGGTCCGGACGTCGCATAAGATCGGTTATCGTCGCCGCCATGCGCTCGCGCACCTGCATCTGGCCCTCGCCGCCAAACTGACGATAGAAATCTCGCCACGGGCGCTCGGGCATAAGCATCACGCGCTCGGCCTCAAAGTCGCCAAAGAACCACTCACGCAGGCCGTCCAGGCGCTCGTACGCCAAGCCCGGCCACAAGTTGGCGATAGTCTGCTCGGTGCGATGAAGTGTGGAGGTGTAGGCATGATCGGGTTCAATGCCGCGCGCACGCAAGAACATGCCGGCACGCGCCGCCTGGTCGCATCCCAGCTGCGTGAGCGGCGAGTCACTCCAACCCTGAATAATGCGCTTAAGGTTGAATATTGTCTGCCCATGACGAACCAGATACAGGTCTTTATTCATAGGGGTCCTTTCGTTCGTTACCAATCAAGGAGCGAAAACGCACCGTCGCAATAGCCAAAATGAAGCACGGCACCGTTGTCGGGTAGCTCTCCCCTGCCAGTCACATACTCAAGAAACTCCTGGCAGGAAGAGCCGTGGGAGACTGCCAGCACACAGTCGTGCTGCGGCCTGGCCATGATGTGGGACAGCGCCGCGACCATGCGCGACTGGAGCTCGCCTTCAGACTCGCCACCAAAGGCCACCGGATAATCACCCCAGGGCTGCGGCGGCATCTCGCGATTTGATGTACCCTCCAGCGAGCCCAAATGCCACTCGCGCAGGTCATCGACCAGCTCAATGGAACGGCCCTCGCCAACGATAAGCTCGGCCGTATGCCGCGCCCGGCCCAACGGCGAGGAATACACATGATCAAAGGCCACGCCACGCGCCGCAAACGCCGTACGCGCCGTCAGCGCCTGCTCGCGCCCGCGCGCCGTAAGCGGCGAATCGTGCCAGCCCTGCAAAATGCTCTGCACATTGAGCTCAGTCTGCCCATGCCGCACCAAATACAGATCTGCCACACACCCTCCCCTCGTACCACCACAAAGGGGACAGGAGTCTTTGTGGTGATTTTGCCGCCGGATTGCGCCGCAACGACGCACAACTACAGCAGCACGTCGGCAAGCGGACGCTTGGGCACGTGATGCACCTGCGCCTCATCGCGCCAGTAATTGATAGAGCCATCCGGGTTGGAGTCGATCGCGTCGATCACTTGCGTCTCGGCTGGCACGCCAAAAGCCATGATCAGCTTGAGCTCATATTTGTCGTTATCGAGCCCCATGGCATCGATCGCGTGGGGCGTAAAGGCCTTGAACATGCAGGCTGCCACCTCGGGCGTGGCGCTGCGGGCGGCGAGCATCATCGTCTGGGCGGCAATGCCGGTGTCGACCTCGGTGATGGGCGCGGCGGGCTTACCCGGAACAGCGCGCTCCGCAAGAATCGCGATGTAGCCGGTCGGGCGCTCACCCTCGGCAGGACCCGGCCAGTCCTTAAGTGCGCCGGCCCATGCGAGCTCGTCAAATACACGCGCGCAGTCCTCTGCACCGCTTACCACATGAAAACGCAGACGCTGGGCATTGGCACCACAGGGAGCCAGGTGCGCAAGTTCCGCCAGCTCGAGCAAAAACTCGCGCGGCACGCGCATGGACTCGTCAAAGCGACGGCACGTGCGGGCGCGGCGAACCAACGCATCAAACGCGTCCAAGCCGAGCTTTTCGCAACCCTGCTTTGCCATCGATTCGACACTCGACGGTGCCTCGGGAACTGCTTCGTTCATAGGGACCCCCAATTTCGGGCAATTGTTCTTAGGAGAATCTAACCTAAAACCTAGGCAATTACATACAGCGGCGTAATGTTCTACAATTGTTGATTAATCCTCACTGGGGAGGGAACAAAAGTAACAATTCGGGAATGTGGGGCGGCAATTCGTCCTTCCCGCCCCATGCATCGGCGCCCTTGGGCGATACTTGTTGCAGCACTTTTGGCGTACGCCGCACGGAGAGCAATGAACGCGACGTGCACCACACGGAAAGGAGACATTATGGGCATCTTTAAGAACGATGACCAAAAATCGAGCCAGTTTGGATTTGACGAGAAAAGCATGGCGGGCAAAGCCGTCAAGGCCGTACGCTGGATCTACGCCATCACGGGCGTCTTAGCGCTCATTGCTGGTATCGCGCTGCTTTTTGCACCCGCCAAGTCCCTCGTCTTTTTGACGACTGTCCTGGGTTTTTACTTTGTAATCACTGCTGCCATTAGGCTGTTCACTGCCATTTTTGAGCCGCTGCTGCCCACCGGCTGGCGCGTGACGAGCATCATCTCCAACCTACTCATTATCTTGGGCGGCGTCATAATCCTGCGCAATCAGGCCTTCTCGACTGCGACGCTCACCACGCTCGTGGTGGTCGTGGCTGGCTTTGGCTGGATCGTCGAAGGTGTCATGTCCATTCTGGAGTCCGAGCTTTCCGCCAACCGCGCCCTCGCCATCCTGAGCGGCGCACTCTCCATCATCGCGGGCATGTTCGTGTTTATCTATCCGCTGTGGTCGGCCAAGATGCTCGTCATCTTTAGCGGTGCCGCGCTGCTGGTGTTTGGCGTGGCGCTGATTGTCCGCGCCATTCAGTTTGGCAAACTGGTGCGTTAGATGCCAAAGACACTTTTTATTGATGCCGACGCCTGCCCGGTCACGCGCGAGTCGATTGATTGCGCGCGGCGGGCGGGCGTCGCCGTTGTTATCGCCGGCAACAGCACGCAAAACCTGGAACGGCACATTCGCCGCGACGACCCGCGTGATGCCGAGCACGCGCGACGCGGCTTTTGGGTCACGACGCTCGATGTGAGTGTGGGAACCGATAGTGCCGACTTTGCCATTGTCGAGCGCCTGCAGGCAGGCGACGTGGTCGTGACGCAGGACATTGGCCTGGCGAGCATGGTGCTCGGCCGCGATGCCGCCGCAATCGGTGTGCGCGGGCGTGTGTACGACAAAGCAACCATCGACATGCAGCTGTTTATTCGTCACGAGGAAAAGAAGGTGCGTCGCGCTGGCGGTCGCACCCGCAGGCCGGCAGCCTTCACCAGCGAAGACCGCGCCCGCTTTAAGCGCAACCTCACCGAGCTGCTGCGCTAACCAAGGTAGATTTTTTGGGACATGCCCGAAAATCTACCTTTTTGTTTTGGCAGCGGGGAATGCCCCGGTCACAGGGGTAGATCGTAAGACATGTCCCAATAATCTACTTAAATGCCAACGGCAGAAAGGATAAGACCCCAGCCCGCGCCGATAACGTACATCATGATCAGGAACACGGCATTTTCGCGGGCGCTGCGGTTGGTGCGGAACAGCACCAGATAACCCACGCCGGCGGAAATGAGCGTGCCGGCGAGCATCGGGGCCAGCTGCAGCGCGCCTTCCAGGTACAGTTGCGTGATGACGACGCTGGCCGAGCAGTTGGGGATCAGGCCGACGAGTGCCGAGCCCAGGACCGCAAGCGTCTCGTTGCCGCGCAGGAACTGCTCGATTGCGGACTCGCCGAACGTCTCGAGCACGGCAACCAGAATCAGCGTCACCAGGAAAATGAATACCGATACCTGCACGGTGTGGGAGATGGCGCTGCGGATAATCGACAGGACAGGCGTCCCTTCGTGGGAATGGGAGTGACCGTGACCATCATGGTGTTCATATTCGCCCTCATGACCGTGATCGTGGCCATGTCCGCGTTCGTGCTCGTCCTCGTCTTCATCACAACCGCAATGGTCGCGCTCGCACAGCTCGTGGATGTGGTCGGCGCTCACGCCCGCCTCGGCCACCTCGTCGATGATGTCACCGCCGCTGTGGTCGTCGTGCGCGCAGTTCACATGAGCCGGATTGGCAGCGGTTCCCAGCACGGTACGGCGAATCGCCGCATGCGCGCGGGCGTTACGACGAAGGCCACGGATAGCCGCATCCACGATAAAGCCCGTGACCAGAGCGATCAGCGCCTTCGAGGCGAGCAGCATCGCCATGGTCTGCACGGGTACTTGCTCGGCGAGCAACAGCGGCAACATCTCGTCTGAGGTCGAGAGGAACACGGCGACCAGCGTGCCCAGCGTCACGACACGGCCGGCGTACAGCGTTGCTGCCATGGCCGAAAATCCGCACTGCGGCACTATGCCCAGCAGCGAGCCAACCACGGGACCCGCGGCGCCGGCACGCTTGATAGCGCAGTTGACGCGGTCGCCAGCAACGTGCTCAAGCGTCTCGAGGGCAAGATACGTCACCAACAAAAACGGCACCAACGACAGCGTGTCCTTACCGGCGTCGAGCAGAATATCAATCAGTAAATCCATGACGGATGGAACCTTTCGTGTCTTTCGGCAGCATTGTAAAAGTCCTAGCGGTCAACTAGGGTATTGTAGTTGTCCCGGGCGCGGTGCCAATAGTTGCCCATGGTAAACTATCATCTCGCCACATCTTAATGACCCTGAGCCGCACGACGCGGCCCATCCAAGGAGCAGTTATATGAACGTTTCACAAGCACTCGAATACGAGCGCCAGCCGTTTATTCCCATGTTTATCTATGGCGATCATGGCGCCATGGAGTCCGAGCGCCAGAAGGGCGAAGAGGCCCTTAAAGTGCTCGAAACCGAGTACTTTACCGCCGAGGGCGACCCCAGCTTCGACTTTGCCACCGTGCGCGACCTGGCTGACCGCAACCGCGACCTGTGCGACCAGATTGGCGAGGCACGCCTGCGCAACGTGACGCCCGCGACGCTTTCGCGCGGCCTGTCCGATGCCGACACCTGCGCCGCCATCGGCAAGATGCAAAAGCGCACCGCCGCGTCCGTTATGCGCGAGATCCGCGGCGACCGCGACGCGCTCGGCGTCGCCTACGCTCGCAAGCCCATCCAAGGCACGGTGCTGGGCATCGACATCGAGACCACCGGTCGCGCGCCCGAGCGCGGCTACATCATCAACGTGGGCTGGGAAATCATGGACCTCACCAGCGACGCCGTGCCGCATGACGCCGAGGCACACTACTGCGGCCTGCCCGACATCTACCGCGGCGAGGATGTGCCGCTGTCGAATATCCACCATATCACCTGGGACGACATCGACGGCAAAAAGCCGTTCCGCGAGAACAAGGAACTGCAGAAGCAGCTGCTCAAGCTTATGAAGAAGTACCCGTACATGGCGCATAACGCCGCGTTCGAGGACAGCTGGTTCAAAATTCATCTGGACGGTTACGCCGAGGCACGCCGCGCCGGCAAGATCATCGTCATCGACTCGCGCCAGATCTGCCGCAGCCTGGATGCCGACGTCCGCTCGCTCCCCCGCGAATCCGCCCCCGCCGCGCTCGAGAACTGGGCGCGCCGCCGTGGAACCCTCGCCGCCGACGCCAACGAGCAGCATCTGGGCCTGGACGACACCGACCTCATGCTCCGCACCGTCCAAGCCGAGTTCAACCTCAAGAACCTGTTTGCCAAGTAGAAACGCCTGCGACAAGCATGGCCCCGCTCACGAGCGGCCCCGCAGCGGGAAACCCCGCAGCGGGGCCGCCCTACGTTCCACAGATAGATCTGCCATCACAAATTCTGAACCCTCATTTTGAACGATTTTGGCCAATTCCCGACACGTAATTCGTTGTCGAATGGTGATGCATCACAATCAAATGTGCAGCAATTGAGTAGTTATATGCTATAGCTAAGCTGCGAAAACTTTTATTTAGGGCATACCAACTCATAATTGCGTCAAGCTTTTGGACAGCATTTGGTTAGACCTCTAAAACGACTTTTTCACTCAGCGCCATCAACACGGCATTAGCTGACACGATATATACCATGAGTATCGTATTGTCACATACCACTGCAAAAGCGGTCTACCAGGCCGTGCATTCGGTGTCTGCGAAAGGCATCGAGTCCTGTAACCCTGCCGCGATTTACGGATCATGTCCCACCGGAACGCTCCTTGACGCAGCCGCAGAATGACTCACCAAACATGATGTTTCCCTCGGCGCAAATGATTCCCTCGAGGTGATGGTGTTTGATCGCAGGAATGCGCGCTATGCAGTGAACTGTCAATGCCACGTTTCTTCAAAACGATTCTCAAACTCACGCTTTATAGAGCTCAAAGATGGCATCTTCATTGTTGGCGTTGAGCTTTGCGCACTTCAGGCCGCCACCTATCTTTCTTTTCGCGAACTAGTGGAGTACTACTTTGAACTGTGCGGCGTTTATTCCCTTGGAACCGACTCTTCCACCTCCTATACCGAGCGTTTCGCGCTCACCTCGACCGAGAGGTTAAAGCAGTTCTTTAATTCCATTACCAGATGCGACGGTCTGGCCCTTGCCCGAAAGGCGATCCAATGTGTGCGCGACGGATGCCGGTCTCCCATGGAAACGGCATTTGTCATGATGCTAACGCTGCCCAAAAGCGAAGGAGGGCTTGGTATTAAGGGAATTGAGACCGATTACGAGGTGCAGGTCACCACTGCCGCAAAGAATCTCACGAGACGCAAAAAGTTCTTTATGGATGCGTATCTAAAGAAATCTCGCACAGACATTGAATACAACGGTTTTTATCATGACGCGGAAGAAGACCGCGCCATCGATGAGGAACGCAAGAATGCGCTTGCGTCCATGGGATACGGAATCATCACCGTCAGCCGTTATTCCTTTATGCATGCCAGCTCTTTCGTTAGGGTCATGGAAGCAATCCAGCGGAAAGAGGGCGTACGCCCCTCGCGTCTACCAAAAGACTTTCAAATCATGCAAGAGGACCTGAGACAGTTTGTGCTCAGAAGGTTTATAGAAGAGAAAAGGCGAATTCAGAAGCAGCTTCGCCAGGATTCCGAAGAGCGCCAACGAATCGACCTCGAAAAAGCAACACTCGAAGGCATCACGCTGGATGACCCGACAATTAATGAAGTTACAGCAATCGATGACATGCAGACAGTCGAATCCGACAGCCCATCATTTGCCCAAACAAGCAGCCTCGCGCCCGAGGGCAGGATCTTCGGGGCCGGAAGCTAGACCGGCTAACAAGGTGGGTACCCTAGCGATGTGCAAAATTGCGAGTATTCAGCAGGGTCGGCCCTCCAGCACCCACAAGTTAATCCAAATGAGAAACAAAGACGCTATCGAACGGGAACGTTAGGCAACACTTGAGGAAGATCTTATCTGTTTACCGCCCTTGGATAACTCTTGAGCGGCTTTATTTGGCCCGAAATAGATAAACAGACCCCCTATAGTTGCAGAATACTCCAATTTTTGCACGGCGCGGGGGCACCCACCTCGGCATCGACTATCAAAACCGCTCAATCCGGAATCTCGTCCACTATTCCCCATCATTTTGTGCGATGAATTACTTAAACGTTATTGACATATGAACATACGCTCATATAATCGGAAGTAAGTTATTTGAGCGTATGTTCATATGAAAGGATATTGCAATGAGCATCCGCGTTGATGAAACGAAACCCGACACCGAGGCCACCGAGCCAGTGATCCCCACCACCTGCTCGCCCGAGGACCTTCCCGACGAGGAGCTTCTCTACGACCTCGCCGACCTGTTCAAGGTCTTCAGCGACACCACGCGTATCACCTCACCGCGGCAACGCTCCTCATACGCAAGCCTGGAGACCCGATTGTCTATGTTCTGCAACAATATTTCCTCCCTGAAAAGCGCGTCGCACACCTCGAGGAGAAGAACACCAACGAGGCCCCATATCGAAAATGGGCCGACCGCGGCCTCCTCACAATCTGCCCGGGAAACCGCGTCAATTATTCCGACGTCACGGCCTGGTTTTGCCAAATGCGGGACGAGTACAAAATCGACTGCATAAAAGTCGGCTACGACCGGGCCCTCGCGGGTTATTGGGTAGACGAAATGAAATCGAACGGTTTCGACATGGAGGCCGTCGCCCAGGGCCCCTATACATGGAGTCAACCCATGCGGGAAATGGGCGCCGCTCTCGAGGGGAAACAGGTCAATTACAACGGAAACCCTATGCTCGTATGGTGCTTGACGAATACGGGCGTCAAAAAATCGGGCCTCAACAACATTCAGCCCGTAAAGATCACCGAAAAGCGCAGGATCGACGGTATGGTCTCGCTCCTCAACGCCTGGACGATCTACGTCAAGTATTACGAAGATTTCATGTATAACGTGGGGTGAAAAAATGAACATTCGAGGCCTATTTCAAAGCATTTTCGGGAAACGCCCCACGGGCGACGGAGGCTCAAACCTCCCGGCGTTTCGGCTCCTCTCCTCTTTCGACTCGAGCTTTACGCCGTTCTCCGGGCGGGCCTGGGATATTGCGACCGTCCGCGCCGCGGTGGACGCCTGGGCGCGAAACGCGGCCAAAATCCAGCCGAGGCACATTCGACGGGCGAGCGGGCGCCGCGAGGATATGTCCGACTACATAAACCGCCTTTTGCAGAGCAAGCCCAACCCGTATATGACGGCCTACGCCTTTTATTACCGGGTGGCCGCTCAATTTGCGGTTTACA
>OLOV01001416.1_pt1 | contig 18771 bp, 9 predicted proteins | sample 1672931 | NCBI WGS metagenome assembly OLOV01 (sample SAMEA3136738, study PRJEB25190) | human gut metagenome | biome: human gut; feature: human-associated habitat; material: faeces | place: Austria | collected 2013
AATATCTTGCCTGGTACTCGAAGAACCTCCGCCTAGTCCGCTGCCACATCACCGAGACCCAGCCTCTGTGCTACTGCGACGACCTCGTACTTGAGGACTGCACAATGGGCGCTGACGCTGATTTGGCTTTTGAATATTCCTCCGTCCAGGCCACCGTGAAAGGCCATGTTCCTTCCATCAAGAACCCACGCACCGGCTTCATCCGCTACGGTTCCGTCGGGGAGATCATCATTGATGAGAACATCAAGGGCCCGGGTGACTGTCGGCTGGAGAAAGCGTAGAGGGGAGCCAAGCAAAAAAATCTTTCCGGAATTTTGCACGTTACCAAAATTCCGGAAAGAGTTTTTTGTTGGCTGCCTATATTGCTGCCGTGGCAGACAAGTCGCTATAAATCACGACATTAAGATTATCCCTATAGTAATAATGCGCTAAAGCTGAACACTTTAACGACTGATGATCAGCATGTTATCCATCACCTACTGTGTAACAGCATGTGGCGAATAACATGCTTTTTATCAAGCAGATAGCGCATCGTCTTTAGCGTAAACCAACCGAAGACAGTTATCTGATCATTTGATTATAGGCATGATAGGTTCACGGTTAGATAATCGTGTACGGTCCTGTCGAAGCGAGCCCGCTGCCCCGTCTCGGAAGAAACCAGATACTGATATATAAAAAAGGAAAAGCCGCCGATGAATACTCATCAGCGGCCTAAGGAGTGGTGTCGGGAAGAATCGAACTGCCGACACATGGATTTTCAGTCCATTGCTCTACCATCTGAGCTACGACACCGTTTCCGTTTGGGATTGCAAAGATAGGCATTTTTCTTTTGGCTGCAAATTTTTTTGAGAAGAATTTGCGTTTTTCTTCGCTGAGTGGATGTTTTTGGCTAAATTCGCCATATGACAGGCAGGATCTTCATACAAGTTATCCTTCCGCTCCGGCTGGAGTGGGAGCCGTTCTATTATCAAGAAATTGAATTGAGTGAATCGGCTGGGGATGCGTCTGGATTGTTTCCGGTCACTTCGACAGGCTCAGTGACCGAAAGAGACAAAGAACAGGTTAGGGTCGGAGACCGGGTGCGGGTGAACTTTGCTGGAAAGGAATATGTCGGAGTGGTAAGCATGGCGGACGCAGGAAAACAGGCGGAGGAGATGGGAATTGTGGACAAGGTGAAGCCGATCTTAGGCATGGCTGAAGGGTTGGAACCGGTCACCAAGGAGGAGATTGAACTATGGAGACAGATAGCGGAATATTACCTGTGCACTGTCGGGGAAGTTTACAAGGCGGCTTATCCAGCGCAGAAAGTGGAGAAGGAAGTTGTGCAGGCCCGTCAGGAGGCACTCAAAGTGGAAAGAGAAGAGAAGAATCGGACAAAGATTGCGGATAAGATCAAGAGGCTGGAAGAAAGAGCGGAGAAAAAGGCGGAATTGGCCGCGAAAGCTCGGAAGTCAGAGAGTCGGGAAAGGTACTTGGCAGAGAAGGAGATGTTGGAGGGGGAGATTGGATTATTGGTCAGGGAGCTCACTTCGATGGTTGGTGAGCTTTGTCGAACCACTGGCTCAGTGACCGGTTATGGTGACTCTGTTACATATCATCAGGACGAAGAGCCAATAGGTGGGTCCATAATCGAAACGTCCGAGGGTACAGAGAAGGAAATAAGCTTGTCAGCGGCACAGGAGGAAGCATATTCAAAGATAAAAGAGATTTTTGCGAAAGGGAAGCCGGCGTTGCTGCATGGGGTGACGGGATCTGGAAAGACGGAGATTTACCTGAAACTGGCGCAGGAAACGCTCGCGATGGGAAAGAACGTGCTTTATCTGGTTCCGGAGATAGCGCTCAGCAGACAACTGGAGGACAGGATCAGCGAGACATTCCCGGAACTGCTTGTGTTCCATTCCGGAGAGACAATGTCCAGAAAGCGAGAGGTGGCCACCGTCCTAAGGCACGCTGGAGAGCCGGCAGAGGGAAAGGGCTATGTTGTCCTCGGGACCCGAAGCGCCATATTCCTGCCGCATAAAAACTTAGGGCTGGTGATAGTGGACGAGGAGCACGACACCTCCTACAAGCAGGACTCACCTGCCCCTCGGTACAACGGCCGCGAAACGGCGATAATGATGGCGAAGATATTCGGAGCCAACGTCATTCTGGGATCGGCCACGCCGTCGCTGGAGTCGCTGTACAATTGCAGCGTAGGGCGTTACGGGCTTGTCACCTTGAACAAACGGTTCTACGACGCAGCGGACTCGGACATCGAAATCATCGACACAATCGCCGAGCGGCGCAAGAACGGTATGATCGGGAACTTCTCCAGGAAACTCATCGAGCACATAGGCAAATGCCTCGGCGAACACCGGCAGGTGCTGATTCTCAGGGAGAGGCGGGCATATTCCCCGATCGTGCAGTGCCAGGAGTGCGGCGACATCCCGAAGTGCCGCTGCTGCAACGTCAGCCTGAGCCTGCACAGGCGCGCCGACGGAAGCGAAAGGCTCGTCTGCCACTACTGCGGCAGGGTGTATGAATATACCGGGAAATGCCATAAATGTGGAGGAGAACTGAAACCGTTAGGTTCAGGGACACAGAAGATCGAGGAGGAGGCCTCCAAACTGTTCCCGAACGCAAGGATCGCGAGGCTGGACAGTGACACGGCACAGAGTCGGAAATATGAGACGGACACCATCCGGAAATTCTCCAATGGGGAAATCGACATACTCATCGGCACAAGGATGGTCGCCAAGGGATTCGATTTCAGCGGACTGTCCCTTGTGGCCGTGCTTCAGGCCGACTCTATCCTCGGGCAGGAGGACTATAGGGCGGACGAAAGAGGACTCCAGCTTCTGGAACAGTTCAGAGGACGTTGCGGACGGCGGGGAGAGAAAGGTCTGTTCGTCATCCAGACCTCACAGCCGGAACACCCTGTCTATCAAAGCATAGACGGGAAACTGGACGAGAACGGTACAATGGCCCGTTTCCTCGGGGAAAGGAAGCTGTTCGGTTATCCGCCATATTCAAGGGTCATCGGAGTCGTCATCAAAGATTACAACCAAGCCAGAGTGGATCTGCTGAGCCGGGATCTCGGAGAGTACCTGCGGGGAACTTTGGCGGTCAAGGTCAGCTTCGCTCCGGGCGTGCAGAACGGCCCGAATGTCATAGGGCCATATTCACCGGCTATCGACAAAATCTCGAACCAGAACATCCGCCAAATCAGGGTATTGCTGCCGAAAGACCGTTCGCTGGCGAGAAACAAGGAGACGCTTGCGGCGGCGGTGGAACGCTTCGAGAAGGAGAAAAAATATTCAGGCCACATCGCGCTTGATGTCGATCCGGCCTGAATAGATTTTTACTTAAGCTCTTTACGCTTGATCCCATCGGCAGCACTTTCGGCCCCTTTTGATCCTCAAGAGTGCATACCGCACTATTGGGAAACGTTTGCCCCACTTTTCGCCTCCCGTGAGTGCTGCCGAGCACATACGGGCGACATTATTTCCCTTTTTCGCTTCTAAAAAGGCTATCCTGGATCAGGGAAAACGCATCGCACCGAAGCCGTGCCTGTGCGATGGTTGATGATTCCGCTGATGGTCTCGATCCGTCGTATTTGTGCTGATTCTTCCGCAGGGAGACCGGAATGTCGCCGCAAGAGTTCAGAACGGGAAAATCGAGCAAGACCGAATGATTTTTCATTTCAAGAGATTTTCCGTAACTTTGAAATTTGAATATACACACAGGATATGGGAAAAGTCATAGCAATAGCCAATCAGAAAGGCGGAGTGGGAAAGACCACAACCGCCATCAACCTCGCTGCGTCGCTTGCGGTGCTGGAGAAGAAGGTACTCATCATCGACGCTGACCCGCAGGCCAACACCACCTCCGGACTGAATTTCTCTCCGGACAATGACGAGAAGAGGACGATCTACGAGGTGATGATCGGCACGATTGACATTCAGGATGCCTTGATTCAGACAGAGATTCCTGACCTTCAGATGATTCCGTCGCACATCAACCTTGTCGGAGCGGAGATTGAGATGATCGATGTGGAGGACAGGGAGACGATTCTGAAAAGAAGACTCGCCCCGATCCGCGACAACTACGACTACATCATCATCGACTGTTCCCCTTCCTTGGGACTCATCACGATCAACGCTCTCTCGGCATCCGACTCCGTGATGATTCCTGTGCAGCCAGAGTTCTTCGCCCTTGAGGGGCTCGGCAAACTGCTCCAGACCATCAGACTGGTTCAGAGCGGCGTGAACCCGTCGCTCACCATCGAAGGGTTCGTCGTAACGATGTTCGACGGCAGGACAAAGGTTCACGCGCAGGTTGTGAACGAACTGAAGGAACATTTTCAGGACATGGTTTTCAATACGGTGATCCAGAGGAGCATACGTCTCAGCGAGGCCCCTTCGCACGGCAAGCCGATAATCCTCTATGATGTGGTCAGCAACGGAACTACCAACTATATGAACCTCGCCAAGGAAGTGTTGGAAAAGAACGAGAGATAAAGACAATGAGCAGCAATAACAAGCAGGAAAGCAGGCTGGGCAAAGGGCTCAGCGCCCTTTTGGGAGACATCCAGACAATCGGGCCGGAAAGAAAGCCGGTCGGCTATATCAATAAGGAGATCGCCGGGTCAAAACCCGAGCAGGACTACGGTGACGTGCTCAGGATCCCTGTGGATCTGATTGAGCCGAACCCTTACCAGCCTCGTATGGCGTTCGACAACGAGGCGTTGGAGGAACTGGCCGACTCGATCAGGACATTCGGTCTCATCCAGCCGATCTCGGTGCGCAAACTCAAGAACGGACGCTATCAGATCATCAGCGGCGAGCGCAGGTTCAAGGCCTGCAAGAGGGCTGGAATGGACATCATCCCGGCCTACATCCGCACCGCGGACGATCAGGGAATGCTTGAGATGGCCATCGTGGAGAACATCCAGAGGCAGGATCTCGATCCGATCGAGGTGGCGATGAGCTACCAGAGACTGATGGACGAGTGTAACCTCACCCAGGAGATGATGGCGCAGCGCGTCGGCAAGAAGCGAGCCTCAGTGGCCAATTATCTGAGGCTTCTCAAACTCCCGACCAAAGTCCAGCACGACCTCAAGACCGGGCTTCTCAGCACCGGACACGCGAAAGTCCTGCTTGGAGTGGAAGACCCTCATATTCAAGAACTTCTCTGCGACCTCGTGATCAAGGACGGCCTTTCGGTACGCCAGCTGGAGGAGAAGGTTCACAAACTGAGCAAGGACGAAAACACAAAGGCGGCCACAAAACAGCAGGACCTTCCGGATGAATATTACAAGGTTCTGGAGCACATCGGCAAGTTTTTTGATAACAGCATCAGCCTGAAACGCTCGGCCTCCGGAAAGGGAACGATGACAATCAAGTTCAACTCCGACGAGGAAGTGGGCAGGTTCCTCAAGGCCCTTGAGGACTCGAACATCTAATAAGAACAATGAAGAATCTGATTCTCAGGATATGTCTGGCACTTGTCTGCCTGGCGGCCTTTTCCACGGGCGCGAAAGCGCAGTTCAGGGAAGAGGCGTTCAACCAGACCTACAATGACCCGAGCGACACCACCTCCGCGAGGGATTCCGTGGACAAGATGTGGTCTTTCCGGGAATTCTTCAGAGGGGTCAGCCACAAGGACACTACACTGAGGATCGGAACCATGTTCGCCGGATCGACGGTGTTCATCGGATCCGAGCAGATCTACAACAAGCAGTACTGGAAACTGCCGATAATCTACGGCGGCATCGGAACGACCCTTGGACTGGGAATCCACTACAACAGCAAGTACAAGCACTCCAAGAAGGGTTATGACATCGCTATGGCGCTTGACCCTAACATGGAGTTCGAGCTGGACACTCGCTCGAAGGACATGGCCAAGTATATGTTCGCAAGCGCCGGATTCATCTACTGGGCCACTCTCATGGACGGAGTTGTCAACTACAAGAGGGATGTGAAGAACCAACCTGGGAAGGCGACGATATATTCAATCCTCCTGCCGGGACTCGGGCAGGCGTACAACGGGGAATATTGGAAGATTCCGATATATTGGGGAATGATGATCGGTTCCTACCATTTCTACGCCTTGAACAGCAAGAACTACAAAAGATTCAAGCGCATCCACAACGAGGCGACAAATCCTGACGGAGGATACACCGGCTCCATTCCGGCGGAAAGGGCGCTGTACTTCAGGAATGTTTACAGGCGCTACAGGGATTATTCTGTTGTCGCTATTGTAGGCAGTTACCTGCTTCAAGTTATCGATGCCAATGTGTTCGCCTACATGCAGGACTTCGAGATGAACGACGAGCTCACCCTTAATGTCACGCCGACCGTCATCTCTCCTTATAATGAATATATCCCGCCACATAATGAATATGCCATCGCATCCCCCACACGCTCGGTTCCACCTATGAGTTTCGGTATGGGAGCGTTCGGGGACAACGCGATAGGAATCAAAGTCGGTCTTAGATTTTAACAAGAGCACGAAAGGATGAGAAAAACCACATACGCGACACTGCCCATCATACTGCTCATGGTCTTCCTGCTCCAAGGGAACGCCGGAGCGCAGGTATTCAGAAAAAAGATCAAGGAAGAGAATCAGGAACTCAGACAACGGGTCGATTCCCTTCAGAAAGCCTTGGACAAACTGAAGCATGAAAGCATCCTGAAAGACAGCATCGCGGGTGAGATGATCGATGTCTATGAGGAGAACAAACTCAAGACGGCGGCCGGACTGAATCCCGAGGACTATACCCAGGAGGTTACGGACAGCCTTCTGAGTATCTGGTATCTGCACCGTCAGGCCAGAAAGAACGAGGAAGGGAACGGCTACGACATGGATTCGATCCGGTTCACGTCAAACGTTCCGGACGAAGTGATGAAAGCCAGGCTGGAAAAGATGAACTCCTTCATCACCCTCCCATACAACGACAAGGTCCGCAACTACATGATACTCTATTCAGAGAAGATGCCGACCAAGATGGGCACGATCCTGGGGCTTTGCCAGTACTATATGCCGATCTTCGAGGAGACATTCAACAAGTACAACCTCCCGGACGAGCTCAAGTACATGGCCATCATCGAATCGGCGCTGAACCCGGTTGCGGTCTCAAGTGCGGGAGCGAAAGGGATGTGGCAGTTCATGTTCAGGACCGCGCAGCTCTATGGACTGGAGATCAACTCCTTCGTGGACGAGAGACTTGACCCGTTCAAGTCAGCCGATGCCGCCGCGCGTTACCTGACCGACTCCTACAACGTATTCGGAGACTGGAACCTTGCGATCTCGTCCTACAACTGCGGATCGGGCAACATCAACAAGGCCATTCGCAGGAACGGGGGCAAAAGGGATTTTTGGTCGGTCTATGACTACCTTCCGCGTGAGACCAGAGGCTATGTCCCGGCGTTCGTCGGGGCGATGTACGCCATCCATTACAGCAAGGAGTACGGACTTGCTCCGGCAAACATGCGGATGCCGGCCCAGCTGGACACATTCGAGATTCACAAGAACCTGCATTTCAAGCAGATCAGCGAGCTTGTCGGAATCTCCGTCGATGAACTCAGAAACCTTAACCCACAGTACATCAAGGATGTGATTCCAGGCGACAGCAAGACCTACATCCTCCGGATTCCATACAACTACTCCAGCGACTTCATAGCCCACGAGGACTCGATCTACACATACAAGGCTTCTGAATATCTCAACCCGCAAACCCTTGTGGATGACGGGAAGCGTTCGTCCGGTGAGACATATTCAGGCGGCACGATCACTTATAAGGTCAAGAAGGGCGACACTTTGGGAAAGATCGCGGCCAAGTACCATGTCACCGTGAACCAACTCAAGAAGTGGAACCACCTCAGAAGCACGAACCTCAGGATCGGGCAGAAGATCCGCATCTATAAGGGAGGCGGGGCGCCGACCGCATCAGCTGTCAAATCAGCCTCCAGCCAGTTGAGTTACACCGACTACACCGTGAAGGCTGGTGACTCCCTCTACAGCATCGCGAAGAAGTTCCCGGGCATGACTGCCGAAAAGATCATGAAGTTCAACGGGATAGGCGAGAACATCAAGCCTGGGATGAAAATAAGGATTCCAAAGTAGCCGTCAAAACATCACCACCGCCTGAGCCTTCGCTTCCGAAACCGAAGGCTTTGGCTCTTTCATGAATGAATATGCCATTGTCGAGGCCCTGAAGTACAGTTTCAAGGCCCTCCCCCTGCCAAGCCGCAATTTGCATCCGGAAACAGCTGACAGACTCCATCCACGCCCGTAATAGGCCGGGACAGTGAAGTTACCCGGAGCGTCCCGCTCGTATGAATATATCCGGTCATCCCAATTATCGACAATGAATATGGTTCCTCGAAGATAGGCGCTGAACCAGTCTGTTTTCCGTCCACCTTCCAGGTAGGCGAGACCGGCCAGCGAACGGCACAGCAGTCCCTCAAGCCTGCCTCTGATCTTCCAGGCCGGCTTGTCTGACGGGCCGTAACGCGCCGACAGCCCTGAACTTGACCAGTCCAGATCACAACGAGCCCCGGTGCGGTATCGAAGAACCTCCTCGTAAGGACGGAAACGTTCCGTAATCCTCACAGAAAGAACCATCACCTTGGTCAACTGCAACGGCAACCTGAAAAGCACACGGACCTGTCTCTTGCTACGGTCTCTGTCCTTGACGGCAAAGTCGGCCGTAAGGAAAGCTCCCGCCTTCTCAAGCCCGACGGTGGCTCCATGCTCGTCGGAAGTCTTTGTCCAGCCTCGTATCCCTCCCGTATAATCAGAACCGAAACTTGAAGAATAACTATGGACAGCCGATGAGAGTTTCCAATCGCCTCCCAAAGGAAACACGGCTCCAAGAATGGCTCCGGGACTCTTTCCGGAGAAATCCCATGCAAACTCCCCGAAGTAATCCACCCTGCGCCATGAACGGCGGAAGTCTCCTGACAGTTTGCCGGTCTTAGGCCTAACCGACATATTAATTGGCTCTGTCTGGCAGTAGCCTGTGAGGGATAACTGCCCGTTGCGGGAATGGAGGGTTATGTTCGCTCCTGTCATCAGAGAGATTTCGGCGGGTTTGCCGCTCTCGCACCATGAGCGAAGCCCTGGAAAGGAGGCAAACGCGGAGAGAACCATGCGCCCGGCCGTGAAGTCGGCCGCCACTCCCCTATGGCTTCCTATCCCGGACCATGACCATGACGGAGACAATCCGGATGGCCGTTTACTGAATGATGATGAAGATGACAGTCCAGACATGGACATTCCGCTCCATAGCGTAAGCCCCTGGCCGAAACGGGCGTTGAAGTCCCCGATGATGACCTTGCCGATCCTTCTCTTGCCAAAATATGTCATATTCATCGCCCACGCCGACGGCGGAAACCGCTCTTTGTCTGAATATTTAGTCCTGGCAGCCGATGAAAACTCGAAAGACTCGCCATAGTTCATTCTGTACTTGGCTCCATAGTTGAAATCCTTCCCTTTGACCGCGGAACGGGCCAAGGCCTCATTTGTCAGACGCTTTGATCCGATCTCTGTCTGACCAGGCAAAGCGTTGGAGGCGAACGAAATGAACGGTCTGAGAGCATTGGCGTAATCCTCTCCGAAACCGTCAACAGCAGCGAGTTCCGAGACGGAAAGCACATCACCATTCCGCAAGCGATAGTCCATCAGGCTCGCCACCTGGTACTGACTCATAAGTCCGCATGTGGCCATACGGCTTCTTGACACAAGATTGATTTCCAACGGACTGGATGCCAATACGGAGAATCTTTCCATCTCCTGCTCGTCCAGTTCCTCCTCGGAATCCGCGCCGGACAGATATAATATCGCCTTCATGAGGTTGTCAGACTGAGCTGTCAGATCAGCCTGAAACAAAGGCACCGCGAGCAGCAGCGCGGTAGTGAAGTTTTTCAGGATATTCATGATTCGTGATGTTTATGCCAAGAGATTCACATCCCTTTAAGTTCAGGCCGGCAAGGTAAGGCAAGTAAACGTAAAAAACGAAAAGAAACATAAAACATAGGTATGTTTTTTCTGTTTTTTTAAGGAATATTGCCTAATTTTGTTTTTTACTATAAACAACGAACCACAATGAGCAACGTCAGACTATTTGACAAGTCCTTCAAGCCGTTCATTCCGAACGAGAGGCTTGAGGAAGCCATCGACAAGGTAGCCGAGAAGATCAACCATGATTTCAATGGATGTACCGATTGCCCGGTACTCCTTTGTGTACTTAACGGATCACTGATGTTCACGTCCGAACTGATGAAGAGGCTCACGTTCAACTGCGAGCTGGTCTGCATCAAGCTTTCGTCATACGACGGGACACACACAACCGGAAATGTCCGCGAGACGATGGGGATGACCAGAAGCGTCGAGGGCAAGAGGGTGATTGTCGTGGAAGACATTGTGGACAGCGGCAACACCATCGTGGCTCTCAAGGAGCTCCTCAAAGAGAAAGGCGCTGTCGAGACAAGGATCTGCACGATGCTCCTCAAACCGGCATCCTACACAAAGGACGTGAAGCTAGATTATGTGGCGATGGAGATTCCGGATGACTTCATTGTCGGCTTCGGGCTTGACTACAACGAGATCGGAAGAAACCTCAAAGACATTTATGTATTGGACACAGATATGAAATACTTTATTCTTTTTGGCCCTCCGGGCGCCGGGAAAGGCACCCAGGCCTCAGCAATGGTAGAAAAATACAATCTCTGCCACATTTCCACCGGCGAGCTTCTCCGCGGTGAGATCGCCAAAGGTACTGAGCTTGGCCTCAAGGCAAAGGCTCTGATCGACGCCGGCGAGCTCGTTCCGGACGAGGTTGTGGAAGGCATGATCGAGAACAAGTTCAAGACCGTGACCGGAGTCTCCGGCTTCCTTCTTGACGGATTCCCTCGCACCATCGCCCAGGCCGAGGCTCTTGACAAGATGCTCGCTAAGAACGGCGAGGCTGTCACATCCGTTGTCTCCATCATGATCCCCGACACGATGATCATGGAGCGCATCAAGCACAGGGCCGCGATCGAAGGCCGCGCCGATGATGCCAGGGACGAGACAATCAACAACCGCATCAAGACCTACCACGAGAAGACCGAACCGCTTGTGGAGTACTACAAGAAGGCAGGCAAGTACGAGGAGATCGACGGCACCGGGACCATCGAGGAAGTCCGCGGAAGGATATTCACAATGATGGACAAGGCATAGTCAATGATGATTGGTTCACTTTTGGTCACCGTTCTGCTCGCGGGTTCTCCGTTGAAGTTGAACGGTGATAATATTTCACAGATTGTCAATGAATTGACAACCGAGGAGAAGGCTGCCCTGCTGGTAGGCAGCGGAGCGAAAGCCTTCGACGGAGTCGGCTACACGACTCTCTACGTAAAGGGTTCCGCCGGAACAACCCACCCGATAGAAAGGCTGGGCATCCCGGCTATCGTGCTGGCGGACGGCCCTGCGGGAGTCAGGATCGACGACCGCCCATGCACCAAGTTCCCGATCGGAACCTCCCTCGCCTCCACCTGGAATCCATCGCTTGTCGAGGAGGTCGGCGGAGCCATAGGCAATGAGGTTCTCGAATATGGAGTCGATGTCCTGCTCGCCCCTGGCATCAACATCCAACGCAATCCTCTGTGCGGCAGAAACTTCGAATATTACTCCGAAGATCCTCTTCTGGCCGGCAGGGTCGCGGCTGGCTACATCCGCGGAATCCAGAGCCAAGGAGTCGGAACATCCATCAAGCATTTCGCCGCTAACAATCAGGAACTCAACAGGCTCTACCTTGACGCAAGGGTTCCCGTCCGGGCACTGCGCGAAATCTACCTGAGGAACTTCGAGATCGCCATCAAGGAGAGCGATCCGTGGACCGTCATGACATCGTACAACTATGTCAACGGGACATTGGCCGCAGAGAACCACGACCTGGCGACAGGAGTTCTTCGTGATGACTGGGGCTACAAAGGTGTGGTCATGACAGACTGGGCCGCGGGATTATATTCAGACAAGATGGTCGCAAGCGGCAACGACATGATCCAGCCGGGCAGCGACGAGCACTACAATCGTCTCGTCAACTCCATGACCGACGGCTCATTGCCTATGCCGGTGGTTGACACGGCAGTGGCGAGACTCCTGAGGCTCATCGTCAAATGTCCTCGGTTCAAAGGGTATGAATATTCCAATAAACCGAACCTCCGGCACAATGCGTCTGTGGCCCGGAAAGCCGCCGAGGAAGGAATCGTGCTGCTGAAGAACGATGCGGCTTCCCTGCCTTTGGCACCTGAGTCGAAGATAGCGCTGTTCGGAGTGACTTCCTACGAGTTCATCACCGGAGGCACAGGAGCCGGAAACGTCAACGGCTCATACGTTATAGACCTCAAGAAGGGGCTTTCCGACGCGGGATTCGGACTGGACAAAACGACAGACGACTTCTACAAAGACTGCCTTAAATACGAAAGGTTCAATACCCGCAGGATCAACAGCAAGTTCGACAAATGGTTCGTGGATGCCGAACGTCCGGCCGAGGCCATGCCGTCCAAAGCCGTGCTGGAGCAGGCCGCAAAGGAAGCCGACAAGGCCGTCATAACCATCGGTCGCATATTCGGTGAAGGCAAGGACAGACTCTACCAATTCAGTTATCTGCTGTCCGACGCCGAGATGCGGCTTATCAAGGGAGTCTCGACAGCGTTCCACAAGGAGGGCAAAAAGCTGATTGTCGTGCTGGATGTCGGCGGAATCGTGGACATGACCGCATGGCAGGACATGGCCGACGCAATCGTCATGAGCTGGCTTCCGGGATGCGAGGCCGGACATGCCATAGCCTCAGTGCTTTCCGGTAAGGAAACTCCGAGCGGAAGGCTTCCGATGAGCATTCCTGTAAGTTATTACGATGACCCGACGGCCGGAACCATGCCTCAGATCCTCACCGACAAACCGGTCAACTACTCGTTCCACCGTCCGGCTCCAGCCGGAGTCACGAAACGGTACGACATCGAGAACATCGACTACGTCAACTACCGTGAAGGCATCTACTGCGGCTACAGGTACTACACCACCAAGAAGATCCGCACCGCCTATCCGTTCGGCTTCGGCCTGAGTTACACGGACTTCAGGTACAGCGGAATGACCGTGGAGGACGCCGGTGATGAATATGTCGTCAACCTGACCGTGGAGAACACCGGCAAATATTCCGGAAAGGAGGTCGTCCAGATCTACGTCAAAGCCCCCGGCAAGGACATGGACAAACCTGCCCGCGAGCTCAAAGGCTTCTCAAAGACGGATGTGATAGCCCCGGGAAAATCACAGACAGTAGAGATAAGGATCCCGAAGAATCTCCTCGCCTCATACGATGAGCAACGCTCCGGCTGGGCCACCGAGAAGGGAACATATTCCTTCATCGCGGCCAAAAACGCCGAGACACCGGTTCTTGCGAGGAAAATCAGGATAAAGGATGCCTCTTTCACCCCTACCGGCAACTACCTCGCCATCTCTCCCCTCTTCATAGAGTGGTGACAGACAAGCGATATAAATCAACACAATAACGAAATATCCTCCAGTCTGGAACAGGTTGGAGGATATTTCTTTTACGGCATTTATCGTAAGTCACTTACTTTTCTGAAAGCCAGATCTGGAAGAAGAATCATAATCTCACGGCGAACAGGCTCCGCACTACCTTCGACCTGCTCATCATAACGCCAGAACACTTGGAACCTGACCTTGGCCTCGACCGGTGAATATCCTTTGGAAGCCATTTTGGCAAGTTTTTCACGGAACGAGGCCGAGAATTTCAGAACCGTCCTGCGGCAACCGTCGATCTCGGCGGACAGGTAGTCACCATCAAGCTCAAGTCTGGTTCCGGAATGCAGACTCTGCAACAGATTTTGGTTGCCTTTGAACATATCCAGCACGACATCCCGATGCGAAAGCTGCATCAGAACCTCCTCCGGTGAGCCATAGACCGAATCATCTCCAACCATCACGGCGCGGGACACTTCATCTGTGAATATGTCCGCATTGTCAAAATGCACCGATAGGTTGTTCTTAGCCCTGGTCATTCCGACATAGGCCATCCGGCGCTCCTTGTCGGTCACATTATGTAGTCCCTTCAGCGAGACATACACGTTGTCATATTCACAACCTTTGGCTTTGTGTATGGTTGAGACGACTACCTCCGAATCCTTGGACCTCGTGAAATCCTCAAGTTGAGACTCCAGCAGAAAGTTCTCAAAATCAGTGATGTACTTACGGGTTGGATATTCATCATTAAAAGCGGCCAGACAGTTCTCAAGCAGATCAAGGCATCCACTGTCACTGAAACGGCGCCGCACGGCATCCGCCGCTTCAGCCCACGTCACATCATCGAGGCAGGCGGAGTCATATTTCCGGATGGCGTCAAGAAAACTTCTGAACTCGGCGAGGTCTGAAAGCTGGAATCCTTCTCGGGATTGAATCAGCCTGGCTTTCCGTCCGGACTTGTTAAGCAAAGCCGATATCACCAAGGCATCGTCATTCGTGGCGGTAAGAACGCAGACGTTGCCAGGGCTTCCATCCGAAACAATCTCATTAACAATGGCCTGTTCATAGTCGGGAGTGGAATGACGGACCAAACGGATATTCCCTGGATCAATTCTCTTACCTACGATCGGATCGGACTTCAAACGTCCGGATATTCCTTTAACGTAGGAGTTCGCCAGAGAGATGACCGTCTGGGAGCTTCTGAAATTCTCCAGCATATCATAGACAGACGCTCCATATTCAGTGATCAGGGATTTCATATTCCCGGAGTCAGAGCCACGGAATTCGTAGATGTTCTGGTCATCGTCACCGACCGCTATGACCCTCATATCCTCATTGCAACGGATAAGTTCCTTGACCAGAGCGAATTCTTGCTCACCAAGGTCCTGTGCCTCGTCGATGACAAGGATTGACTTGGTTATCCGGCTCCTTTCAACCCTGCCTGAACGAATCTCCACGACAGCGTCGGCGACAATATGTTCGGAACCCTCGACCGTTCCCTTCCTGCCAAGAATGTCAAATGAATATGAATGGAAAGTCTTGATCTCGACATATTCGGCGGCGTTGCCGATCAGAGCCTTGAGCCGCTTCTTGAACTCCGTAGCCGCGGCCCTTGAGAATGTCAGCATCAGAAGCTGCTCGGACTTGACATCCTCCAGAAGGATCAAAGAGGCCAGCTTGCGCACGAGGACATAGGTCTTGCCGCTTCCAGGTCCGGCCGGAACCACGATGAACCTTGATTCGCTGTCATTGATTATATCTGACTGTGTCCCGGTCAGACTTCCGAACAGCTCTTCGTACTTTTTCTCGCTGATGTTCCTGTCGATTCTTTTCGCCTCCTTCGAATCGAAATATTTCTTTATGAAAGCCTTGAAATCCAGCACAAAATAGTCGTGGACATATTCCATAGCCCGTTTTTTGTCGGACACCATCATATTCGCATACTTTCCGATGATGTGGATCTGCTGGATCCGCTGCTTGTAGAAGTCGTCCAGATTGTGGTAATCGTCCTTTTTGTAGCGGCATTTGCTGTCTTTGAGCCGTTCGATCTGCAACTTGTTGTACAAGACCATAAAGCCGCCTTCCAGGTTCAGGATTCCGATCTTCGCGAGGAACAGGAGCGCCTCTTCGGCCATCCCGACATCAATCTTTTCCGGGAAAAGAGCGCTGTCGTTGTAGTCACCGACAAGTCCGGCCAACGAGAACCCGACCTTGACCTCGCCGTCCTCCTCTTTATTATTATCCTTGAAACGATAGACGATGAACGAAGCGATTGAGTTCCTGACAGCGATCTGCTTTTCCAGATCCGAGGCCGAAACCTTAGCCGCTATCTGTATATAATCGTCCGTGACCGGGCGCTTTTCGATGTAATGCCTTATCGTCCAGAAAAACAGGATTGTACGGATGTCCTTCACGGAGGACCTTGCGATTCCGGAAGCGATCGCTTTCTCGTTTATCTCCTTCAGACTGAATTTCGTGCACTCGCCGATGACTGTCTCGACGAGGAATTTCTCCAGCTGGATGTAATATTTGAATTTCCTGAGCTGGCCAAGCCGGAGGTAGGCCGTCATATCGTCGTCCTTGGCGAGGATTCCGGCCACACGCATTCTCTCCACGATACTGATCACCTTGCGGGTCTCGATGCCGAGCATATCCGAAAGATAGTCAACACGGGACTCCGCCTCGGCGGTCCCGGCGCGGGAACGGCTGCGCTCCGAGATCAATGACTTGATGATTCTTCTGGCGTCCAGTTTGTCATCCTCAGTGAAATCCGGGCATCGTTCTATCCGCTCCGAAGCCTCGTCCATATTCCTCGGGACAATGCTTGTCGCGAATATTCTCGGGCTGTTCATCCCGCGTCTCAGATAACCGGCGGTCTCCAGGGCGGCAATCGCGCTTTTCACCTTGGTCTCAACGTCCCGGATTTCCTCCCAACCTGCCTTGCGGGCTATCTCCAAAGCGGAGATGTGGATGCAGTCGTGCTTTGCCGTAAGTTTCTTGACAGCGCTCCAGACTTGGTTTATCTCACTCAGGGTGAGCTTCGTCTGATTCAGAAGTATGAAGTGTTTGTTAAGGTCATCGTCATTGTAAAGGACGTAGCATTCCGCCTGCGAGTTGACATCACGCCCCGCCCTTCCCGCTTCCTGAATATAATTCTCCAGCGAATCCGAAATCTCGTAGTGGACAACCAGACCGACATCGCTCTTGTCCACTCCCATCCCGAACGCTGATGTGGCCACGATTATCCTGACCTTGCCGCTCATAAAATCATCCTGAGCCTTGACCTTTGTGTTGACCTCCATCTGACCGTGGAAGGCCTTTGCGTCAAACCCGTCCTTGCCGAGCCTTTCAGCGATTTTCTCCGCGGCTTTGGTTCTGGTCACATAAACGATGGCCGGACATTTTGTGCCATCGAGCAAGTTCCTCAAGGTCTGGTATTTATCCTCATCGGAAGCCCTGAACAGAACAGTATATCGAAGATTAGTGCGAGCAACATCAGTCGTGAAACGCTTCAAGGTTATCCCACGCCTGTCCCGGAAATAGTCACAGATGTCGCTGATCACCTTAGGTTTAGCGGTCGCCGTGAAACAGGAGACCGGAATCGGAGTGTCAAGGCCTTTACACTCCTGAAGATGCTTGATGAACTCCCCGATGAACATATATTCAATCCGGAAGTCCTGACCCCAGGCGGAGAAGCAATGCGCCTCGTCAATCACGATTCGGACCAAGGTTCTGGACATCAGAACCTTCTCGATGGTCTTGGAGCGGAGTTGCTCCGGGGCGATGTAAAGCAGCGAGGCCTCCCCGGACTCGACCCTCTCCAAAGCGTTGCGGCGTTCAATCGGAGACAGCAAGCCATTGATATAGACGGCTTCCGAGATTCCTTTCTTCTCCAGATTCTCCACCTGATCCTTCATCAGGGATTGGAGCGGTGAGATCACGACGGTCAGCCCTCTGACGGTCTCCCCTGCCATCAATGCCGGCAACTGGAATGTCAGCGACTTCCCTCCGCCGGTCGGGAATATGGCAAGCAACGATTCACCTTTAATCGCTGCTTTTGCCGCATTCTCCTGCAGCGGCTCCCCTCCGAAAGTCCTGAAACGGTCGTAGCCGAACCACTTTTTCAATGAATATTCAGCATTCAGTTTTTGTGAGCAATACGCGCAGCGGGCATCTCCGCAGTTCACGGCCCTTAAACCTCTTATCACATTCTCGACACTCGGATAGTTGTGAAGAATCCACGCCGGAGTTATGGAATTTCTGTCATCAGTGCTGATCAAGGCAGCCGCATAGGCGCATTCCACCTTGTGATCCCTAACAAAAGACTCGACATTTGAATGCTCGCAAATCTTGCCTTTGAATAACTCTCGGAAGATGTCCGCAGTGGATTTCCGGAAAAAGAACGGCTTCCTTGAGGGGACATATTCAATGCTTTTGAAAAATCCTGAGAAGTGGATATCCTCGTTCAGCAGATCATAGTACAACTGCTGGAAATCCTTGTCCAAGGCCTTGAACGCCATCACCTCATCATCATAGAGAGATTGAGCCTTCAAACTGTCATTCAACGGGTTATTCAGTTCTTCCGTAAGGATCTTGTCATCCTTGAGAAGTTTATGGTAAGGCTTCTGCGGGAAAAGCAGCGGCGAGAGATAAAGGGTGTCGATGAAGATATATTCCTTTCTAAGGAATGGTTTCAGGTACTTGATGTCGTGCTCAATGATATTATGCCCGCAAAGACAATCGCAGTCAGAGACAAAGTCCGCAAACTCCGGAATCCTCGCGGAATGAAACCACTGCCCGGCTTTCACTCCCCCGATGTCCAGAATCCTGCCTTTGCCATCTATTTCAAGGTCAATGAAGGCGATTTTTGCCATAAAGTTGTCTTTCTTGCTTCAACTCATTGATTATTGGCACAAAAATAACATTAATTTGCAAAACTATCATCCATAGAACAATATGATAAATTTTAGAATATTCTCTAATAAATATAGTAGATATTCTAAAAATTATCTATATTTGCGACAGACCAATTATATTGCGATATGAAACACACATTGACAGCGAAAGAAGAGGAACTTATGAATATCTTCTGGAAAAAGGGTGAGATGTGCATCCGTGACCTTGTGAACAGCCTTCCGGAACCAAGGCCGAGCTATACTACGGTCTCGACCCAAGTGTCGTTCCTTGAGAGCAAGGGATTCCTCACACGCCGTCCTATAGCCAACACGTTCATCTACGAGGTACGCATATCCGAAAAGGAGT
>OLOV01001421.1_pt1 | contig 18742 bp, 17 predicted proteins | sample 1672931 | NCBI WGS metagenome assembly OLOV01 (sample SAMEA3136738, study PRJEB25190) | human gut metagenome | biome: human gut; feature: human-associated habitat; material: faeces | place: Austria | collected 2013
GGCGGACCGGGTCTGCCCCCTGCGGCGCGGGTCTTGGATTACGCTTCACCGCGCGCGGCGGTGCAGTCTGCCCCAAGGCTGTGCAGCTCTCCCGGCAGGTCGGCGTAGCCGCGCGGGATATGCCCGGGGTCGCGCAGTGTGGTCTGCCCCTCGGCGGCAAGCGCCGCAATGAGCAGTGCCGCACCCCCGCGCAGGTCGGGTGCGGTCACGGCGGCTCCGTGCAGCGCAGCACCGCCGTCAATGTGCAGCCGCCGTCCCTGCGCGGTGCAGCCGGCCCCCAAGGCGGCAAACCCCGCTGCGCAGGCAAACCGGTTGGCGAACAGGCGGTCATAGATCTCACTCTCCCCTGCTGCCGTCAGCAGCACGGCGGCGGCCAGCGGGGCGGTGTCGGTCGCAAAGGCGGGCCAGGCATCGGCGGTCAGTCTGGCACCGCCCCGCAGCGGCGCGGCGGGGTCGCGGGCAAGCCGCACGCAGTCCCCTGCCCGGGTCGCGGACACGCCGGTTTCGGCCAAAAAGCGCAGGAAAGCCCCGTAAACGGCCGGGTCGCAGCCGCAGATCTCAACCTCGCCGCCGGCGGCGGCCAGTGCGGCGGCATAGGTGGCGGCAGCAATGCGGTCCGGCAGCGGGCGGTGCGCGGTGCCCGCCAGCGGGCAGCCCCCGTCCACCGTCAGCACCGGCGTGCCGCAGCCCAGTATCCGGGCACCGCATGCCTGCAGAAAATGCACCATATCGCCTATTTCCGGCTCCTGCGCGGCGCCACGCAGCACGGTGCGGCCGCGGCCCCAGACGGCAGCCGCCGGGCAGCGGCAGCCGCACATACCCTGTGCGGCAGAGCAGCGGCGCCAGGTAAAACACCGAGCTGCGCATTGCCCCGGCAAGGGATTCGGGAATCTCGCCGCAGAGCGTCTGCACCGGCCGTGTACACAGGTCCGCGCCGCACCGCCGCACATCGGCCCCCACGGCCTGCAGCAGCGCAAGGCTGGTCGTTACATCGGCAAGGGCCGGCACCTCCTGCAGGCGGCAGGGTCCGCGGCAGAGCAGCGTGGCTGCCAGCAGCGGCAGCGTGCTGTTTTTGGCGGCCGCCGGGCGGATGCGCCCATGCAGAGCCTGTTTGCCGGTAATGGTGATCATCTGCATGAGCGGGCCTCCCCCGAAGAAATATAGAATTGTATGCAAAAAGGCTTCCCCCGAGGGGGAAGGCTGGGGGATATCTTCTACCCTGTTATATGCCGCCTGCCCGGCAACATATTACACCAGCATCGGCTGCAGCTGCACCCCGCGCAGGGCAGCGTCCAGCGTATCGGGCAGCAGGGTGAAATCACTTTTCAGGCTGCGGGGCTTTTTGTAGCAGTCATCCTGACCGAAGGGCACAAAATAGTAGCTGCGCCGCTGCAAAAGCTGGCCCAGCGCCGGGGCGCTGCCCGCCAGACCATCGTTGGTGGAGGGGGCCAGTATGACCGGCCGGCCGCCACGCAGAAGGCTTTTGGCCGCCAGCGTCACCGGGGTCGCGCTGATGCCCGCCGCCAGCAGCGCCATCGTTGTGCCGGTGGCGGGGGCAATGATAAGGGCGTCGGCCAGCTTTTGCGGGCCGAGCGGCTCCACGCCCTGCAGTGTTGTGAGCGGTTCATGGCCGGTCAGCTCCAACAGGGTCTGCCGCAGGGCTGCTGCAGTGCCGAAGCGGGTGTCCAGCCCTGCCGCGCTGGCGCTGAGAATGGGCAGGATCTCCCACCCGCGCGCCGTCAGCACCTGTATCTGGGGCAGCACGGCGGAAAAGCTGCAAAAGCTGCCGCACAGCGCAAAGGCGGCAGTGCGTTTCGGCCGGGTCGTCATGGCTCGCTCCTTTCTTTCTGCTCTTCGCGTTCTTCCAGAATGGCCAGCACGGTCTGGGCAATCAGCGCTCCGGCGGTCTGCGGGGCGCAGCGCCCCGGCAGGGCCAGTGCATGCTCGGCGTGCAGGCCCAGCTCCTCGGCGGCGGCAAAATCGGTGCCGCCGGGCAGGCTGGCAAGGTCGATGATCAGCGCCCCGGCCGGCAGCCGCTGCAAAAGCGTGCGCGGCAGCACCGGCGCGGGGATCGTGTTGATGACGGCGTCAAACTCCGGCAGCAGCCCGGGCAGGGCGGTCAGCGGCGCGGCGCGGCAGCCCGCACACCGGGCGTTGGCGCGCTGCTCGGGGCTGCGGGCAGCCACGGTAACCCGCCCGCCCAGCAGTGCCAGCCGACGCGCCACGGCGCGGCCCACCCGGCCGTAGCCCAGCACAAGAAAGGCACTCTCCCAGATCGTGCGCTCCCGCAGGCGGAGCAGCAGCTCAAGGCAGCCCTCGGCCGTGGGGACGGCGTTCAGACATTCCAGCTCGGGCCGCCGGAAATAGTCGATCAGCGGCAGCCCGGCCTCCCGCGCGGCCAGCTGTACCGGCAGGCCGGGGCGGCCTGCCAGAATCAGCGTCCCCTGCCCCGCACCCTGCAGGGCGCGGGCAACCTCATCGCTGACGCGGCCCTGAGACATCGGCAGCAGGATATAATCCGCTGCGGCGGCGTTGTCGGCGGCGGTCACGCCGCAGCCTGCGCGGCGCAGCACACGGGCCGCCGCCTGCTGGCGGGCATCGTGGCCCACCACACAGAAGGTCTTTGGCATACGCGCTCACCTCGTTTTGTTTTGCGCCATACTATGTCCTGCGCGCGCAGAGTGTGAACATCCGCTGACGGCCCGCCCCTTCGGCTGCGGACGATCGGTGACAGCAAAAAAAGCACCCATCCCGTTTGGGATGGGTGCCGTGGGATCAATAGAGCTTCAGACCATCGCAGCGGCTGCGCCAGACGGCCAGCGGGTCGATGGGAACGGTGCCGATGCGCATCTCTGCCACAACGGCCTTGCTGCAGCCGCCCAGCAGCTGGCCCTGCTTGACGGTATCACCGGTCTTGACATCCAGCGAGGCAAGACCGTAGAAGATGCTCTTGAGGCCTGCGCCGTGTTCGATCACGAGGGTGTTGCCGTAGAGGCCGCCGAGGTCCTTCGCCAGCAGCACACGGCCACTGGCGGGGGCAATCATCGAGCCTTTGCCGTTTTTGGGGCGGATGATCACATTGGTCGAGGTGCGCCCGCCGTAGCCGTAGTTGGTGCCCCGCTCACTGTAGGAGCGGCCTGCGTACTCGGTCATGCCGTAGGTCAGCGGGGTGTCAAAGCTGTCGAGGAAGGGCTGCACAAAGCCGCCTACGGACCACTGGATCTTGTCGTCCACGGTGGCAAACAGCTTGCTGACCGCCGCCGGGGCATCATCCTCGCCGATGTAGGGCGCGGCCATCTGAGAGGTTTTGCTGTAGTCCTTGTAGCTGAAGGAGCCTGCGCGCACCGACAGGGAGAGGGTCTCGGTGTAGCCATCGGCCGATACCTCCAGATCAATGTTGCCGGGCTTCTGGTTCCATGGGATAGGCAGGTAGCAGATCCAGCCGCTGCCGGCCTTGACAAAGCCGACATTTTTGAGGGTGGTCTTGATGGCCGGGGCATCCTGCCCGAGGGTCTGGCCGACCCGCACCGCCGCCACACCGCCCTGTGCCACGCTGTCGGTCGCAAGCTGGATGGACGGCTTGATGCTGACCGTAAAGCGGAACTGCCAGGTCTCGGTGCCGGTCACAGTCGCCTCGTCAGCGGGGGTGCCGCTTGTGCTGACGATCAGCTTGGCGTCGTAGGTGCCGTTCTCAGCAAAACGGTAGCTGCGGAAGCCGGTGGCGCTGCCGTCATAGATGGATTCCCCGGCGGCATCGGTGATGGTCAGCTGGGCGCTGTAGCCGCCCGGCGTGACGACCAGATCGGGCGAAGCACCGGATACCGGCAGCGCCAGCTCGGCCGGGGTGGGGTTCAGCGTTTCGGCATAGGTGCGGCGGAGCCAGCTGCCGACGATCGGCACATGCCATTTGTAGGCGGTGGGGGCAAGCTCCTGTCCGTCAAAGGTGGCCTTGATCTGGGGCAGCATATCGGGGGTGGCATTGTGGTAGAGCCACGCTACGCCGCCGCACGCGATGACCAGCACAAAAAGCACGACCAGCAGCAGCCAGCGCAGCATGCCGGTCACACCGCGCCCAAGCTTTTGGGTAAGGGTGTCCGCAGGCTCCTCCTCGGTGTCCTCCTCAGTGCTGTCCGGCTCGGCGGGCGGCGCATCGGGGGTATCCTCGGCGGGGGTGTCTGCCAGCCCGGCCATGATCTGGGCGATGGAAAGCTGTGCCGTGCGGGCGATGGTGTCCGCACGGGCCTTTTTTTCGGGGGCGTCCTCCTCCGTGGAATCCTCCTGCGGGGCATCCTCCGGTGCATTGGCCGCACCCTCGCCTGCATCGGGTGCAGGCTGCTCCGGCTCTGCGGAGGCAGCATCTTCGGGGGCAGTATCTTCGGGGGCAGTATCTTCAGGGGCAGGCTCGGCCGCCGCTGTTTCATCGGTGCTGGTATCCGGCAGGGCTGCCTCGGCAGGCTCTGCCGGTTCCGGCTGCTCGGTAGTCTCGGGCTGTGCCGGGGCCGTTTCAGATGCTGTTTCAGGGGTTTCCGGCAGTGTCACGGGGACGGTGTCAGGCTGCGGGGCGTCCGGGGCCTCGGGTACCTGCAGGGGTGCAGGTGCAGTTTCTGCGGGGGTCTCCGGGGTATCGCTCACAGCCGGCTGCTGCTTCGGATCTGCCGTGGCAGCGGGCTTTTTGGGTTTGCCCTTGGCCGCTGACTTTTTGCGGCTGCGCCTGCGGGGCGCGGCGGGGGATTTTTCGGCCCAGTCCACGCCGGCTGCGGCTTTCTTCTCTTCTTCCATGCTTACTCCCACTCTCTTAGGGCAATACCGCTTAAGCCGTCAGGCGGGAATTGTGCGGTGTTGCCTTAGCACACCCGGCCATACACACGGCACGGCGGGCCGGGGGCACCGCGCCGATCGTAACATTCTATGGGCGGCATCGCCGCGCGATGCCTGCGTTATTCAGCCTCGCGGAATTGCAGACCGCTGCTGCCGTTCAGGGCAAGCTGCGGGTCGGTGGATTTGCTGCCGATGCGCAGCTCATAGATTAGACTGTGGCTCGTCCCGGCAGTGCCCAGCGGGTCGCCGGTGGAAACCGACTGCCCGCGCACAACGCCGACCGTTTCCAGACCGTACAGATAGCTTTTTACGCCGCAGCCGTGGTCGATGACCACAGTGCCGCCGGTCAGGGTCAGCGTACCGGCAAACACGATGTTGCCGGCCTGAGGGGCGGTGACAGTCTCGCCGTCTGCGGCAGCATAGGTCAGGCCGGTGGCCTGGCCGCTGCGCTGGCCATCCACCATCTGGGTGGTGCCGTAGGCCAGACTGACAGCACCGGCGCTGGGAGCCTCGAACCGGCCGTTCCATAGCTTGGTGGAGCTGCCGGTGGTGTAAAGCGGCCAGATCGCGTTGCGGAACTCCTCTCCGCCGCCGACATCCTCCTCCGCCGGGACGGAAACGGTGTCGTACAGTGTGCGGGTCACCGTCAGGGTGATCTCCTTTTGCAGGGTGCCGCAGGTCAGCTGCAGCGTATGGTCGCCGCCCTCGGCGTTGTAGGTTACGGGCAGGTAGCCCATGTACCCCGTGGCGGTCTTGCGGAACCATACCTCGCCGAGATCGCTCTCAACGGTCGGCTCGCCGTCCAGAATACCGGACAGCTGGATCGCCACGATGCTGCCCTGCGGCGCGCGCTCGCTGCTCAGGGTGACCTTGGGGTTCATCGCCATTGTGTAGCCTGCGCGGTAGGCGTACCAGCCCACCGGGTCACCGGGGGCATCACTGTCGCTGTGGTGGGCGGTCACTATGATCTGATACGCGCCGTTCTGGGTGTAGGTATAGGTGTTGCAGTCGGCCAGACCGCCCGACCAGACGGTGCCGTCTGGCGCGGTGATCTGCACCTCGGCCGCTGTGACCCATTCGGGCAGGGTCAGTGCGGGGATCGTATCGGTGAAGGTGCCGAGCTTCTGCACGGTCAGGTTGGTGGGGCTTTCATAGGTCTTGCTGACCTTGTCGCCCAGCACGGGTATGGCCCAGTCCCAGCCGTTGGCGGTCAGTGTCAGCCCGCCGAACTGCACGGGCTGCTGGGGAAGTCGGTCCTCACCGGTGCGGCTGTAGAGAAACGCCGCTGTTCCGCCAAGGATCGCGGCAACCATGGCGGCGACCATCACCAGCCAAAGCAGCAGTTTGCGCATGATCTAGCTTTCTCCATTAACAAAAGACTGGGCGCCGTCAGGTCAGCGCCCAGCCGGTTCGTATTCGGTCACACAGGACCCCGATGGGGATTACTCCTCGGTGTTGGGGGCGTCGGGGATCTTCTCGTAGGTGGTGGTGTCCTCGGCGTTGGTGTCGTCCTCGTCATCGAAATCGTCATAATCATCGCTGAAAAGCAGGCGCTCGTACTCGTCCAGCTCCTTCTCACGGTGATGCAGGTAGAGGGCGGCGGCGGTCAGGGCACCGGCAGCGGCAAACAGGAAGGCCAGAGCGGCACCGAAGGTGGTCTTTTTCATCATGATAAAAACTCCTTTGTAAAAGCTGCGCTGCTGCGTCAGCTTGGTGAAATGTTCCCAGCGTGTCAAAAAATCACATTTTTGCCCTATTGAATGTGTAGGGGCGGCCATTGGTCGCCCGCCAACTTGGCGCAGCAATGCGTTTCCCAAGAAGGCTTTTTCACAGACAAACGGACACGGGCGAGCAATGCTCGCCCCTACAAGAGCTTTTGACAGCTTGATGTTCCGATTTACTGATTTTATTATACCCGACATCCCGCGCAAATACAACAGCGTAATTGTAAAATATTGCGCGCAGCGTCCCCCGGCAGAGGCATCAGAACAGCCGGTCGGTCGGGTACAGCCCGGCCTCGCTCATCTGCTTGAGAGCGGCGACAAGCTCGGGCTTGTCCTCGCGGTAGGTGATGCCGTGCCATTTGTCGGCGCTGGTCAGTACATGGACATCGGCCTCGCCGCGCTGCAGCGCCGCCGTCACAACGGTGGGCAGATAGTACTCGCATTTCAGCGGGTTGACGGGCAGATTCTCCTGCAGGAAGGCTGCAAAACCGGCCTTGGCCTGCTGCACATAGCCGGGCGTGAAGCCCCACAGATTCATCGAAACAACGGCGTCTGCAGGCAGGTCGCACCAGCTTTTGCCGCCGTCCTCGCTGTAATGGATGCCGCCGTCATACGGCTCGATGCAGGTGCGCTCGGTCACGCTGACAAGGTTGTGCTGCGCATCGGTCACACAGACACCGCGGCTGACGCTGCCGTTGGCGCTGACCGTGTTGCCCAGCAGGAAGCCCACCATCGCCCAGGCGTAGCGGTCGCCGTCGGCGTGGGTGCTGAGGTAGTCGTAGACAAGGCGAAAGCCCTGCGGGCCGTAGTAGTCATCCGCGTTGATGACCGCGAACGGCGCATCGCCGATGGCCTGCTCTGCCACAAGGATGGCGTGGGCCGTGCCCCAGGGCTTGACGCGCCCCTCCGGTACGGTGAAGCCCTCCGGCAGCTTGTCGAGCTGCTGGTAGGCATAGCGGACCTCAAACCCGGCGCGCAGGGCGCGGGCGCCGACAGCCTCCTTGAACGCCTGCTCGATCTCATGCTTGATGATGAAGACAACGGTCTCGAACCCGGCGCGGCGGGCATCGTAAAGGCTGTAGTCCAGAATGGCCTCGCCGGACGGCCCCACCGGGTCGATCTGCTTGAGCCCGCCGTAGCGGCTGCCCATACCGGCAGCCATGACAACAAGGATAGGTTTGGTAGACATGGAAATTCCCTCACTGATATGGTATTGCAATGTTAGAATATGGCAGGGGCGTCGAGGACGCCGCCCCCTACAGCACGCAGGATAAACAACTGCTTTTATAATACTGCGTTTCACCTTCCGTTGCAACCCCTGACAAAATACAAAAATTCCATAAAAAACGGCAGATTGTGACGCAGTTTGCTATGGCAACTTTGCACAGAAGATGCTATAATGAGGAAAACCATGACTGGGAGGGAGAACGAAGATGGAACATACCGGAAAGCGCGCGCTGGTGCTGGCGGGGGGTGGTGCCAAGGGCAGCTACCAGATCGGTGTCTGGCATGCCCTGCAGGCGCTGGACTGGACGCCGGATATCATCACCGGGGCCAGTGTCGGCACCCTGAACGGCTGCCTTTTCACGATGGGCAAGGCCCGCGAGGCAGAGGAGCTTTGGCGCAGTCTGGAGATCCATGATGTGCTGGAGGTCCCCGAATCGCTCAAGCATGAGGAGCTGCGCGCCTTCTTCCTCGATATTTTCCGCAGCGGCGGGCTGAATGTTGAGCCGCTGGCCGAGACGATTGACCGCCTGATCGACGAGGATGCCGTGCGGCATTCCGCCATTCATTTCGGTCTTGTCATGACGGAGCTTGGCAGCCTGCGCAGCGTGCAATGCCCGATCGAGGAAATCCCCGAGGGGCAGCTCAAGGACTATATGCTGGCGTCCAGCGCCTGCTTCCCTGCCCTGCGCCCGCGGGAAATTGACGGTGTAAAGTACATTGACGGCGGCTGGCGGGACAACATGCCTTTGGATCTGGCCGCCCGCATGGGCGCGACCGAGTTGCTTGGGGTCGATGTGGACGGCATCGGCATCGTGCGGCCCAACACGACCGGCCTGCCCACCCGCATTGTGCGCAGCCATTGGGACCTTGGCCCCACGCTGGACTTTGACCCCGCCCGCGCCGGGCGCAACATTGCGCTGGGCTATTTTGATACACTGCGCCTGTTCGGCCGGTGCGGCGGCACGGCCTACGCGATGCTGCCCGATAACGAGGAATACCTTGCCCATTTCGCGGAGCAGTACCAGAAAAACCTTGCCGAGGTCTGCACCCGCGCACCCGAGATAGATCTGGTCGAGAAGAATGCCCGCACCCGGGCAAACTACCCGGCCCCTTATGCGCCGAACCCCAGCGCCCCGACCCGCGGCGCGCTGGCCCCGCTGGAGCTGGCGGCAGAGCGTGTCGGCGTGCCGGAGGACATTCCGTATACCCCGAAGCTGCTGGCTGCGACCTTTATGGGCAGCTTTGACAAGGACCCGGCAGACCGGTTCCCCGCTCTGCTGGGGGGAAAGGAAAACACCCTTGTGACCGAGCGCGCCATTGCCGCCGCTGTGCCCGAGGAGTTTGTCACGGCCCTTGTGAGCAAAACACTCTCCCAAATGCCGATTTTGTAAAAGTGCCTCCCATCCGGGAAGGCTAAGGAGATTCAAAAAGGAGGCCTACTCTATGCACACCTACACCGGCGTGCCGGCTTCGTCCGGTATTGTGGTCGGCCCGGTCGAGCAGATCGACCACGGCACCACAGGGCTGCACCGCATCGTCTGCGACCCGTTCCGGGAGCGCGCGCTCTATGATGTGGCCGTTGTGCTGGCCAAGGACGAGCTGCGCCGGCTGAGCCAGCGCGCCAAGGGCCCCGATGCGGATATTCTGCTGTTTCAGATCGCCCTGCTGGAGGATGAATCCTTCACCAACGAGATCGGCGATTATATCGCCGCCGGTGCGGGCGGTGCCGCCGCCGTTGAGCGGGCAGAGCAGATCTTTGCAGACCGGCTGAAAAATGTGGACGATGAGTATATCCGGGAGCGCAGTGTCGATGTCTGCGATGTCTGCCGCCGGGTCGTGGATATTCTGGACGGCCGCCCGCGCCGGCGGCTGCATCTCAAGCGGCCGAGCATTCTGGTCGCGGATCGGTTTTTCCCCAGCGATCTGTTCAGCCTTGACCGCCGGATGGTGCTGGGGCTTGCCAGCGATCAGGACAGCACGATCAGCCACGCCGCCATTATGGCGCGCAGCATGGGGATCCCGGCGGTGGTGCAGCTGGGGGACGGCGCAGCCGCCATGGCGGTGGGCCGCCGCGCGATCCTCGATGCCGACAACGGCACACTGGTGGTCGAGCCGGACGGCGTGCAGATCGCCCGGGTGGACTGCCAGATCGCATTGAGCCGCCTGCACGGCCAGCAGCCTGACCCTGTGGCCGCCCTGCCCTGCCTGACCAAGGGCGGCACAGCCTTCCGTCTGATGCAGACCTGCAACCTGATCGACAACGAGGTGCCCCATACGCAGGGGGCGGCGGGCATCGGCATCGTGCGCTCCGAGAGCGCGATCCTTTGCGAGCAGAGCGAGCAGACCCAGACGAGCCGCCTGAAGGAATATCTGCGCTCGGCCGAGGGCGTCCCCGTGGTGCTGCGCACCTGCGATACCCGCGCCGATGATGATGCCCCCTGGTCTGCCGAGCTGCAGGCGCGGCTGGGCGGAGACCGGCTGTTCAAGTCCCAGATCCGTGCGCTGCTGCGCGCCGCCCCGGAGGGACATCTGTGTGTCGTGTTCCCGATGGTAAAGGATGCGGCAGACTGGGATAGATGCCTGCAGGAGGTCAATGACTGCAAGGATGAGCTGCAGATCAGCGGCGTTGAGATCGGGATGCCGATGCTGGGCTGTGTGATAGATATGCCCTCGGCCGCTCTGATGGCCGCCGACATCATGGACCGCGGCGCCCAGCTGATGGTCATTGACGCGGAGGACCTGACCCGCTACACGCTGGGCCTTGTGCACAACCCCACCGCTGCCGTGGGCCAGTTGACAAACCCCGCTGTGCTGCGGCTGGTCAAGAGTGTGGTGGAGCAGGCTGCGGCCCGCCGCGTGCCGGTCTATATCTGCGGCATCACGGTGGCGGCGGTGAGCGCCATGCCGGAGTACCTCAAGCTCGGTGTGCGCACCTTCAGCGCAGAGCCTGCCGCGCTGCTGCCGCTGAAAAAGTTGCTGATGGAGCAGGAGGTCTGAACCTGTACCCCCGCAGCGTGCCGAGAAAACGCCCCCTTGCAGCGCTTAACAAAATGAAAATGCCCGCCGTGAAAACGGCGGGCATTGTTCATGCGATCAATTACTGAGCAGCAGCCTTGTTGGCGCGCTTAGCCATGCGGCTGATCTTGCGGGCAGCGGTGTTCTTATGGATGACACCCTTGCTCTTAGCAGAGTCGATGGCAGAGACAGCAACCTTAACGACGGTCTCCTTGTCAGCAGCATTGCTGTCGATGGCAGCGTTTGCCTTCTTGACAACTGTTTTCAGGTTGGACTTGACGACCTTATTGTGCAGAGCCTCTTTCTTGGCCTGAACAACGCGATCCTTCTGAGATTTAATATTAGGCATTCGTTCCACCTCCTTAGTTCCCCATAACAGTACAAGTTATCCTATCATACTTTTTGCAAAGTTGCAAGTGGTTTTTGAAAAAAACTTCATAGAAAGCAAAAAAAGCGCATAAAATTTGGGTGCAGAGGGGGTGTGTGCCATGCAAAGACTGCGCCGGTGGGTCTCGGCGGCGGTGTACGGGGGTGCTTTTGCGGCCGGGATGCTGGCGGTTGGGGCAGCGCTGGCGTTCTGCCCCGGGCGCGCCTGGCTGCTGCGCGGGGCGCTCTATCTGCAGGACCCTGCGGCTGCGGCGGCGCTTGACTGGCCCGCCGCCCCGGCACAGAGCGTCAGCAGCCCGCAGCGGCCGGAAAGCCGCCCCACGCCGCTGCCCACGCCCTGCCCTGCCCCGGCACCGTCCGCAACGCCGCAGCCGTCCGCAGCCCCCACGGCCACACCGCTGCCCAGCGCCGCACCCGCGCTGGCGGACGCGGGCCGTATCCGTGCGGTGCAGCTGCGGCAGGGCAGCGGCACCGGCTATCTGCAGCTTGCGGCGGGCAGCATCAAAAACAGCACCGAGCATCCGGACTCTGACCTGCGCGCCGCCGTCACGACCCCCAGCCTGCCTTTTTCTATAGAAAGGGACAGCGCCGCGCCGCAGGTGCTGATCATGCACACCCACGCCACGGAAAGCTACCAGCTTTGGCCCGACCCTGTGTATGACAAAAGCTATGCGGCCCGCAGCAGGAACACGGCGCTGAATGTCTGCGCCGTGGGGGCTGAGATGGCCCGGGTGCTGAACGAGGCCGGCATCAACACCCTGCACGACACAACGCTCTACGATGCGCCCGGCTATACCGACAGCTACAAGCGCAGCCGCGCCGGCGTGCAGGAATATCTGGCGCGGTATCCCTCGATCAGGGTCGTGCTGGATGTTCACCGCGATGCCATCGAGGACGAGGACGGCACCCGGGTCAAGCCGGTGTGGGTGCAGGACGGCGAAAGCACGGCGCAGGTCATGGTCATTGCCGGGTGTGACAACGGCGGCAGTATCGCCCTGCCCAACTGGCGGCTGAATCTGCGTCTGGCCGCCGCATGGGAGGCCGCCATGGAGGAGTCCCACCCCGGCCTGACCCGCCCTGTTCTGTGCGGGTACAGGTTTTATAACCAGGATTTAACGACCGGCAGTTTGTTGATAGAGGTCGGTGGCCATGCCAATACGCTGGACGAGGCAATAAGGGCCGGAAGGTATGCGGCGGAAGGGCTGGCGAAAATATTGTGAGCCGACAGATGAAAATAACGCCGCCCTGCAGAGGCCGCAGATGCGCGGCTCTCAGCTTGCCCATTGCTGAGCAGTTCCCGTACAGCGGAAGGACTGGTGAAGGCGGTGGGGTGAGAGATAAAGGAAAGGCGGCAAGAGCAACGTTTGCCATAGTCCCCTCTTTACTTTTTATAAAATACCTGCTACAATACTAATATTCATAGTATAAAGAGGAGTGGACTACCCATGCAGAGAACGGAACTTGCATCGCTGTACAAGGCTACCCCCGCAGACGGCACTAAGGTCACTGTCTGCGGCTGGGCCAAGACTGTGCGCGATTCCAAAAATATCGGCTTCATCTCGCTGTCGGACGGCAGCTGCTATAAGCCTGTCCAGATTGTGTTTCAGGCAGATAAGCTCGCCAACTATGCCGAGATCGCCAAATGCGGCCTGTACACCAGTTTCGAGGTCACCGGCACGCTGGTGCTGACCCCGAACGCCAAGCAGCCCTTTGAAATCAACGCCGACGAGATCACCGTGCTGGGTGCCTGCGGCGGCGATTATCCGCTGCAGAAAAAGAAGATGGGCATGGACTATCTGCGCACGATGACCCACCTGCGCCCCCGCACCAACACCTTCAACGCTGCGTTCCGCGTGCGCGGCCAGGCAGCATTTGCCCTGCATCAGTTCTTCCATGAGCACGGCTTCACCTATGTGCATACGCCGATTTTTACCGGCTCTGACTGCGAGGGCGCCGGTGAGATGTTCCAGGTCACAACGCTCGACCTCAACGATATCCCCCGCAACGATGAGGGCGGCGTTGACTACACGAAGGACTTCTTCAAGCGCCCTGTCAACCTGACCGTTTCCGGCCAGCTGGAGGCCGAGGCCATGGCGATGGCGCTGGGCAATGTTTACACCTTCGGCCCCACCTTCCGCGCCGAGAAGAGCTACGACACCCGCCATGCGGCAGAGTTCTGGATGATCGAGCCCGAGATGGCCTTCGCCGACCTGAACACCTACCTTGAGACCGCCGAGGCGATGACCCGCTATGTCATCCGCTATCTGCTTGACAACTGCCCCGATGAGCTGGCCTTCTTCAACCAGTTCTTCGATAAGGGCCTGATCGAGCGGCTGGAACTGGTCGCAAACTCTGAGTTTGCCCGCGTAAGCTATACCGATGCCGTAGAGCTGCTGAAGAAGAACAACGATAACTTCCAGTACAAGGTCGAGTGGGGCACCGATCTGCAGACCGAGCATGAGCGCTATCTGACCGAGCAGATCTTCAAAAAGCCGGTCTTCGTCACCGACTACCCGAAGGAAATCAAGGCATTCTACATGCGCCAGAACGAGGACGGCAAGACCGTGGCCGCCGCCGATATGCTGGTGCCCGGCATCGGTGAGCTGATCGGCGGCTCCCAGCGTGAGGAGCGCCTCGATGTGCTGGAGGCCCGCATGAAGGAACTGGGCCTGAACACCGCCGACTATGACTGGTATCTCGACCTGCGCCGCTACGGCAGCGTCAAGCATGCCGGCTACGGTCTGGGCTTTGAGCGTCTGCTGATGTATGTCACCGGCATCCCCAACATCCGCGATGTCATCCCCTTCCCCCGCACCTGCGGAGGCTTCTGATGCAGCCCATTGCCGCACCGCTGCTGCAATGGTTCAACGCAAACAAACGGCTCCTGCCTTTCCGGCAGGAGCCTTCTGCGTACCATATCTGGGTCAGCGAGATCATGCTTCAGCAGACCCGCGTGGCAGCGGCCATCCCCTACTATGAGCGTTTTATCGCGGCGCTGCCCGACCCCGCCGCGCTGGCCGCCTGCGAGCCTGACGCCCTGCGCAAGCTGTGGCAGGGCCTTGGGTACTACAACCGCGTCAACAATATGCAGAAGGCGGCCCGCATCGTCTGTGAGCAGTACGGCGGCGACCTGCCCGCCGACTATGAGGCGCTGCGCGGCCTGCCGGGCATCGGCGACTACACGGCGGGCGCGGTGGCGAGCATTGCGTTCGGCATCCCGGTGCCTGCGGTGGACGGCAATGTCCTGCGGGTCTTTGCGCGGCTGTACAACGATGATGCCGATGTGATGACCCCCGCCGCAAAGAAAGCGTTTACCGTGCGGGTGGTTGACCAGATGCCGAAGGCCACCCCCGGCCCGTACAATGAGGCACTGATGGAGCTGGGCGCGCTGGTCTGCGTGCCCGGTGCGCCCCGGTGCGAGGTGTGCCCGCTGGCGCAGCTGTGTCAGGGGTACGCCGCAGGGCGTGCTGCCGAGCTGCCCGTGAAGCCTGCGCCGAAAGCCAAGGGCAGGGTGCCCGTGACGGTGGCACTGATTGAGAGCGAGCGCGGCGTTTTATTGCAGCGCCGCCCCGCCCGCGGCCTGCTGGCTGGTTTGTGGCAGCCCGCTGCATGGGAAAAGAGCCTGACCCGCGAGGAGCTGACCGCTGCGCTGGCTGCACTGGGCGTGCGGGCCGCGCTGGGCGAGGCATTGCCCCCTGCAAAGCATGTGTTTACCCACAAGATCTGGGAGCTGGGCGGCTGGCGCGGCACCGCCCCGGCGTGCGACCTGCCGGAGGGCTATGTCTGGGCCGCGCCCGAGGATCTGGCCGAGGTATACCCCGTGCCGAATGCGTTCGGCGCGTATGTGAAGGCAAAATAGCAGAGCTGTAGGGGCCGCACATGTGCGGCCCGCGGGTTTCCCATTAGTGTCCGTTAGCCTTTTACCTGCGGGCCGGGCATGCCCGGCCCCTACAAGGGCAATAATAACACAAAGAGGAGCGTTACCCACATGCGGGTGACGCTCCTTTTTGTTTTTACATACTATGGTTTGCGGTTACTCCAAATTCCCGGTCAGCAGCATGGCAGCGGTCAGGGCGGCCAGCGGCGCGGTCTCGCAGCGCAGGATGCGCGGGCCAAGGCCCACCGTCACGGCACCTGCGGCCTTGGCAGCGGCGGCCTCCTCGACCGAGAAGCCGCCCTCACTGCCGGTGATGATGGCGATGCGCTTATACTGCCCGGGGTGCAGCACCTCCCGCAGGGGGGCGCCGCCACCCTCGTAAAAGAACAGCACAAGGTCAAAATCCTTCATGGCGGCGCAGACGGCGGCAAAATCGGGCAGCGGCATCGCCACATGGGGCAGCATGGCGCGGCCCGCCTGCTTGGCGGCCTCGGCGGCAATGCGGTTGTACCGTTCGTTCTTGGCGTCCTCTTTTTTGGGTGCGGCCACACAGTAACGGCTGAAAAACGGTACGATCCCGGTTACGCCCAGCTCAACGCTGTGGCGGATGACCTCCTCAAGCTTGCCCTGCTTGGGGTAACCCGCAAACAGCGTTACGGTGCAGTCCGGCTCGGCCTTGCTGGTCGTGCCGTCAGTGACCGAGAACTCGACCCGCCCCGGCTCGATGGCGGTCACGGTGCCGAGGTATTCCAGCCCGTCAGGGCCGCAGAGCACGACCTCCTCGCCGAGCTTGGCGCGCATGACATCTGCCAGATGGTGGGCATCGCTGCCGGTCAGCGCAGCGCGGCCGTCCGCCAGCTCACGGGTAAAATAACGGTGCGGCATCGTTTACGCCTCTTTCGTCTCGGATTTTTTGCAGATGATGCAGACCCAGCCGCGCTTTTCCTTGACTTCGACAGGCGCAAGCCCTGCGGCGCGCAGACCGGCCAGAACCTCGTCCTTGCGCTCGTCAATGATGCCGCTGGCGATAAAGCGGGCGTCCGGGGCCATCAGCACCGGCACATGGGGTGCCAGAGAAAGAATGGCCGCTGCCACGATGTTTGCTGTGATGATGTTGTACTGGCCGCTGGCCTTGTCGGACAGATCGCCTACAAGCACCTTGAACCGGTCGGCCACGCCGTTGCGCGCGGCGTTCTCGCCGGCGGTGCGCACGCACATGGGGTCGATGTCAACGCCCTCGGCGCTGCCGGCGCCCAGCTTGAGCGCTGCAATGGCCAGAATCCCCGAGCCGGTGCCGATATCCAGCACCCGCTCGCCGCCCTTGACAAGGCTGTCCAGCGTTTCAAGGCAGAGGGAGGTCGTCTCATGCGTGCCGGTTCCGAACGCCATGCCGGGGTCCATGATGATCTTGATGCGGTCGGTGTCATGCTCTTCCCACCCGGGGACGATGGCAAGGCGCTTGCCGATGTCCATGGCATGGTAATATTTCTTCCATGCGTTCTGCCAGTCCTCCTGCTCAACGCCGGTCGTGTTGAGCTTATAGTCGATGCCGCTGTTTTTCAGCCGCTCCTCAAACAGAGGCAGTACCTCGGCGGGGTTCTCATCGGGGGCAAGGTACATGTGTACGATGACCACATCGCGGGGCTTATCGAGCAGCTCCTGCTCGATAAGGTCAACATGCGCGATCTCCCACGCCTGCTGTTCCAGATCGCTGTAATCCTCGATATAAATGCCGCCGTTGGCGACCATCGTAGCGATGGCCTCGGCCGTGTCGGCGTCGCGCTTGGCAACGGTGATGCTGATGTCAGTCCATTCCATGTGGGTGGCTCCTTGTTTATAAAGTGTGTCGCAAATGGCGGCGGTCAGAGGACTGACCGCCCTACAGGGCAGCCGCATGGTAGGGCGGCCAGTCCTCTGGCCGCTGTTGGGCAGCACCCGTGATGCGTAATTTTACCTATTATACCGTATTTTCCCCCACAATTCAATCACAGAAAGGAGAAATCTCCATGCAAATCAAGCGTCTGTCCCCTGCTGGCTGTGAGGAGCTGTACCACACCGCCCTGCCGCGGGATTTCCCCGCCGCCGAGTGCAAGCCCTTTGCCGAGATACGCCGCCTGCTGGAGGCAGGGGTGTATGAGCCGCTGCTGCTGACCGATGATGCCGGTGTGCGGCTGGCCTACGCATGGCAGGTCGTGCTGCCGGGCCAGCGGACGGCGCTGCTGGACTATTTTGCCGTGCGGTGTGATTTGCGCGGCAGCGGTGTGGGTACGGCGGCGCTGCAGCTGATCCGGGACTACTACGCTCTGCGGGTGCAGGACCTGCTGCTGGAATGTGAGCATCCTGCCGAGGCCCCCGACCCCGCCGTTGCGCGGCGGCGCATCGGGTTTTACCTGCGGGCCGGGGCGCGCGCCACTGCGCTGGAGAGCCGCGTGTTCGGCAGCCGGTATGTGGTGCTTTCCCTGCCGTGCGGCGGCACTGCGCCCGATGCCGTGCTCTGCAAAGAGCTGCGCGCCCTCTACAAGGTCATGGTGCCGGAGCCGTATTGCCGCGGGCGGGTCATATTTTACGGCGGCTGAGCACATACTATCCCCCAAAAGGAGGAATAGAGTGTGAAGCTGAATCCCAAGCAATATGATGAGATGATCGGCCGCGCCTCGCCGCCCTCCCCCGTTGTGCGGGACTGCGTGTGGGCATTCTGTGTCGGCGGGGCGATCTGCACCATCGGGGAAGGGCTGCGCCAGCTCTTTCTGATCTGGTATGACAAGACGCTGGCAGGCACGCTGACGAGCATTGCACTGATTTTTCTGTCGGCGCTGTTCACGCTGCCCGGCTGGTACCAGAAACTGGCCGCTAAGGCGGGCGCGGGTACGCTGGTGCCGATCACCGGGTTTGCCAACTCGGTCGTAAGCCCGGCCATCGAGTTCAAGGCTGAGGGCTGGGTCACCGGCGTAGGGGCCAAGATCTTTACGATCGCGGGGCCGGTCATCGCTTACGGCACACTGGCAAGCTTTGTGTGGGGCGTGATCTACTGGCTGCTGGGGAAGGTGGGGTGAGCGATGGCGCGCAAAAAGGATACCCTGCTGTTTGACACCCCGCCGGTCGTGGCGGCCTGGGCCGCAGCGGGCGGCAAAAAGGAGAGTGAGGGGCCGCTGGCCTCCGACTTTGATTTCCTGACGCAGGATGCGGGCTTCTGTGAGCAGGGCTGTGAAAACTGGGAGCAGGCCGAAAGCCTGCTGCAGCGGCGGGCAGCGGAGCTTTGCCTGCGCAAGGCAAATCTGCCGCGCACCGGGGTTGACATCACCTTTGCAGGTGACCTGCAGGCCCAGTGTACGGCAAGCAACTACACGATGCGGGAGCTGGGCATTCCGTTTGCGGGGGTATACGGTGCCTGCAGCACCATGGCCGAAACGCTGGCGCGCGCGTTCCCGAGCATGGATGCGCTGATGGCGGCAACCGAGGAGCAGCTGGCGGCGGTGGACGGCGTGGGCCCGAAGATCGCACATTCCACGTACCTGTTCCTGCGCACGCCCGACAACGTGCAGGTTATCGAGCGATTGGCGAAGCACGGCGTGCGCCTAGCCGACGATGTGGAGGCGCAAGCCGCCGACGCGCTGCCGCAAACGCTCGAGGGGCTGACGTTCGTGCTGACCGGCAGCCTGACGCAAAGCGGCATGAAGCGCGACGAGGCCGGTGC
>OLOV01001431.1_pt1 | contig 18657 bp, 19 predicted proteins | sample 1672931 | NCBI WGS metagenome assembly OLOV01 (sample SAMEA3136738, study PRJEB25190) | human gut metagenome | biome: human gut; feature: human-associated habitat; material: faeces | place: Austria | collected 2013
AAACGGCAGGCAGAATGAAATAAAGGTTGAAAGCCATCCAAAAGTAGTGTATAATAAACGAAATACCAAAAGTATAAGCAAAAAGATTTAGGAGGCGGTTATCATGGTTAAATTATTAGTGGGACATAAAGGAAGCGGAAAGACAAAACAAATGATCGATCTTGCCAACGAGTCCGTGGAAACAAGCAAAGGAAGTATTATTTTTATCAATAAGAATCATAGATTGATGTATGATCTTAAGTACAGAATCAGAGTAATTTGTATGGAAGATTTTGAGCATGTAACAAACAGCGACGAATACATAGGTTTCCTGTATGGAATCATCAGTTCCGATCACGATATCGAAACGATTTTCATCGACAGCATTCTTAAGCATGCTGACTTCACATTGGGTGACCTGCCTGAATTCGTTGACAGACTCAAAGATATTTCCAAAAACTACGGCATGAACTTCGTTGTAAGTCTCAGCGCTGAGAAAGAAGAGATGATCGGCGTTAATTTCGAAGGCTGCGAAATCTTAAATTAATAATTTGCTTAGAGATATCAGGCGATGGGTTTCCATCGCCTTATTGTATATTTGGAGACAAACAATGAAAATTGATGAGATAAAGAATATAATCCGGGGCAGAACCCCTATTACACTTGAAATCATGAGAGAATTTGCGGTTCTCATTTTGCTGACGGAAAAAGAAGACGGACTTCATTTCGTATTTGAAAAGCGTGCTGCGGGAATCAAGCAGCCGGGCGACATCTGTTTTCCGGGAGGCAAAGTCGAACCGGGAGAAAGCCTGGAAGAATGCGTCCTCAGAGAAACAAAGGAAGAAATCGGGCTTACGCAGATAGAAATGCTGGGAGAGTATGCGACGCAGTATGAGCTTACGTCCATTGCCATGCACTCCCTTGCGGGCTTTGTACCTGAAGAAAAACTGTCGGAAATGCGGATAAACGAAGGGGAGGTGGCGGAAGTCTTTACGGTGCCTGCCCGCTTCTTTGTCGAAAATGAGCCGTACCTGTACGAGTACGATGTGATTCAGGATGTCAGAGATTTTCCTTATGAACAGTTTGGAATCCGCAGCGACTACAAGTGGAGAGTCGGTCACAAATCCATCGCGATATACCGGTATGGGGACAGGATAATCTGGGGTCTTACAGCGGCCATAGTGAAGAAATTTACGGAGGAATTCTTCTGCAAATAGTGGCAGGACCGCCATATTTTGAGGGGTAGATACGATCCGGAGGATAGTTTATAGTTTTTTGCAGGGAGGTAATTACTATGAAAAAGAAACTATTTACTATGCTCATCGCAGCGAGCATGCTCGTCAGTGCAACAGGGCTTGGATATGCATCCGAATGTAATCCGATACAGGAGAAGGTGCCAATCAAGGAGACTTTAAAAATCGATTGCTCCGAGCTGATTGAAAAATTTTGCAATAATTCTGCTTCGGAAAGCGTTCAGCAGGGAAGCATGACGGGTCAGGTCGTAAATCTTGTGAACAAAGAAAGAAAAGCAAACGGTCTTTCTTCACTTTCTTTAGACAGTCAGCTTGCCAAACTGGCACAGCTGAAGGCAGAGGATATGGCAAAAAACGCATATTTTTCGCACACTTCACCGACATACGGCTCAGCGTTTGACATGATGAAGACATACGGAGTTTCCTATAAGACCGCCGGAGAAAATATTGCAAAAGGGCAAAAGACGGCTGAGTCCGTGATGAACGGCTGGATGAATTCGTCCGGGCACAGAGCCAACATTCTCAGGTCCGACTACACGAAAATCGGTGTCGGATATGCAAAATCCGCAGACGGAACCACCTATTGGGTGCAGATGTTTAAGGATTAAGCCCCGAAAACGCATAGACTTAACAAAAAAAGGGAAATGTGCAAAGAATATGCAAAAAATAACTTTTACTTTTCTTCTTAATGTATTATAATATGAATGTAATATATTCTTAATTTCATTTAGGAGGGAACAAATGAAAAAGTTATTAACAATATTGCTTATGTTAGTAATGGTATTCACATTTGCTGCTTGCGGCAATGAAAATACTACTACGGGCGCAGTAGACTACGATTCCATCTCTGATAACTACGAATCTGAAGACGGTACATATCAGATCGCAATGGTAACAGACGTTGGACAGTTAAAGGACGGTTCTTTCAACCAGTTCACTTGGAACGGCGTTAAGAAGTATGCTTCCGACAACGGTTTGTCATACAAGTACTATCAGCCGGGTAATGCTTCCAACGCAACTGACGAAGACAGAATCAAAGCTATGACAGACGCTTGCGAAGCAGGTGCAGAAGTTCTCGTAACTCCTGGATTCTTACAGGCAACAGCTTTAGAAAAAGTAGCTCCTCAGTACCCTGATGTACAGTTCATCTTCATCGATGGATGGGATATGGGAATGGATAACCTTGTTGGCGTTTCCTATCAGGAAGAACAGGCTGGTTACTTTGCAGGTTATGCAACAGTAATGGAAGGCTACACGAAGTTAGGATACTCCGGCGGTGGCGGTGGAACAAACCCTGCATGCGTTAAGTACGGATACGGATTCGCACAGGGCGCTAACGATGCTGCTGCAGCTAAGGGTGAAACTGTTGAAATGAGATATTCCTGGGAACACGGCGCAAGCTACACCGCTTCTCCTGACCTTCAGGCTATGTTATCCGGATGGTACAATGCAGGCACAGAAGTTATCTTCGTAGCAGGCGGTTCCATGTTCAACTCCGGAGATGCTGCTGCACAGGCTGCAGAAGGCAAACTTGTAGGCGTGGACGTTGACCAGTCCGGTCAGTCCGATGCAGTTATCACTTCCGCTATGAAGGACCTTGCTAAGTCCGTAATCGATGCTATCACTAAGTTCTATGACGGTGGAGCTGTATACGGCGGTTCACTGGTTCTCGGTGCTAAGGACAACGCAGTAGGTATCCCTACTGATACTTGGCAGTTCGAAAACTGGACAGTTGAAGAATACCAGGATCTTTATGATAAGGTAGTTTCCGGCGAAATCGTTGTTGATAACGACGGAGAAATGGCTGACCCAAGCAAAGCAGGTCTTGAAAACATTAAATTCGTAAAATAGTTTACGGGTTAATGGATTAAAACCGAAATAATGGAGGGGGAAAATTCTTTCCCCCTTTGTTTTTATCGAGGAGAAGGAAGCAACATGTCTGAGTATATAATTGAAATGAACCACATAAGGAAAGAATTCCCGGGAATTGTGGCAAACGATGATATTACCCTTCAGCTTAAGAAGGGAGAAATTCACGCTCTGTTGGGAGAAAACGGAGCAGGCAAATCAACGCTTATGAGCGTTTTGTTCGGACTTTATCAACCTGAAGAAGGTGAAATCAGAAAGAACGGAGAAATTGTGGAAATCAACGACCCGAATGATGCAACCGCACTTGGAATCGGAATGGTGCATCAGCATTTTAAATTGGTCGATGTGTTTACCGTGCTCGATAATATTATTCTGGGTGCCGAAACAACGGATAAAATGGGATTCCTTAAGAAAAAGGAAGCAAGAGAAAAGGTTATGGAACTTTCGGAGCGTTACGGTCTGAAGGTTGACGTAGATGCCAAGGTAGAAGATATTACCGTTGGCATGCAGCAGAGAGTTGAAATTCTCAAAATGCTGTACAGAGAAAACGAAATCCTGATCTTCGACGAACCGACGGCGGTTCTGACCCCTCAGGAGATCGATGAACTTATGGAAATTATGAGAGGTTTTGCAAAAGAAGGCAAATCCATCTTGTTTATCTCACATAAATTAAATGAAATCATGGCTGTATCCGACAGGGTAACGGTTCTTCGCAAAGGAAAGTGCATCGGCACGGTTAATACCAAGGACACAAACAAACAGGAACTTTCCAACATGATGGTAGGAAGACCGGTACAGCTTGAAATCGACAAAGACGAATCAAAACCGGGCGAGGTTGTTTTGGAGGTGGAGGGACTTACCGTGCCTTCCAGGATTCACAAAAATGATGCCGTGAAGAATGTTTCGTTTGATGTGCGAAAAGGCGAAATCGTATGCATTGCCGGAATCGACGGAAACGGGCAGACAGAACTTATTTACGGACTTACGGGACTTGAAAAAGCATCGGCAGGCAGGATTACTCTTTGCGGAACGGATATTTCCGGTGCTTCCATCAGAAAGAGAAGCAGAGCCGGAATGTCTCATATCCCGGAAGACAGACATAAGCACGGGCTTGTTCTCGGATATACGCTTGAGCAGAATTTGGTGCTTCAGAAATACAAAGAGCCACAGTTCCAAAATCATGGATTCATCCGTTTCGACGAAGTACGCAAATATGCGGACAGGCTCATTGAAGAATACGACGTGCGTTCGGGTCAGGGTGCGATTACGATTGCGCGTTCCATGTCCGGCGGTAATCAGCAGAAGGCGATTATTGCAAGGGAACTCGACAGAAACGAACCTTTGGTTGTTGCCGTACAGCCTACAAGAGGCCTGGATGTCGGTGCTATCGAGCATATCCACAAACAGCTTGTGCAGGAAAGAGATGACGGAAAAGCAATTCTGCTTGTGTCACTTGAACTTGACGAGGTTCTCGGACTTTCGGACAGAATTCTCGTTATCTATGAAGGCGAACTTGTTGCAGAACTCAATCCGAAAGAAACGACTCCTGAAGAACTCGGCCTGTACATGTCGGGCGCAAAACGTCAGGGAAAGGAGGTAGAACAGAATGCCTAGATTAGAACCCGAAAGCGGAAAAGTAAAATGGTATAAATCCGACGGCGCGAAATCTGTTTATGCCTCTTTGATTTCGATTTTAATCGGACTTGCGGTCGGAATGATTGTAATTATTATCGTAGGCCTTGCAAAAGACAATATTTCCATGAAAGGCATATGGGACGGCATTCGTCTTGTATTCCTTGGGGTGTTCAGTACCGGAAGAGTGGAGGGTCAGTTGACATTCGGCTTTAACCCTATCAATCTGGGAAACATGCTTTTCCGTGCGACACCGCTTATTTTGACAGGTCTTTCCGTTGCAGTGGCATTTAAAACGGGGCTTTTCAATATCGGTGCCGCAGGGCAGTACCTGATGGGTACGATGGGGAGCATTTCCGTGGCGATTTGGATGGGGACAAGCGGGTGCCCTGCCGGTCTTGCCTGGGTATGTGCATTCCTTACGGGAATTGTGCTCGGAGCTCTTTGGGGAGCAATCCCGGGACTCTTTAAAGCCTTCCTTAATATTAATGAAGTAATCACATGCATCATGACAAACTGGATTGCAGCAAACCTTGTAACATGGTGGTTTGATGCACATGATGTATTTAAAAATGCCGGAGAGGCCGGTAAGATTGGATACACCATTCCGCTTAAGAATCTTGGAATTTCGACACCTAAGCTTGGCATGGATGTCCTTTTCCCGGGTTCACAGGCAAACGGCGGATTCTGGATTGCATGCATCATTGCGGTTCTTATGTGGGTTGTAATGACAAAGACCACTTTCGGATACGAACTCCGGGCGTGCGGTCTTAACAGACATGCTGCCAAGTATGCCGGAATCAACGATAAGAAGAATATCATCTTATCCATGGTAATCGCAGGGGCACTTGCCTCTGCAGCAGGAAGTCTTTACTTCCTTTCCGGAAACACGGAATTTTACTGGTCCACCTACATGTCGCTTCCGGCTGACGGGTTCAACGGCATCCCGGTTGCACTGCTTGCCGTAAATCATCCGATTGGCGTTGTATTTACAGGTATTTTCATGTCAATGCTCAACGTTGCCGGAATACAGCTCAAGTACATGACGGCATATAACGAATACATAGCAGATATTATTATTGCTACAATCGTATATCTTTCTGCATTTGCACTCATCTTCAAGATGATTCTTAACGGCAGGAAGAAAAAGAAAGAAGCAGCGGAAGGAGGTAACAAATAATGGTATTTTTGATTCAGCAGACAATGCTTTATGCAGTACCTCTTATGATTGTTGCTTTGGCAGGCGTATGTGCGGAACGTTCGGGTGTTATCAACCTCGCTCTCGAAGGTATTATGATATTCGGGGCATTTATGGGTGTAATTTTCATAAGAATGTTCCAAGGCATGGGATTCACCGCAGATCAGGGGCAGCTGGTTATGATTCTGGCAATGCTTTTGACAGGTATCTGCGGGGTAGGATTTTCGATGCTCCTTGCGTTTTCTGCGATTAACCTGAGAGCTGACCAGACCATCGGCGGTACGGCACTGAACATGCTCGCACCTGCGGTTGTACTGTTCTTCATTTACATGATTGCACAGCAGAACACTTTGGGAATGGCAACGGGAAGCGCAGCAGGCTGGTTTATGGTTCGCCCTTCGACTTTCGGACTTCCGAAGGATTACAGCTGGGGTGCTTTGATTGACCTGTTTATCAACAAAGTTTATCCGAGTACCTATGTGTGCATACTTATTTTCGTAGCAGTTTCGATTTTCCTTTACAAGACAAAGACAGGAATGAGACTTCGTTCCTGCGGTGAAAATCCGCAGGCGGCGGATTCGCTCGGAATTAATGTATATAAGATGAGATACCTGGGAGTAGGTCTTTCCGGATTCCTTGCAGGCGTGGGCGGATATGTATATTCGATGACGACTGCAAACTGCACATCGACAGGCGAAGTTGCAGGCTATGGTTTCCTTGCACTCGCAGTTATGATTTTCGGCAACTGGACACCGCTGAACATTGCACTCGGAAGCATTCTTTTCGGACTGTTTAAGTGCATTGCCGCAATCTACGGTTCCCTTGACATCAACGGAGACGGTGTATACATGCTCGCGGAAATCGGAATCAGCCCGTATGTTTACAGAATGCTGCCTTATGTGATTACTCTGATTGTTTTGGCATTCACTTCCAAGAGTTCCAGAGTTCCGAAAGCAGAAGGAATCCCTTACGACAAAGGACAACGATGAGTTTTTTACCAATCAACGAAAAAGAAATGAAAGAAAGAGGGTGGCAGCAGCCGGACTTTGTGCTGGTTACGGGCGATGCCTATGTTGACCATCATTCTTTCGGCACTGCCATCATCGGCAGACTGCTTGAACAATACGGATATAAAGTTGCGATTTTACCTCAGCCGAACTACAAGTCGGCTGAGGATTTTCGCATATTCGGAAAACCGCGTCTCGGGTTTCTGATCAACAGCGGTGTGGTTGATTCCATGGTGAACAATTACTCGGTGTTTAAGCACAGACGCAAAACCGACGAATACGCACCGGGAGGCAAAACGGGACTTCGACCGGACCGTGCCGTAATCGTGTACGCAAACAGGGCGAAGGAAGCCTATAAGGATGTGCCGGTCATCATCGGCGGACTTGAAGCAAGCCTTCGCAGATTCGGACACTACGATTACTGGAGTGACAAGGTGCGTCGCTCCGTGCTGCTTGATTCGAAAGCAGATCTGCTTATTTACGGAATGGGAGAACGGGCAATTCTCGAGATTGCCGAAGCCCTGGACAGCGGCATTGATGCAAGGGACATCACCTGGATACGAGGCACTTGCTATCGTGCAAAGAATCTTGAATTGCCGGGCATGGAGGAGGCGGTAATCCTTCCGTCCTTCGATGAAATCAGCACAAGCAAGAAGGCTTATGCTGAGAGTTTTGCCCTGCAGTACCGGAATCAGGATTCAATTTCGGCGAAAACCATGGTGGAAAAATACACGGACACGGTTTATGTGGTTCAGAACCCGCCACAGCCGCCGCTCGAAAGAGAGGAACTCGATGATATCTACGCACTTCCCTTCGAGAATGAGTGGCATCCGACTTATGATGCTTTGGGCGGAATACCCGCTTTCAAGGAGATTAAATTCAGCATCGTAAGCTCACGCGGCTGCTTCGGGGGCTGCAGCTTCTGTGCCATTACTTATCATCAAGGCAGGCAGGTCAGAAGCCGCAGCAAGGATGCAATCGTACGCGAAGCTGAGGCTTTGACACAGAAGAAGGATTTTAAAGGGTATATCCACGATGTGGGCGGGCCTACCGCAAACTTCCGCTTCCCGGCCTGCGACAAGCAGCTCGTACGCGGCGTGTGCCCGAACAAGGACTGCCTGTATCCGAATGTGTGCAGAAACATGAAGGTTGACCACAGCGACTATTTGGATGTTCTAAGGGCGGTTCGCAGCATAGACGGTGTAAAAAAAGTTTTTATTCGCTCGGGAATCCGATATGATTACCTCATGGCAGATCCGAAGGCGGATGAATTCATTGAAGAACTTTGCAAATACCATGTGAGCGGAACGCTAAAGGTTGCACCGGAGCATGCATCATCGAAGGTCCTCTACTATATGAGAAAGCCGGATGCGAATATTTTTCTCGATTTTGACAGAAAATATAAAGAGACGAATAAAAAACTGGGGCTCAAACAATATCTGATACCATATCTGATATCCTCCCACCCGGGGTGCGGACTTCGCGAGGCAGCGGAACTTGCGGTATTTCTTAAAGAATATGGCTTCATACCGGATCAGGTGCAGGATTTTTATCCGACGCCGGGAACGCTTGCAACCTGTATGTACCATACAGAGCTTGACCCGTTCACCATGAAACCGGTTTATGTCGCGAAAGATATGGAAGAGAAGAAAATGCAGCGGGCACTCATGCATTACCACAAAAAGGAAAACGAAGATTTGGTGAAGAAAGCACTAAAAAGGATTAACAGAGTTGACTTGATAGGCCATCTGATATATAATAACAAAAAACCTAGTATTTAATACTAGGTTTTGTTTTGAAAGGATACGAGAAAATGCAAAGCAAAAAGTGTTATATAAACAAAGGGGGAAACCTCAAGGAAATGCTGAATCTTGTTGTGGAGAAATTTCCGGGCAAGAAGGCATTTATGATTAAAGAAAAGGGTAAAATCAGAAAAATATCTTTTTTTGAGCTGCTCAGTGAGGTCAGATGCATCGGAACGGGGCTTCACTGCGACGGCATTATGGGAGAGAGAATTGCCATAATCGGAGACAACAGCTATCCATGGTTTTGTGCATTTCTTTCGATTGTATGCGGAGGAGGCGTGGCGGTTCCTCTTGATAAAGGGTTTACCGCCGCAGAACTTAAAAACTGCCTTGTGAGAAGCAAAGCAAAGGCACTTTTTTATGATGAAAAACACGAAAAAGTTGTTAGGGAAGCGATTGCGGAAATGGGTACGGACGCGGAGATTCCGAAGCTTTACAGAATAACCGGAGATGAGGAAGAGCTTACAGTGCTGAAAAAAGCGGGTGAAGATGCTCTTGTCGCAGGGAGCAGCGACTTCTATGATGTTGCAATCAAGCCGGAGGAACTTGCGGTGATATTGTTTACATCCGGGACAACCTCAATGTCGAAGGCCGTAATGCTCAGTCACAAGAACATTATGAGCAACATCCGGGATATGCAGTGTTATGAGAGATTTTATCCGTGGGATGTAAACATGGCGTTCCTGCCACTGCACCACAGTTTCGGTCTGGTTGGAGTTCTGGTATTTATGGCTTCCGGGGCATGCAGCGTGTTCTGCGACGGCCTGAAATATATTTCGAAAAATCTGGCGGAATACGGAGTCACCGTTTTCGTCGGCGTTCCGCTCCTTGTTGAAAACATGTACAAAAAGATCTGGCATAAGATAAACAAAGAGAATCTGACCAAGAAGGTCGAATTTGCAAGACGCGTTACGAAACTTCCGGGAATCGGAAACCTTGCGGTTCGAAGAAAAATCTTCCGCAAAATCATCGACGGGCTTGGCGGACACCTCAGACTGATAATCTGCGGTGCTGCACCGCTTTTGCCGGAAACCGCAGCGGGTCTCAATGACTTTGGAATTGTCACGATTCAGGGCTATGGGCTTACCGAAACATCACCGGTTGTTGCAGCGGAACGACCGGAAGATCTTGCGGCGGGCTCGGTCGGAAAACCGATGCCGAGCGTGGAAGTCACTATAGAAAACAAAGACGAGAACGGAATCGGGGAGATTGTGGTCAAGGGTCCGAATGTAATGATGGGTTATCTTGACCAGCCGGAAGAAACGGCAAATGTTATCAAAGACGGACGCTTTTATACCGGAGACCTCGGCAAGTTCGATGATGAGGGGCATCTTTGGATTACGGGCCGAAAGAAAAACGTTATCGTAATGAAAAACGGCAAGAATGTTTTCCCTGAAGAAATCGAAAGCATCATCGACAAGCTGCCGTATACTTCCGAGTCAATGCTTTTTACGCGTGAGAAGCATAACGAACTCGTTCTCTGGGTCAAAATCGTATATAAGCCGGAATATCTTGAAGATACGGGAGTCACGTTTGCGGAATTTGTGCAGACTGTAAGAGGCGATTTGGCGGCAATCAACGAAAAACTGCCGAAATATAAACATCTGCATCGTTTCCTTCTTACCGACGAACCGATGATTAAGACAACGACGCAAAAAGTAAAAAGAAATTTGGAAATCGAAAAGATAAATCAACAATGGCAAGAGGAACTGTGTTATAATAATTCCATCTAGTCGTGCGAGGCTCTGCATGTGCAGGGTCTTGTATTTTCCCGTGAGGAAGGATAGGAAACATGAGTTTAATCAGTAATTTTGCCAAAATAACAGAAGAAAGCCAAGCCGAATATGCGAGCATGAAGGACGCGGTGCTTAGCCGGACGGATGTACTCGGAGATTCCTGCGAGGGAGATAATCTGCTCGCGTTTTGCGATAACGCATCCTTTATGAAATACCTGCGGGACACTGCAGGGATGCGCGGCAAAGTGAAGATGATATACATCGATCCGCCGTTTTTCAGCAAAGCCAACTACGAAGCAACCTTATCCGTTTCCGATTCCGCAGCAGGCGGAGGCAGGAAAGTCCGTCACCTTGCATACGAGGATGTGTGGGAAAAAGGCATGGAAGATTATCTTAAGATGATTGCAACCAGGCTGCTTTTTATAAAGGATCTGCTCGCAGAGGACGGAACGATTTGGGTTCATCTTGACTGGCACAGCGTGCATTATGTAAAAATTCTTCTTGATGAGATTTTCGGAGACCGCAATTTTATCAATGAAATTATTTGGCAGTACAAATCCGGCGGAAGCAGTAAGAAACATTTTGCCAGAAAGCATGACAACATACTCGTATATGGCAAATCGTCAAAATACTATCTGAAGCTGCCGAAGGAAAAGTCCTATAACCGCGGGCTGAAACCCTACCGTTTTAAGGGTGTTGAAGAATTCTGCGACGACATCGGCTGGTACACGATGGTAAACATGAAGGATGTCTGGAGCATCGACATGGTGGGAAGAACCTCAGGCGAGCGCACGGGATATGCAACGCAGAAGCCTGAGGCACTGCTTGCAAGGATTATAGAAGCCGCAAGCTGCGAAGGTGATATTGTTGGGGACTTCTTCTGCGGAAGCGGAACCTTAGCCGCCGCAGCATCAAAGCTCGGACGCAGGTGGATATGCTGCGACAGCAGCCCTGTTGCCCTCGCTTCCTGCATAAAGCGTTTCCTTGATAACGAAATGAAATTTACCTTCTTGATAGAAGAAGGACATGCGGGCAAAATCGAAATTCGCGAGGATGCGGACAAAAATAAGCAGATGACCCTTTTCCCCGATAAAAAATCGTACACAATTAACATATAAATATTTACTTTTCGGCGAAAACCATGTATACTAAAGAGGCTGCGAACCTTTCGGTACGCAGCCGTAATCTTTTCAATATGGCTCCTTAGCTCAACGGATAGAGTAGTGCTCTCCGAAGGCATTGATCGGGGTTCGATTCCCCGAGGAGTCACCATAGCATGGGGCTGCCTGCATTAACGCTTATTTTCTGTTAATGCAGGCAGCCCCTTTGTATTTGAGCGCTCGGGGTAAGCAAACTTTCGTAATGGAAAAATTAGGTAATTTCCACCAAGTGCCTCATATAGACCCCCTTTTCGTGTATTTTCGCCTGTTTAACACCTCTTTGATTCCGTTTTTCTCTGGATTTACGGCAGAATTTTACGCTTTTCAAAAATGTCATATTTTGGGAGGTTGAAATTTCAACGTTTTTCCACGACCTCTTTTTGTTATTATTTTACAGAAGCATCTTTTTCCCTCCAAGAATCCCTCGGATACACGAAGCATCCCTTTACAGAAGCCTTCTTCGTGTAAATGCTATTTTCGGCTCCGTAAATAGCATAGATCTATGTGATGCCCCGTGGTTTTCATCGGTGCACCTCAGTAATTTGCTCAAGAGTTTAGCGGAAGGGATTATAAGGCGCAGCCGGTGCGGACTTGAACACATCACAGCACCTGTATATCTGCAATCAGCGCATCTATTTCATCCTCCGTTGTCGACCAGCTTGTGCAGAAGCGGACTTTCTTTCTGCCGTCTTCGAGCGTTCCCATGCCCTCGAAAATATACTTCTCGGCAAGCTTTTCCTCCTGCAGCGGTGTCAGAATCACGAACTGCTGGTTGGTCGGGCTGTCTACCGCAGACGGAATTCCTTTCTCCGCAAAAGCCTCTTTCAGACGCATTGCCAACTTGTCTGCGCGTGCCGTAATCTTAAAATATTCTCCGTTCTCAAGAAGCGCATAGAACTGCAATCCGAGAAGCCAGCCTTTTGCGAGGACAGCACCGTTCTGCTTCATGTAGGTTTTGAATCTGTGCTTGAGCGAATCGGCAAGCAGAACAACCGCTTCGCCGAACAGTGCACCGCATTTCGTTCCGCCGAGATAGAAAACATCCGCAAGCTGTCCGAAATCCCGCAGGCTGACATCATTTGCCTCCGAGCCAAGTCCATAGCCCATGCGCGCGCCGTCCACAAAGAGATACATGCCGTATTTATCGCAGACCCGTCTGATTTCTTTCAGCTCTTCAAGTGAGTACAGCGTTCCGAGCTCCGTAGGAAATGAAATATATACCATTTTCGGAACGGTGAGATGCTCCGGCTCGCCGTCGCTAAAATATTCCGAAGCACAAGCTTCTATCTGCTGCGCGCTCAGCTTGCCGTCAACGCCCGACAGTTCCAAAATCTTATGGCCTGTATTTTCAATCGAAGCAGCCTCGTGACAGTTGATATGTCCTGTTTGGGCGCAGATTACGCTTTCAATCGGACGCAGTGCCGCTGCCGTCACCACAAAATTTGCCAGCGTGGCCCCGGCGAAGAAAAAGACGTCCGCATCCTGTCTGTCGATTTCTTTTTTGATAAGCTCTTTTGCTTCGTCGCACCAGATGTCCTCTCCGTAGCCACCGTAGCCTTCGCCTGCGGTCTTTTCAAGCAGCTTAAGGACGCATTCATGCGCCGAATGGTTATAATCGTTGTTAAATCTCATCATATGCACTTCCTCCTATTTTCTATACTATATCACAGGTTTACAATTCTGAACACATAAAGTTCTGCTCTCTTATTTTTATATCGATATAATCCATTGTTTTTTGGTACCTTAGACAATTTTGAAATGGAACTTTTTCATAAAGGGGTTCCGTGCTATGTTTAGAATATAACAAAGAGGAAAGGAGAGAAAATGAATCAGTTAGTACAATATAGGCGTGAGTTCCACTATTTTCCTGATATTGGGTGGAGAGAGTTTCGGACAAGTGCACGAATTGCCGAGATTCTTACAGAAATGGGATATGATGTGGTAATGGGGCCGGAATTGATCGATGAAAAAAGCATAGGCGAACCGGAAAGGCTGGATGCAAATACCGTTCGTGCGGAGATGAACCGCGCAATTCAACAGGGAGCAAATCCAAGCTTTGTCGAACAAACAAAAGGTCTTCCGGGAGTAATGGCTGTTCTCGACAGTGGAAGACTCGGACCGGTTACCGCATTTCGTTTCGATATCGACGCATTGCCTTATCCCGAAAAAGGAGAAGAGGGATTTCGACCCTTTGACGAAGGATATTTTTCCTCCAGTCCGAACGCTGTGCATGCTTGCGGACATGACGGACACGTGGCAATTGGACTGGGAACGGCGGAAAAACTTCTCACGCGGAAAGATGAGCTTTGTGGCAAAATTAAGTTCTTTTTTCAACTGGCAGAAGAGAGCTTTTATGGCGCACAATCAATTGTAGATAAAGGTCATTTGGATGATGCAACGAATTTTATCGCACTCCACATCGGGCTCAGTGCAGATAGCAAACCGCTGCCTTCGCATACAATTGCATGCAGATGCAGAGACTTCGTAAGCGATCGACAGCTGGATGTGTATTTCAAGGGAAAGGTAGCACACCCGTGCGGTGCCGCACAGGAGGGAAAGAATGCTCTGTTGGCGGCGTGCTCTGCAGCCCTAAATATTCATTCGATTGCGCCCCATGAAGAGGGGCTCTGCCGTGTAAATGTCGGCGAAATACATGCGGGGCTGTGCGCCAATACTATCGCTCCGGAGGCAATGATGCGCGTTGAGTATCGGGGACAGAATGAAAATATATCGGATTATCTCGGCAGACGCGTGATGGCGATTATCAAAGGAACGGCAGCTGCATACGAACTTGAATACAGGATTGTTGACTATGGTGAAGTTCCGGCGGTAGAAAGCGATGATGAGATGATGCAGCGGTGATGATGAAAAGGGTTCAGGAAAACGGAGGAAAGGCGGTATATGTGGGAATTGGAGCAGATATTACCAATCCTTTGCATAACCCGGAATTCGATTTTGACGAGGACTGCCTTGAGGCTTCTGTGTAGCTTTGTGCCAATGCGGTATTGCAGATAGAAGACTAATCCTTCTCTTTTTGATTTTTGTTCAATACTTTTTTGGAAATATTAAAAAACTTTGTTGCACTTTGCGCTTTTTTCCGTCTTAATATATAGAAGGGAAAAAAGGAGCTTTTTACAGCCTAAAAAATAATTCACGGGGATTGATAAGGTACTGGAGGTGAAACCAATGTGGAAATAAAGAAAAGATAGTACTGAATTAAGTTGAGAAGGAGGAAAAAAAGATGAAACAGGTGAAAAGAGTTATAAGTTTGATAGTAAGCCTAATTTTATTAGCCACATCTGTTGTGTTTGCTACTGAAGAAAATCAAGTTTGCCAAAACAGCAGAAAATCCCTGGGAGAAAGTGAAAACTTAATAATAATGCCGGGAAATGTAGAAATAAACGGAGCACCGGCTGGGGTTAAATTTGGGGAGGATTCAGAATATTACTATGTTAGAACAAAAATCAGATTGTATTCAGATGCTGCTCATACAAACTCTGTAACTGAGTGGAAGACTGTTTACCATAAGAAATCAAAAAGTAGTGGTGCCGCAGTAGAAGGTGAGCAGATATGATTATCGGAGAAGGTGGAACTAAAAAACTGTATATAAGTATGATTGCGGTGACACTTTTACTTTTTCTGTTTAGCTGTGTGCTTTTAAAAGAAAATAGCCTTTACTCGTTGGCATGTGCAATTGTACCGTTTCCCATCTACTCTCTTATGGATAAAATTTATGTACTGCGAAAAATGAAAAAATACAAATCAAAAGGGAAAAAATTGTACATTTTAGCAGGAATAAACCTTTTCATAATACTTGCAATGGTGAGCTACTGCACATATATTTTTTCAAAAGGTGATGTGATTTGTACAATTATGGGGACAGGCCTATACGGGCTTATCGACTTAGCATTATGGTGTGCTATCAAATATAACGGATAGAATGATTGACTGGTTATTGTATTAAGCGAAAAAGAAAGGAACACTTTGGAAAATACTTAACGTAAATACGACCATCGAATTAAACCGGTGGTCATTTTTTTTGAGCGAAACAAAAAAACTTTGTTGCACTTTGCGCTTTTTTCCGTCTTAATATATAGAAGGGGAAAAGGAGGAACAAAATGAAAAGCAAAATTGAAGACGATAAGATTTATACAAGTAAAAGTCTCACAGAAGAGATGAACGAAGAGCGCATTCGCGAAGGAAAAGATGAAGTGCAGGAGATTAATCCTTGCAGGGGCGGAACCAGCACTTTGGCGCGAAAAGACAAGTCATGGAGCAGCGTGCCGGACTTCTTCGCAAAGGTTTTCAAGAAGAAATGAATGAGCAAGCCTTGCGTGGCAGCCTTTGATTTGGTAAAATCTTCTTACACAGTAAGTGACGTGTAAGAGGGTATGATAAATGAGCAAAAAACAAAACATGGAAGAAATCTACCTTGAAAACAGGTATTGGGTATATGGAAGTTTTCTTAGAAAGACGGGAGAGATAGAGACGGCAGAGGATTTATCGCAGACGCTTTGGCTGCGTTTCTTTCAAAATTACGAGAATTTGAATCTGCCAAACGAAAAGGTTGTGCGGGCCTATCTTCGCAGCATGATTTTGCATGCGATAGCTGATTACCGGCGGAGCACGCAGAAGGCGGAAGATTTAATGAAGGAACTTGAAAATCTTTTGGAGGCAGACAATATCGGGCAGGATGCTGTTCATGCGGAGGCTTTTCCTGAAGATGCGATAGATGATATTGAAGCTGTTTACAAAGAACTCAGCGAGGAAGAGTGCCTTTTGCTCTCGCTCAAGTACGAAGGTCGTTATACCAGCAGGGAAATCGGAGCCGTCATCGGAATTTCTCCGTCGCTGGTGCGTATGCGGCTGAGCAGGATTACCGAAAAACTGCGCAAACAGATGAAAAAAAGAAATGAGTAAAGGAGGTGAAATCTGTGGAGCAAAAAATGATGAAAGCCTTAGCGCGAAAAATAGATAATGAGTTTGAAAAAGAATACGAAGAGCTTAATGAAGCGGGAAAAAAGTTTTCCCCGCAGCTTGATGGGAAGCTTTTGGAAGCGGCAAAGTTCTACGACAAGCGATATGCGGCAGGGCAGAAAAAGAGAAAAAGCCGGCAGATTTTGCAAAAGGCGGCGGTTTTCCTTTTCATTTTTCTTTCCGTCAATACCCTTGCAATCGGGACTTCGCATGCCTACCGCCAGTTTGTGTTTCAGGTGTTTGAAAACAATGAGAATAATTCCATGACCATTCATAATCCGGCAGAGCTTGACATGATTGGCTCGTGGGAGGATTACTGGTATCCGGCTTATTTGCCGGATGGTTATCAGATTACTTATGCAGAAGAAGCCCCGGCAAAGTGCCTTTTGATTCAGCCGGGTACGGGCGCAGAGTCTTTGATTATTACGGAATATTCGCAAGGGACAGAAATCTCCTACGATACAGAGCATTCACAGATTTCTGACATTCAAATCTTAAATTACCTCGGAAAAAGAATTGCCTTTGAAAACCATACCATAATTGCTTACCCAACCGAAACGATGATTCTGGAGTTCCGATTTGATGCCGGAATTCCGGAGCAGGAAGTCGTGAAGATTGCGGAGAACATGGAGTATATCGCAGGATCCTAGGAGAATTTGAAAAATTTATATAAGATATGCAAAGATAGGGGGATTGCGTCATGACTCGGAAAACAGTTTGGATTATCACAGGGGGGCTGCTTTTTAATGCGGTCACAGGCTTTGTAATTTTGCGAAACAGCATGCATGATAAAGATTCGCTTGTTTTTTCCTGCATTGCATATTTACTTTGGATAGCAATATGTGTCGGATTAACTTGTGACAGGAAATTCTCATTAAGAAAAGCCTGCAGTGTGGGATTGGTACTTGCACTTTGTTATGCCATCGGGGTGCTGTTTTCGTACAGCTTCTTTGGAATAATCTTCCTTTGGCCGTTCATGGGGATTGCTTATCAGCTCTATCCGACATTCGATTATTCAATTACGGTTTTAGTCTTATATTTCTTGCTCGGAGTAATCATGTTTGTGCCTACATTGAGGCGTGAGCGGCGATTGATGAAAACACGATCATCGAATTAATCCGGTGGTCTTTTTCTTTATAAAAACAAAAAAAGTTTGTTGCACTTTGCTTTTTTTTGCGTCTTTATTTATAGAAGGGAAAAAACAGGTTTTTATGAGCCAAAGAAAATGGAGGGGAAACTACAATGAATAAACGGCAGACCACAATCGTAAGCATATTCGTACTTTTCGCAGCACTCCTGGCCCTGTGTGGATGTAAAGACAATGAAAAAGAAATCATCGATCTTGCACGAAGCAACATTGAAAACGAATTAAAGCAGGAGCAGGAATCGGAGAGACTGCAAGACTATATAATTGAGTCTTGCGAGGTTCTCTCCGCCGACGAAGAACAGCAGAAAAAAGTACACATTATCTATGATGTGATTTTGGGTGATGCGGATTGTACCGGCATGACAGTCACAGTTGAAAGCCTTTGCACATTTGAGAAAAACGAAAAAGGGGAGTATGCAGAAAATGCAGGAATGCGTGAATATGTGAAATTCACAGCTCATGAGGAAGAGCAGTATTGCAGAGCAGTTACGACCGGAAATTTTGTTGTTAAAATCAATAAGCGTGAAACGGAGGGGAAATCGCCGGAAGAGGTGGCACTGATCCTGTTTCGACAGTGGATGGGACGATTTGAGAAGTGGGACGAGAAAAATTCTTTTATCGTTTTACAGCATACAAACCACAAGGTGGGTTTGCAGTCATATGATGCCGATCCTTCGTGGGGGCAGCATGAAGGTGCAACGGGTCCAAGAAGAAAATATCCCGATGCAAAGGGCGGGTGGATGGTTTTTCCGGAATGTGAATATACATTTTATGGCTATGCTGCTGTTATAGATTCGGATTTCGGTCAGTTCGGAGGAAAACCTTTTGGAAATGATGGGAGTACCGTTTCTGCCGAAGCAAGCTTCTATGGGATTTCAAATCGCATGGTCATGA